>JGI1221J13441_10000398_pt1 | contig 19816 bp, 12 predicted proteins | sample LakVidmifraction_4_FD_13441 | JGI IMG/M metagenome (IMG submission 13441) | reverse complement strand
CCGGGAATCACACTGTTGATGTGGTCGAGGCGGGTTGAGCCGTCCCGGATCTCATCTGCGTGGTCCTCGTATATCAAACGCATGTGGCCGCCAGTGAGCGTCACCCCGTTGATCGCGAAGGGAGTTGGCGTGAGCTTAGGGGGTGCCACGCCGTCACGCTTGAGCGCCGCCTCAGATAGCTTGGGCCACATCTTCTCGTTAGCTGCCCAAAGTTCATTAACGAGATCGAGTTCTTGGGCGGACATGAGGGAGAGCATGGCACCCACATCGTTGTCCGTGGCGTTGTGCCCCAGTCTGATTGCCTCCCGGCTGCTCTCGGTGCCCCAGTACGAGGCGAGCATGAACCTGCCCACTCTGTCTAGCGTGAACTGTGAGCCGTCCTCTTTCGTGATGGTGCGCTTGGTGTCCTCGCCCCGGTATATGCCTAACGCAGAGATCCCCTGCATGAGCTGCGCATAGTTGCCGTAGAACTCTTTAGCAAGCGCGAGGCGCATACCGGTGCCCTCCGCCACCTTAGAGTATATGTGCTTAGCCCACGGGCCGTAGTCGTTCTTAGAGAAGCCGTCGAGGTTACGGATCTGGTTACGCAAGCTCGGGAGGAGGTTGAGCATGTGCGACCACACAGTCTTACCTTCCGCCTTGAGGTCGGGCTGATCCGGTGGGAGCTCCACTTTCTTAGCCGTTTTCTCCATCCCCTCGATGAGCTCTTGGCGAGTCTCCTTGATCTCAGTGGAGGCGGACTCCGCGATCTTGCCTCCCTTAAAGCGGAGGTGGCGAGCCATGTCGTATGTACTGCGCAGGGCATCCATCGTGAGCTCATTCATCGTGGGGATGAGGAACTCCGCGGAGACCCCGTCATTGATCGCTTCTGCGAAGTCCGCGAGGGTACTATCCATTAAGATGACGCCCGCGTCCGCCTGCCCTTTGTACCACTCGTAGACCTTGCGCGCCCGTTCTCTGCGCTTCTTAGGGTTGGCCCTAAAGTCGTACTGGTTTACGAGCTGCTTCATAGCGTTGACGTATCCTGCATCCACAATCCTAGTGTCGTAGTTGCGGTCCTGCACGCCCTTGAGGTATTTCTGGTATTTGATCGCGTCCTTCTGTGCCTTGACTGCCTCAGTGTAGAGGTAGTGGTTGGCCAGTCTCTGGATCTGCGCGGCGAGCTTGGCCGCAGGGTCCGTCGCGGTAGCTGCCTTCACCGCAGCCTTGATCTCGGCACGGTAGAATTTGTTAGGCGCCACCTCAGTCGTGTTCATCTGCGACACGGCTCTCGCTGCTTGAGCTTTCAGCAGCTCTCGGTTTATGACCGGGCGCCTCGCTGCTCTCGCTAGCGCTGCCGCCTCGTCATACAGGAGATCCGCGTGGGTATCGTTCTCCACCGCTGTGCGGGCTTCCGCCTCTATGCTGCCGTCATTCAGGATGTCCCCGTGTATTTCGAGCATCCGCGCCTGCGCAGCTTCCATAGCCGCTGCATCGAGGTTAGGCGTGGCGATCATCTCTTTGAGCATGGCCTCCGCGGAGGGGTACCCGAACTGCTCTGCGTACTCAGCGGGGTCTACGCCGCCTTGCTTAACACGAGGCTTTAGGCGGGCGGGGAACCCCTCCGGGAACAGCGCCTTGACCATCGCAGAGTCCATGGGGTAGGAGCGCATCGCTTGGATCGCTTGGTATATGGTGAGATCTGAGAGCCGGGCTTTCTCCTCTTGGATCATGGGGGCGCGCTCCTCGCGCCACTCCTTCGTCCTGCGGGCACGCAACTGGCGCAGCACCTTCTCGTCTAGGGTTTCGAGCGCGAGCTCTTTACGGCGCTGAGCTTTGCGTTGATACGCAGCCCACTCCTTGTCCGTCATGCCCGACTGCGCTTGGGTTTTGAATAGCTCCTCGTACACGCCGCTCGCTGCGGCCTCCTCGATCTGAGCGTCGGTGGCGAGCATCGAGTCAAATACTTGACGCCCTTCGGCGTTGAGCGCGGAGTAAGGGGATATGGCACGGTAGATCTGGCGTAGCCAACGCCCGAACGCAGCGAACGCCTCTCTTAACTCGAGGGAGGGAGCCGTGCCCTCGAACAGGTACGTCTCGAACCCTTCCGCGAACTTCTCGTGCAGGGCCACGCCCTCGGGGGTCGTCGGGTCGATGTCTTCAAATTTCTCAACGCCTAACCAATCTAGCATTTTCTGTTGTCGGTCGGTCACGCCAGATTTTGCGGCGAGCTGCTTCTCCACCTCTAGGAACAGGTGAGCGGACTCGTGCAAGAAGGAGGAGAGGTCCGACGCCTGAGACAGGAGGATAACCCGCTTATTGTCGAGGATCTGGATGCCCGCGCGGTCGTCCTGCGATAACACGCTGGGGTCGTTCGCATCGAAGGTGCCGTCATTCCCTATCGCAGACTTGATCTGCTCGGGGCGGAACGCGATGTAATGCACGGTGTCAGGGTTCATCCCCTCCATGGGGCGGCCTATCCTGCGCTGAGACCCGAACTTTCTGTCCACTGTGGAGTCGATGATGCCGTCGAACCCCATCTCCTCGAACACGGCGCGAAGGAACTCGGAGCCCGCAATGTCACCCTGCTCATCCACCGCGTAGGCGAGCACCCCGGCGCCCTGCAGCGTGTCGATTAGCTCGGACGCAGTCATAGGCTCGTACAGCTCGAGAGCGGAGATCACCTCCTGCGCGTCAATGTCGAAGTCCCCGGCGACCGCCTGTACTGCCTCCATGAACTCTATCGCGGAGCCACTCTCCTCCTCAGTTTCTTCATCGAACTCTATCTCGAACGTGGTCTCGTTGTCCCCGCCGAGCACTAGGGGGTTTCTGATATTCAGGTAGACGGGCATCGTGTTGGGGGCGTCCCCGGAGAGCTCTGCCCTCGCAAGGGCCTGCGCCGCGACATCGAGGTCCTCCGCGGTCGCGGATTCAAAGTCACTGGGCAGTCGGGTCTCTAGGTACTCTTGGCTCTCTGCGTCGTCGTACGCGCTCCCTACGATCTGCTCCGCACGGCGCTCGATACGGGAGGTCAGGTCGGGGCCTTCCCCCGCGTAGTTAACGCCGACGTCACCTGGGGTGTTGCTAAAGTAGAACCCAGCGCCCATGTCGTTCTCGACGTTAGCGCGGCCTTTATTGAACTCATCAAAGCTGTGCGTGGTCCCGTGGTATACGACCACCGGGTCTCCACTCTCGTCTACCACTTTGCTGTCCCCGAACCAGTTAAGGAACGCGGTATCCCGGGCAGTGGGGATCACCATGGTCACACTTGAATAGTCCACGCGTATTGCCTCGGCCTCGGCTAGCGTGGCGTCCAATTTCCCGGCAGGGCGGAACCCTTGCTCGTAAAATAGTTTAACGGACGCGGCACTACTGGCGGAGGCTGAGATCGAGTTCTTATCGTAAACAGAGAGGATCTTCGCGAGCAGCTTACGCCCTTCCCCTTTGCCCCGGTTCTCTTTAGGCACTACGAACTCGGTGACGGAGTTGGGGCGCAGGCTGTACGGGGAGTCCTCCATTACAGAGATCGTGTTCCCGGCATCGTCCGTGTAGGTCTTGCCTAGATCCGAGTCTGCAACTGTCAGATCGGTAGGCACGGGGGATTGGGCGAGCAAGCTCCCGCTCTCCGCGGCGTCCGGGTCGAAGGCTGCGTTTATTGAGCGGATGTTCTTCGGGTCAAATACCACCACCTCTAGCTCGTTGTCAGGCTCTAGCTCTCCTCCTCTGCGGGTTGGCACCATGGCTGTTCTGCGGTAGGGGAAAACGACCCCGTCGTACCCTTGAGCCTGCAGCTCTGCAGTCCACCGAGCGGCCTCTGCTCTAGCAGCTTCCGCGCCTTCCGTTTCTTCTATGCGTTTTATGCGGGCTTTCTCGTCCACCTCCCCGTCCGCTACGTAGGGGTTCTGCAGCCTGTGGACCACCTGTACGGTGTTAGGCTCTGCTTGACCGCTTTTGATGTTAGCGTAGGCTGCGGCGGTCTTCGGCGAATTAGTGAGGTACACCCCCGCGCCTAGCCATCCCGCGTCATGGCGGTTTGGGTGGGACAAGTCGAACTCTCGAACGTCGTCCGCAGTACCGTGGAATAGGGGGGACTCGGTATCAAACCCCATCTCCTGCGCCCGCACCATGCGCGCCTCAGTGGTCATCCCTTCGGCGCCGAACTTGGCGGTGGCCGCGCTCCACTCTGTGGCTTCCGCTACGTCCGTGCCCTCGTACCCTTCGGATGTGGCCTGCGAAAGGACCACGCCGGGCTCGCGAGGCGCAGCCTCTGGCATCTTGGTGACGTCCATATTCATAACGCCGTACGCCTCGGAAATCGAGATCCCGCGCTCCTTGGCGATGACGGTGGCGTAGGCGGGGTACACCGAGGACATGAGCCCCACCTCTTCTTTCGTGTAGAGGTCAGTGGCGCCGAGCTTAGCTTTTACGTCTTCGAATACCGTCTTCGCCTCAGTGTGGAGGTCCGTGTCTTTCTGGGCGCGCGTAACGAGGTCGTCCATCTGCTTGTCATCGAACTGCGACATCTCACTCTGAGTCATCGTGGCGTCAGTGCGGCGCAGGTACGGGCGCATCGCAGCGGCGAGCTCCGGGTTGGAGGCCACACTGGTAACAAATTCTTTCATTGGGATCGTGACGTCTTGGTCTGACCCGGAGTTGAGCGCCATGAAAATGCTGCCCGGGATGTCCATTCCTTCCGGGATGTTATCTAGGAACTCAGGGGAGAGGAACACGGCGTCGTTATCCGATACGCCTGCGACGAACTCCTCCATCTGACCCTTCGCCCTCTCGTTCGTACGGCTGCTCTGAGCTAGCGTGATGATAGAGTCGATGCTTTGCTGCGCCGAGCTAGACTCCTGACGGCGTACTCCGCGTTGGATTCTGGCGTTAGACACCGCCTCCGCAGCGGCGCTTGGGGTGCGCATCGCCGCCCCTACCGGCCCGCCTGCGACCATGCCTGCTAGGCTCTGGTCGAGCATGTCCATAAAGTCGACGCCCTGCTCGGTGAATGCGTTAACCCCTAAGTATTCTAGGCCCTCTTGGGCGAACTCTAGGCCGCCTTCGGCTGCGCCAGCTTTCCCTACTGCCTTAGCCGCTGCAGCCTTCCCTATGATGGGTCCTGCCGCCTCGTCCATTCCTAGCGTGATTCTGGTACCGAGCCGCTCCATCAACGCGGTGGCCACTGCTACAGGGAGCATCTGCATAACTTCTGTTAACCCTATGGGTTCTCCCGCGGCCCGGTCAGTCGCGAGCTCAGTACTGCGCGAGGCGATATACGCAGGGAGCGCAACAATGGCGGCGGCCATGTCCGGCGCGGAGCCGAAGATACCCTGCTCCACGATGTAGCCTGCGAGGTTCGACGGGGTAACTTCCCCTTTGAGTCTCTCCCACGAAAAATTCGATTGTGACTTAAAGGATCCCGCGGTGGCGATGCCCCTGCCGTACGCTTGTATGGTCTCTCCCATCTGGGAGTCCTGCGCCCACGACACGCCGCCCTTGGCGCTCATTTCCTCGAACGCAGAGGCACCCATCCCAGAGAACTCAACGAGCCTCCCCATGACTGTGCTCGTGCGATCCATGAGGAGCCGCATGTTGTTGCTCCAAAACGGAACGCCCGAGCCGATGCTCGCTTCTAGCTGAGAGAGGGTGCGGGTGTCATCGGAGGACACGTAGGCGTTATTCTGGTCGGTCATGTATCTGGCGGTGGCGGGGCTTTGGGTGTAGAGATCCTCGGACTTTACGGCGTCCACTTCCCTGCGCTCGAGGAGCATGTCTGTGTTGCGTTCAACGGTGCCAAAAGGCACGCGGTACTCTTGCTGCAGCGCGATTTTTTCGGGCGCGGTGTTCGGGTCGACCTTGGATGCAGCCTCGATGCTCGCCCCTAACTGCGCGCGCTTGCGCTCGTCTCTGGCGGAAAGGAGGAGGGCTTCTTGCTCTTTGTTAATCGAGGGCATAAATACGGTACGCCTGTAGTAGGGATTCAACATCGGGGTCGTCCGTGCCCAGTACCTGCAGCATGAGGTCGTACCCCACGGGGTCGTCTTCTCTGATAGTGGTGACAGCGTTAACCTTCTGCTCGTCGTTCAGGCTGTACAGGGGCGCGGTGCCCCCGAACCATCCGCCCTTATCATACTCCGTAACAGAGAAATCAAAGTACTCGATCTGGTCCTCGGGAGAGGGGGTCTTGCCGTTGGCGCGTTGGAACTCGCGATACCACGAGTCAAATTTACCAGTGAGCGTCCGAGTGGCCTCCTCCTGAGCGTTCTTGCTACTAAAGGTGCCCGCGGAGTAGTCCTTGATCCGGTTCTGCATGGAGAGCACGGCGTCCACTTCGATGGGGATCATCCCTTCTGTCGTGGCCTTCGACCACAGGTTAAAATCCGTGGTGTCTAGGCTAGAGGAGTTCTCTTGGAAGTAGCGCCGCAGATCCTCCTCGCTGCCATCCCCCAACGCCTTGAGGGAGTGTAGGGTGTCCAGCACTGTGCGGTCGCTCGGGCGCTTCGGCCCCGGGGCGTCACGCCGAGCTTCCGCGGCGTAGAGGTTCTCTAGTACGGCAGGGGACATCGCGCTGCGCTGCGCGGAGGGGATATCGAGAACGCGCAGAGCCCCCTCCCGGACGGGCATATAGAATTCTTGGCTGAGGTTGTCCTGCACTTCCCGTTCCGCCCGATCTCGCTGAGCGTATTGGTAGTCTAGCTCACGGGTAGTCGCTTCGCGCTCCACCGAGTCAGTGATGGCACGGGCGCGCTCGAGCGCCGCACTTTGATCTAGGCCGCCGGTCATATAAGAGTCCACGGCGGACTGGGCGCGGCCCTGCACAAGGAGGGACTTCGCATCTTTAGACAGCCGGGCTCTCGCATCGGCGGGGACACTTTGTGCCCACGGCTCCTCTAGGGCGTCTAACCGGGCCTGCGGCTCCATAGTCTCGAGCTTGCTAGTGACGGCGTCGTTCTGCCACGCCCGCAAGGTCGATCCTGCTTCTTCGGCCGTGAAGTACCCCAACTCCACGGCGGAGTCTAAGAGGGACTGGGTGGTCTCTGTTGCGTCCCCCACGTCCCCGTTCAGCACGGCCTCTCGGGCGTTAACGAGCTGCTCGTCCACGTACGCCCGTTGGTAGTCCTTCTCCTTGGCCTGTGCCAGTCCCGTGGCGCGGGCGTTGCCCCCGGCGATGGTAGGCTGAATACGAATATTGAATTGCTCCCGGGCTCGGGCGCTAGAGATACGGGCCGCAGCTTGACCCGCCGCAGCGGTGATACCTGTGCCGTACCGGTCGGGTATCGTGCCGTAGTCAGGGTCCTCGGTGAAGGCGTTGTCTAGCTGTACTTTAGCGGTGAGGAACTCCGACTCGGCCTGCGCCATCTCGTAGTTTACCTTGCGCTCTTGAGCCTGCACGGCGACATCGGAGATCACATTGGCGAGCATCTCCCCTCCGGCCCCTACGCCCCTAGTGCTGTACGTTGCGATTCCGGGTTGGCCGCTCGGGATGATGCGATTGAGGTCATCCGCTCTTGGTAGTGTGGGCACCGTGTCCTCCTATGCTCTCATGTCATACATTTTAGACCCGCCGGAGATAACGGTGGACAGTGTTTTGTTAAGGCTCGCTTGGCGGGCCACTTTGCCCTCGTACCTTGCGCCCTTCGCTTTATTCTTGAGGCCGAGCGCCTCTACGTTAGCTTGGTAGATGGTGCTCAACGCGTTACGTTCGTACGCTCCGCCGAGTCTCCCCTCCTGATACTGGTACTGCCCTTCGCCTATCCCGCCCCCGCCGGACGCCGCAGCGGCCGCTCTTGAGTCGGAGATCGCTACGTTCTTTTGACGTCGGACTTCCTCCGCCTGAGCGGCGCCCTCTTGACGACGGATACCCGCGGCGTCTTCGAGTTGGGCAGATTCGTACTTGGCCGCGGCGGTGGCCGCCTTACCTTGCTGAATTGCGGAATTGGCGGAGAGCGCAGTCGACGCCGCGACAAAGATCATGGGGATTGCTTGAGCCACAGGTACGTCCTCCCTTGGTAAGTTGTATGACTGTAGTTGAACCCTACTCTCTCGAGGAAGGCGCCGGAGTTGCGCTCGTGGGCGCTGGCCACGGCGTACACCAAATTATAGTGGTCAAGTACAGTACGGAATATGCGTGCTGCTCGCATTATAGTCTTGGGGTATGGGCGGAGTCTATCGTCCATTGCTGAGAACGCCTGCGGGGGATCGCCGTGCAGGACCCCCGCAACGCCTACCACCTCTCCGTCTATCTCGGCGGCGATCCCCCGGACGGTGAGCCCGAAGTGATCGACGTCCATGGCGGGGAGGTCACTACTCTTGAGAGGGCGTATCGAAGGGTTGGTCGACATAATAAGTTAGCGCCTTGACTAAGCACGGACCGGTGGCCTCTATGCGGATGCGTGAGTCCGTAGAGAACTCCCCATCGAACTCCCAAACGCGGTTGTCGTAGGACTGCGCGATGTCAGGGTCCAAGAATTCGTAGTCTATCTGAGGGAAGCCCCTCATGCGAGTCGCATCCGGCCCTAGCTTAACAGCGGAGAGCACGGCGTTGCTTAACACTAGCCCTGCCTGAGTCACGCGCTTGAACTCGGAGAAGACGTTAGCATCGATGTAGTCCGCGAGACGGTTGGATACATACGCCGCGTCGTGGCGCAGGCCCACCGTGGGGTACGGGTACTCCGTGCCGGTAGAGATCGATCCGCCTTCGACTGCGAAGGGGCCGTACTCTTTCCCCCCGGACCACAGGTACGCCTCTTCAAAGTTTAAGTTCTCTAGCCCGGACAGCGTCGTGCCGGGGTTAGCCGAGTCGTAGAACGTGTGGGAGTCGTAGTGCTCGGACGTTGGGCCGCCCTTGCTGTCCGAGAACTTCGCCATTTTCTCAAGCGTGATCCCCGTGGCCACAGTGCCATTCGGGACCAGTGCGATGTCCATTAGGAGGCCGAACTGTTGAAGCGTGCTGTCCACAGTAAAGACGTTCTCCCCACTCGGGTCTATACAGAACGCGTAGGGGTCCGCGAAAGCGGGGTTGCTCGTGGAGGTGATGACCATCCCAGTGAGTGTGAAAGGTGAAAGCATCGTGTACTGCAGGACACCGACCGTGGGGTCGACGACGTAGAGATACGTGCCCTCTGGGTGCAGCCACAATGCCGTGAGCGCGGGCGTAGGCAAGAACCCTACGTTCGCCGGGTCGAAGGTCTCGGTCTGAGTGGCGGCGCTCACATCCCACGCAGGGGACATCGTGAGGTGCCGGATCGTGCTATCACTCGAGTCGAAGTAGAACGCGTGAAGGCCGTTAGGGCTCATGGTGAACGCGACGTCCGCGCCTGCGATGGACTTGAAGCTGTCCTGCGTGGATCCCGCTAACACCCAGGGCGCGGTGAGAGCGAACCGGCCGACCCCGGCGGAGGGGGCGTTTACCGGGGCGATCAAGTAGTTTCCGTCCGGGTCGAAGTATATCTGCCCGGTGATGGTGCCATACGCCGTCGCGGCCGGAGATCCGGCGGTGCTGAGGTCCAACGCGGCAGACATCGTGTATTGGTCCACCCCGCCTGAGTCCACGGAGAAATAGTACAGCTTTAGGCCGTCAGGCTTAACAAACATGCCCGCACCTAGTGTCTCATCGTGGGCCTGCACCTTGGTGAACAACTCCGTGGCGGAGTAGATCTCCCACGTGGGCGTGACCGCCGCGAGGGAGGCGATGTCCGGGGAGTTGATCGTGGCGTACTGGAACACTTCGCACGCGTAGGCCACAGGGTCTCGAACCGCCAGTATGAACGCCTTGGTCCCGTCCGTGGAGAAGCGTACGCCGTGGCGGGAGGCGGTCTCGTGTCCCGCGCCCACAATGATGCCCTTATTGGCGCCGAGGAACGTGGAGGTGGTGGTGTCCCATGCCGTACTGAGGGAGTACTCATTCATCCCATACCCGTCATTAGTGGCGATGAACATCCGGGTCCCGCCTAGCGTGAAGCAAAGGCTCCGGGGTTGGTTGCTCTGAGCGGAGATGTCAGGGCCGGACACCGATGCGCCCAAGGTAGTGACATCCCATGCCGTGCTTAGCGGGAACCGCCGAACCACTCTGGAGGCGGAATCAACGCAGTACACCCCCAGCCCGTCCGGGCGGAACTGCAGGTCGTAGTACGACCCCGTCCCCCACGCCGCACTGCCTGCAAAAGTGCGTACGGATTCAATATCCCAAGCGATGCTGAGATCGAACTGCTCGAGCTTCCACGAGGAGTTGATGTAAACGACGTACATGCGCGTGCCGGTGTCGTTGAACGCGATGGCACGGACGCTGCTACCTACCACGACTAGCGCACCCCACGTAGCGTTCTCTATGGCGAAGGGGGAGGTTAGCGTGGCGCGCACTATGCCCTTAGCTCCATCCGCCACGCCCGTCAAGTACATGAACCTCCCGTCCGAGCTGAACGCCATCCCCGTCGCGCTTCGCCCGACCTGCGTTGGAGAGTACTCATTTATCACTGACGCGGTGAGCCGGTTCACTTCAAGGACGTTCCTCGTCTGGGCGCCCCCTGTTACCGACGCAAGCATCAAATAGTTGTCGCCCACTAGCTGCGTGGCGACAACATCATTATACCCCGTATAGAACTTCACCATCGTGTCGACGCTGTAGGTTGTCCAGTCCCCTGCGGTCGAGAAAGACACGTTGAACATCGGGAAATATTCGTCCCCCGGCACTTTGTTGTTGGACACCGTTTTCATCTGCGTGCGCGCGGTATTCATAAAGACGTAATTAGCGCGATATCTAATGCCGTCGATGTAGGTGTTGAGGGGGGAGGGGCTGTACTGCGTCGCGCCGAAGGTCGTAGGGTCCCACGCCGTGCTCAGTGGCCACGCAACAAAAGCGGCGACCCCGTTAATGCGGTACAGATACTGCCCGCCGGGAGGAATGTGCCCTTCGCCGCTGTTGTACGGGGTGGTCCCGCCGAGGAGGTAGTCCTTCGTGCTGCGCAGGTCGTAGTTGACTGGGAGGAAGCGAGTCTCGATCATGGAGTAGGGGGAGTGGCTAGGGGCTAAAATAAATTTAGACCCATCGTCGTTGTACTGCATCGACACATAGCTAGTGAAGCCCGTCCCGGATGCTTTAAATATCCCCGTGAGTCTAGGGTTATTTACCCCGCCAAGGTACTCCGATATCGAGCCCTCCCCCATGTGGATTAGCAGTCGGTCGCCAAAAGTGGTAGCACCCATGACGGACCCGTAGGTAGGGACCAAGAGCCTGCTCTCAAGGCCGACGAGCGTTCCCACCGGGCCGCCTTCACTCTCAGGGAGGATGGAGCCGCCGAAAACTGGCGGGGTCAGGTATCGGTTAACCAAAAAGTAAACCTCGTCCTCGGACCCCTGTGGGAGCACGAGCACGTCTAGGATGTCGGCGTCCTTAGCGAGCACGATGCGGGACCATGCGGTCACTTGTTCCACCCGGTCCACTAGGTATACGCGGACTTCCCCGGTGTTGAGCACAGCGAAGATTCGGGTCTCGGGCTGCCGGGTGACGGCGATCCGAACGATCCCCGCGTCGCAGATATCAGGATGCAAAACTGTGGTGTCCTCTATGGTGAACGCGAGGGTGCTACTGCCGCCAGACATTGCAAGAATTTTTTTGGTGGTGCGCTGCACAAAGTACGTGACGCTATCAACGGTCGCAGGGCCTACCTCGGCGCACCCGTTAGTGCCTGCCCCTTTGATATTCACATTGGTGGGGGACAGCACCTCGGACAGGGCGCTAGAGCGGATCGCAGCTTCCCCGATGGCGAGGCCCGCGGTCAGGACGTCGCCCTCGTTTAGCCAACTGACTTGCTGCACGGGACCGAACCCGAGGGAGCGTTGGATGGCGGCGCTATTCCCGACGAGGGTTTCATCGAATGAGTCGTATGCGTCAGACACGGAGCCGTAGATCCGGTCCGCGCCGCCTAGCCACAGTCTACCCTCGCTTATCGTGATTGCCGTGGGGGCGGGGAGGTTGGGGGCGAACCGGCCCTCATACCAAGTATCCGTACCCGTGGTGGCGCCGAAAGGTTGGAGCACCTGCACTTGGGCCACCGTTAAGCTAGTTACGGAGAGCACTCGGCAGATACCTTCTGTGCCTGCGTGGTCGAGCTTGTACAGTCTGCCCTCTGACCCGCCAGTGACAAAGAAATTGATGTTAGAGGTGAGGGTCGTTACCCCCGTCGTGGCTGCGGGAGTAAGCACTACGAATGTGGTGTTCACAGCTGCAAAGGGGCCATCATTCAACTGGACGGGGACGACTGACCAAGACTTGCTGCCTCGTCGTTCTATCCGAACGTACGGCGCGGTGGTTCGCCCCGCGAGAGTGTACCCGTTGGAGGTAACAAACATCACACTTGCGGACTGCTTATATTGGAGGCTTGGGATAACGGGGGTTGCGCCCGTCATCGGGAACATCTCCATGGTTATCTCCATCACCCCCGGCGCCTCTATTACCGCGGAGCGCACGGTCGTGGGGTAGAGCTTGTCGTTCAGGAAGGTGAGGGTGACGCTCGCTACGCCGGTGGTGAGGACGATGGAGTGGATGCCCGGGCGTAGGAACCCCCCGCCTAGATTAGCGGAGTTGGCCCCAAGGGACCCTAGCGCGAAGAATACCGGGGCGTCTTCTACTGTAATTCGTATGGGCACTTCTTCCCCGGGGGTGAACGTCAGGGTCTGGTACAAGATCCCCCAGTCCCCCGCGCCGTTGCCTAGTATCTCCGCGCCGCCTCCGGTGGCCCACGCGGTGCTGCCGGTCCCGGTGGAGGCGTCGGTCCACCCGGCCAAGTCCGTCGTAAACTCACTGTTGGTAATGGTGGTGGACGTCGCGGTGCGGACCACGATCTCGTCGTCGACCCAAACGCGCAGCGTCTCTTTGCTCGCCGCGTTGGTCTGGGAGATCTCGAGGATCGCCATGTCATCTGCGCTTGCGATGAAGGGGAGAAGGCGGTGGTAGATCTGCGCTTTGACGGGGCCTATCTGCCTTGTGCCCGGGCGGTACGCCATCGGGCCGAGACGCAGCGGCATGAAGTTCTGCATTAGCTCCGCGCAGTCTTTGATCCGGGCCACGTCGTCGCGGGTGAGCACATCGGCGGAGACTTCGCCACGGTTGAATTTGTTGGTATAGCCTTTAAACACTATGGCCTCCCGCGGTATCTGTTCGACCCACCTCGGGCACGGGTCCAGCTTCCGTCAGCAATTTTTTGGGGTGGGTTGGTGCGCACGTCAATAGACTTCGCTTTTACCTTGATTCTTTTCTTCTGGTCCTCGGCGTAGCCTAAGTCCGCGTCCTGCAACGCCCCGCAACGCACGGCTAACTCCGCTGCTACCACGTTCTTAAAGTATTCCGGCCACAGTGCGGGGGTCGTCAGCACGTCTTGCGCGACGTACCGCAGGTATATCTCTTGCGAGTAGGAGTACATCAACCCGCGCTCGATATAATATTCCAAAGGGTATACGAAGTCTGGCCCCGCAGAGATCTGGTCCGGCCTAAAGAAGTCGGCAGGCAGGTCACAAGCGTAAGAGAAGCCCCACGCGGGCGAATAGGACGGGTTGTATGTCATCTTGACGCTCTTATACGCAAAGTCCCAGTTCGTCTCCTCAAGAGCGGTGGCGACGGCTCCCGTGTTGACGGCGTTGTCGAGGGAGGCTCTGCGCTCGGAGTTGTCATCGGTGGACACAAGGTGGGGGAGGCGTATGAGGCCCAGCGCTCGGTTGTACACTTCGAGCCATTCCGCTGTAAGGACGGCGCCTGCCGGGGCGGCGCGCTTGTCAGGCTCTTGGAACCCCTCGAGGGTGTTGGCCAAAGCCACGCGGGTCTGGAACTCCTGTCCTAGCCGGGCGTATTCTAGTTTCTTTAGCTCCCACGGGGCAGAGGACAACAGCGCCGGAGCGATCTCTTGAGCGAGGTATCCTGCGAGCGCCCGAACAAAGTCAGGGCTCCACGATGATGTGCTCTGGGTGTTGGAGATGTAACGGATGTAGACCTCTGGCACTTGCGTCGCGATAGTGTCCGCTTCGAGGAAGTACCGTTGAGATCTCTCGTCCATATCCTCATCGACGAACACACCGAGCATCGTTACATAGTCGGCCGGAAGGGCGAAGACGTTGTCGTACCCGTGCTCCCCGCTAGGGGAAGATACGGTAAGTGCGACGGCACGGCTAGCGGACTTAGGCCGGACGATGCTCAGCACGTAGTCCACCGCACCCGAGTCGTAGGCGTTATCTAGCGCTACTCTCGCGGGGGAGTTGTCGTTAGCCGAACGGATGTTGGGCTCGCCCAGTAGGGAGAGCGCCGCGTTGTACACCTTGGTCAGGCCCGGATCGAGCGTGACCGTTGTGGTCTGCGGGAGGGGGGAGGTCTCTTTCACCCCTTCGAGCGCGATTGCCGCTTCAAGGTACTCCTTGAACAGCGCGTCGGCGGACGCGTACTTGTTAGGGTTAATGCGGGGGGCGATGCTTCGGGCAAGGTGCGCTTCCACGACCTTAGCGAACGTGGGCGTGAAGTCTGTCAGCGTCAGCGTGGAGGACACATAGCGCAGGAAGATGTTGGTGGCGACGTCAGTGGCGACCGTCCTGCCTTCGATCAGGTATCGGTAGAGGGGAGTGTTGAGGCTCTCGTCTTCCCAAAACGCGATGGGGGCGATGTAGTCTGCGGGCAAAGCGTAGACGCTGTCTAGGGTGTGTGCAGGGTCGACCGTCGGGGAGGCGAGCTTCGCTGTAACTAGCGCAAACTTGGGGCGGGCGAGGGCGAGACAAAACTCGACCCCACCGTTGGCGTAGACCTCGTCAAGCTGGATCCTAGCGAGGCGGTCCTCAGTCACCGAAGTGAGAGGACGCTCCCCTATGATGAACAACGCGCGGTTGTACAGATCCAGTTTGGTCAAGGCCACAGGTTATCTCCCAAGGGCTTTTAAATAGTCGCTTAGCTCGCGGAGCGCGGCAGCTTGCGTGGGCATTTTCTCTTTCACCCGGTGGCCGTCGTCTCTACGGACGATACACCACCCGAGGACCGCGCCGCAGGACTTAACGAAGAATTCGCCTTCTTCGTCGAGCTCCTCCACAGCGTCGAGCTCGGTATACGCGAGGCAGTGCAATTTAATATCCGTGCCGTTCTTAAACACAATTAGTAGCTTGGCGTAGTAGCTGCCGTCTTCGCAGATAACGCGGATCTCTGAGAACACAGAGACTTGCCCGGCGACGTGCGCCCAGTACCTGCCGTCTTCGATCTCGGCGCGTGAGGTCCCGGCGGGGACGTACGCATTGAATTGCTGCACCGTGTGCTGGAACTGCCCGAACCGATCAGGGCGCAAGGGCACGATGTGAGATAATTTTTTAGGTTTACTTGTGGTGTCATTCATTAGGTGGGAACTCCGAGGACTGGGTAAAGATACCCCCCGGCCTCTGCGAGAGAGGCCGGGGAGATCAGGGGGGCCTTAGTCTGTGTCGGTCGCCGTGATGGCAGTACCGTCAGACAAGTTGGCGGCACCCGTAGCTGTGTTGATAGACACAACATTCATTAGGGTGACGGCGACAGGGGATGAGTCAGTGTCGATCACAGTAACTGTGTCGCCCTTGACCATACCTAAGTCTTTACCATTTGTGATGTAGCCTGCTGCGCGGACTAGCGTTGCCGCATCCACTGACTTGTACACAAAATGGCGGAAGTTGACCTGCGCAGTAACACAGATCGGAGGGTTAGTCTCTGAATAAGACATTCTCTATTCTCCGTTTACGCTGAAAGAGCCGAGTCATTGTGGAGCATTTTAATGACGCCGCTGTTCTGTAGGAGCTTAGAGCCCATGTATGTGGAGCAACGAGCCCAAGACTTATCGTTCTTGTCGTCGTATCCCACTGCCGTTTTCAGATTCTCCGAGTCATAAGCGTGACCGATAGCATTCTGAGAGTACATGAAACAAGTAGCACTGGCTGATCCTGCGCCGGGTAGGGCACCGTCAACGATCCAGTTTACGCCGTTCCAGTTGAACGCGTCACTCTTAGAGACGCCGTCGAACTTGGGGTCCGTGACGTAGTCTGCCGAAGTGAAGGAGTCTAGCTGCATCAAATAGCCTCGGAAAGCCGGGGTGATCAATGCGAAGATCGGCGCGTCCTGCAAGGCAAAGTTATTGCCGAGAATAGTTAGCGCTTTCATCACTAGGGACAGCGTGGCCACTGCGGCAGCGCCCCAAGTAACCGTGCCCGCGGAGAGGGCAGTGTGGATGTCGTTATCGATCTTACGATTGATAACAGACATACAAGTGCGTTGCATAATCTCGCGGCCCTTACCTTGTGAGGCAAAGATGTTGAAATTAGTACGCTCAGGTACGTCATGCCACTCACCAAGAGTCGCAACATATTGATTTAAGTTATCCGGGCGAGTGGGAATATCCCCGTTCAAGCCGCGGGTAACTGCTGTAGCACCACCTGAGTCGGCTACCAAGAATGTTGCTTGGTTTCCGTTGATCTCAGACTCTGTGACACACGTACGTCGCGCTAACGACTGACGCTTCTCAAAGCCTGCGATTGTCTCTTGGCGGAACATGGTCTGAAAAGCAGATTCGCTCATCGGTACATCTCCGTAGTTAAGTACAATTTAAAGTATCCGCTGCTTAGAGTTAGCCGTCAGTGGCGTATGCGGGTTGGCCTGAGTGAGGGGCCGCGCGGCACACATCTGGGGTCTATACCATCGGTCAGCGTCTAATATACTCTAGGTCCCTTGCGCCTGCAATCCCTCTAGGGCGTCCACAATTTGCATATACTCCTGTTGGGAGGCTGCGTCTTTGCTCCACCCGGGCTCGCCCATTTTTTTCTCGAGCTCTGCCTTACGCGTCGTGAGGTCTTTTCTAGGGTTGGCGGAGTCGGCGGGGACTAGCGCCGCGGCGGGCATGGCGTCTCGAGCTACATTGGCGAAAAACAGTAGCAACTCCGGGTCGTTAAACAGGGCGGTGCCGTTGGGCAGGCGCGCGTCGGAGAGGAGGGCGCGGGACGCTGCGGGTAGCTTGCCCAAGAGCGCGTGAACGTAGTTGAGGTTCGTCTTGTAGTCGCCTCCCCACACTTTGCGTAGTGACACCTCCGTGGCCATCTTGTCGGTCGAGTCCTGCGCGGCCACGTCTTGCACCTCTTTCTGACGACCCGAAAAGAACGAGGCGGCGAGGGAAGACATCGCCGCTTGGGAGACATTGTTCGCGTGCGCCACTTCGAGCATGGGCGCTAGCGCGGCGTGGTCGGCCTCACCGAGTACCACACCTTCCCCCAAATTTAGCTCATAAGACTTGGCGTCGGCGGGGATGTTGTTCGCCTCACGGTAGGAGGTGATCTGCTCAGGCGTAGCGTTATCTGGCAGGGGCGCGTGCGCCTCCCCTTTCCGTATTCTGTCCTGAGACTCAAAAAAGCTCTCAGTAAAAGCATCGGCGCTCGTAAAGCGTTTAAGCTGGTTGAGCTTCTTGTCATCGCCGTTGGCGATCAGCTCGCGCCACGTCTCTGGGACGGACTCTGAAAAAGTCTTTGTCGCGGGCGGAGTAGCCGGGGGCGTCGCGGGCGGAGTAGCCGGGGGCGTCGCGGGCGGAGTAGCCGGGGGCGTCGCGGGCGGAGCGTCGGGGATAAGTTCTGGGGGCATCGTGAATTTCCTTACTTGGGTTTTTGGTTAATGATACGAGTGAGGTTCATGCCCACGAAGCTCCTTCCCGCAAGGAAAGCGGACTCGTGGGGTTTCCCGGGGATGTACGAAAGGTCGTACGCCCTAGAAAGTTTCTTGAGGATAACGCTTATGGCGAGGACCTGTTGCCCCTCGTCCGCTTTCCCGCTAGCCACCGCCTGCACCGCGTANTCTTCCTCGGCGGTGGTAGGCTGGACTGCGAGGCTTTGGTCAGGCGCTGCCGTCGACATTCGCTGCCCCTCCTTGCGCTTGCTGCGCTTGAGCTGCGGCCATCATCATCTTGTTCTCTCTCGCGACCTCTGGGTCAAAGAGCCAACTCGTAGGGACATTGCCCTCTAGCGCGTCCCGCATCGCCGTGGCGAGATCCACTTCCGCGACCAAGCTAGGGTCGATCGCCATGGCGCCGGATAGGATGTTTTGAGTCTGAGTGAACTTGTTTAGGCGCTCCTCTTGCTCGGTCTGGGTCAGAGGGGAGGTGAACTGGAACCGGATGTCTTGCCCCTGCAGGCTCTCTGGGATGTCCCGAGGGGAGCCGAGCATGTTGTATTGCATCATCGTGTCGAACATGGTCTCACACAACTGGCCGTTGTAGTCCTGCTCGATAGGGGAGAACAATGGCAGCACCTGCCTGCGGTACTGCTTCATGCGCTCCTGAACCTCGTACGCGGTCATCTCCACTGTGGTCACAGGTAAGCTGATCTTGTTGAGGTAAAACGCCTCTGTCAGCATCTCAGTCACGCGTTGACGCTCTCCGGCGCCTATGGGGAACCCGCCTCTGTCCTGCGCGATAGGGCGCAGTGCTGCCCCGAGCCGCTCATCATACTCGTGGTCGACCCACGTGAGGCCGTCCGGTGCGAGATCGACTACCCCGGTGATGACTTGCGCCGTGGCGATCATAGGCGGACGGGCATAACGCTCGGCCGTCTCAAGGAGGGTGTGCGTCATGGCTTGCAGCGTGCGCGCATCCGCGAGCCCTACGACCGCTGCCGGGGAGTACGCGTAAGGCGAGCCCCCGATAGTGTGGAACCTCGGAATCACGTAGTACTTGTTCCTGATCCCTTTGGCTTCGATGATGTGCTTATTTGTGCGGTCAATAAAGATACTCACGTAGGGGAACTTGGCTTCGAGCTCATCATCCCCGTACATATCGCTCGGGAGGATCACATGGTAGAAGTCCTCCTCGTCCAAAGGCCGCTTGCCTATTTTCTTTTGGACGTTAGGGGAGAGCTTGTCAATTGGGAATATCCGCTTGAGGTCGTAAACCTTCGGGCGCCACTTGCGTGCGACCCCGCAAGTCTGGCCGGTCTCGTCGTCGAACCATGCCACATCGCGCAAGTGCCAGTTCCGTATCAGGAGGCCGCCCTCTTTCATGTTGGGCTCTACCGACAATACGCACTGCCCGAAGGTGGCGTAGTCGTGGTCGCCCTCTCGGGTAGACCGAGCAAAGCTGCTAGAGCGAGAGGTCGTCTCCCTGCGCATACGCCGGGTGGCCTCTTGGAGCCATCGGTCGCCCTCGTAGTTAGTGCCCCCGTCCGCTTTAATATCGAACCACGACCCATCTCGCAGCATCGCCGCGAAGGAGTTGCCGAGGTCCCGGCGGGCGATCACAGGGTACGAGTCAGCCAAGTTATCCGCCAGCTCTGTCCCGATGCCGCGCTGTAGGAGAAAGTCCGCCCTCTCCGGGTAGAAATTCTCCGCGAGCGACTGATACTGCGAGAGCATCGGGCGTTGCGTGTCGAACATGCTGTCCGCTCGGGTGATAATGTCGGCCGGAGTCATCTTGGGCATAGCGTCTACTCAGGTAGTAAGGTTGCTTGTTCTCGCAGCAAGGAGTCTCTTACGAGCACTTCCATTTTCATCTGCACAGTCTCGTCCGCGATCAAAGATACGAGGCGAGCTCGGTGCGTGGCCATGTCCGGGTCGCCTTCGTAGTTGGCGTCGATGTCCACCACCATACCCTCATACCGGGCGATAATAGCCTCCCGATCCAAGACTTGGTCTTCGCGTTGGGGTAGCTCAGTTTCTATTCGTTCGCGTTGGGTCATGGGGCGGGTGCCCGTCACTACACCTTCCGCGTTCTTAATTTCTATCATGGCCATCTGGGTATCTCCTGTTTATAAACTACTGAAAGCAACGCTGGCACCGGACCCAGTGGGGATAGTCGCAGGGTCAGCGAATTTGGCACCGAAT
>JGI1221J13441_10000397_pt1 | contig 19871 bp, 19 predicted proteins | sample LakVidmifraction_4_FD_13441 | JGI IMG/M metagenome (IMG submission 13441) | reverse complement strand
TTTACAAAAATAAGGTGGGGACATAATTTAGTCGCTAGCCGGCCACTCATCGCGCTTTTCACCCCAAACTTTCTAGCTTCATAACTAGCGGCTGCTACAACACCACGTTTGGAACTTCCTCCAACGGCCAGCGCTTTCCCAGATAAAGAGGTATCATCTAGCTGCTCTACGGAGGCATAAAAAGCATCCATGTCTACATGTATAATCTTGCGAAGATGTTCCATAAAATCCATAGTCAAAAATACATAAAGTGGGGGGAAAGAATTCTTAATAAATGATCATAAAATTTTCTTGATCTTTCAGTTTTCTTGCTAACTAAACTCTATAGATATCAGGGCTCTGCCCCTCAAATCATATAATTATTTATGCTATTGAGATTGCAGGGCTAACGCCCCTTTTTTAATTCTGATTATTTTTCAGAGATTGTAAAATAGGGGAGCAATACCCCTCAAAACTTTTAATTATTTATATTATGGAGATCGTAGGCTTAACGCTTTTTTAATTCTAAACATTTTTCTATTGTTTATAATATTAGGGGGCATCGCCCACAAATCTCAATAACACATAGCAGAAATAGTTTATAGAGGGGCGTTAGCCCTGAAATCTGTCAATGTAAATTGAAACAGTCATAATAAAGGTTAACTATAATTTTGCCGACAAAATGAACAGATTCTAAATAAACCTGCATAGTAGCTAATTTTCAAACTGAATTAAATTCCTTTAGGAATGGCATTAATGAGATGTTTGGTGTAGTCCTTTTGAGGGTTTGCATAGACGATATCTGCGTCGCCTTGCTCCACAATTTTGCCTTGGTGCATGACCAAAAGTTGATCTGCCATGTACTTGACCACCGCCAAATCATGAGAAATGAAAATATAGGTAAATCCAAAATCGGTTTTTAATTCGTTGAGGAGGTTTAATACCTGTGCTTGGACAGAAATGTCTAAAGCAGAGACCGACTCATCGCAAATGATGAGTTTAGGTTGCACAGCAATGGTTCTAGCAATTCCAATACGTTGTCGCTGCCCACCGCTAAATTCATGTGGATACCTGTTAAAGTGAGCTTCAGACAAGCCTACACGTTCTAGAAGTTCAATTGTTTTTTGTTTTCTAGATTCAGAATTACCATATAATCCGTGGACCTTCATAGGTTCCATAATGGCTTTGCCAACCGAAAGCCTTGGGTTTAAGCTAGAAAATGGATCTTGAAAAACAAGTTGGATATCTTTTCTCAGTTGCCTTAAGGCTTCCCCTTTTAGGTGAGTAATAGGGTGACCTTGGTATAAGATTTCACCTTCGGTAGGATCATCAAGTCTAAGAATGGCATTGCCTAAAGTTGATTTTCCACAGCCAGATTCACCAACAAGCCCAAGGGTTTCTCCCTGATAAATTTTAAAACTTACCTTATTAACAGCCTGTATTTTTTCAGTTTTTGAAAACCAACCTGAGTTGGAAAAAAAGGTTTTACTTACATTCTTAACTTCTAGTAATGGTGGTTTCGAATAGATCGTTTCATGCCTTTGTTGTCTCTCTTCTGAAGTTTCTATTTTAGAATTTGGAATATCCTGCATAAAGTCCTCAACTGTTGGTAAAGACTTGAGCCGTTCACGGGTAGATGGTTTTGAGGCTAAAAGCGCTTTGGTATATAGATGCTGTGGATTTTTGAAAATAGAAACTACATCGTTCTGTTCTACGATTTCTCCTTGATACATGACTGCAACTCGATCTGCTAGTTCTGAAACTAAGGCCAGATCGTGAGAAATAAAGAGAATACCCATTTGAGTTTCCTGCTGGAGAGATTTCAACAAGGTTAAAATCTCCTTTTGGACAGTAACATCTAGAGCAGTAGTAGGTTCGTCTGCGATTAAGAGTTTTGGTTTGCAGGCAATGGCCATCGCAATCATCACTCTTTGCTTTTGTCCTCCACTTATTTGGTGAGGATAACTTTCAAAAATATCATTGATTCGGGGTAGTTTTACCTTTTCAAAAAGGCCTAAGACCTCTTGTTTTGCTTTGGATTTAGACAGCTTTTTATGCCGAATTAAAACTTCCGCTACTTGTTTCCCACACGTCATAGAAGGATTTAAAGAACTCATAGGTTCTTGGAAAATCATTGAAATATCATTTCCTCGAATGCTCTGGAATTGCTGCTCTGTACATTTTGTTAAGTCTCTGTCTTGAAATAGAATCTCTCCCTCAATATGAGCTTTGGGTCCTAATAAACCCAGAATGGATAAGGTAGAAACTGATTTCCCGGAGCCGGATTCGCCTACAATACCTAAAATCTCGTTGGGTTGTAATTGAAAGTCGATGTTTTTGATCACTCTATCGTCACCAAAGCTGACTTGAAGGTTTTTTACATTTAGCATTACACAGAAATCAGTTCATGATCTTCCAAGAGCTCTTCTTGGCGAAGCTTCAAAATTAATTGTGCTACGGCAATAACGTCTTTTTCGCAATAGGTTACAATCCTATCCAAGTCTTTTTCTTTATAAAACACATCTCTAACTTGGCTGCCATCAATATCATCTTTTGGAGAAGGAATATTGAAAAGTTCGGTGAGTAATTTTAAAGAGGTATAGTGTTTATAATCTCCAAATTTCCATAATTCTAAAGTATCTAAATGAGGAATTTCCCAAGGCTTTTTGCCAAAAAGCTCAAGTTGACTTGGTAAAGCAATGCCGTGGATAAGCATTCTTCTAGCGATGTAAGGAAAATCAAATTCCTTAGCATTATGCCCACACATCAGGTGATGAGGAAGGCTGAAATAGTCTTCAACAAGTATTTTGAAACGCTTTAATAAATCTGCCTCTTCACCATAAAAACTCGTGGTTCTAAATTTACGCTCATTACCCTTAAAATTAAAATAACCTACAGAGATACAGACGATTTTACCAAACTCAGCCCAGATGCCAGCTCGCTCGTAAAACTCTTTGGGAGAATAGTCCTCCTTTCTTTGATACTCCGTTTTGTCTGCAAAAAGCTTCTGCTTAGTCGGAGATAAGTCGTCGAAGTCGGCGTGTTCTGGAACAGTTTCAATATCCAAAAACAAAATATGTTCTAAGTTGAGTTTGTCTAACATAATAAGGATTTGTTTTCTTTTATAATTGAACTAATTTACTGAAATTTAAATAAATTCATTTTCAGGATAAAATTAAGTGGTAAAGACTTCAAAAGACATTGTAATTATCTTAAAGTCAAAGTTATGTAATTCAAAAAATAAACTTACTTTTGCAATTCACTATTAATAACGGGAGTCGAGAACTTCAAAATTTAATTTTTTATGCCAGTTAAAATAAGATTACAAAGACACGGTAAAAAAGGGAAACCTTTTTTCTGGATAGTCGCTGCAGATGCTCGTGCTAAAAGAGATGGTAAATACCTTGAGAAATTAGGGATTTACAATCCTGTCACTCAACCTGCAACTATTGAGCTTGATGTAGATTCATCTGTAAAATGGTTACGAAATGGTGCACAACCAACGGATACCGCAAAACGTATTTTATCTTACAAAGGCGCTTTGATGAAAAAACATCTTTTAGCAGGTGTTGATAAAGGAGCGTTAACAGAGGAAGAAGCAGAGAAGAAATTCCAGGCTTGGTTGTCTGAAAAAGGAGATAAAATTTTAACTGCTGAAGAAAGAGCAGCGAAAACTAAAGAAGAAGAAAGAGAAAAAGCATTGGAAGCTGAAAGAGACGTAAATGCTAAGCGTGAAGCTGAAGCAAAAGCTGCTCAAGACGAGGAAGAAGCTAAAGTTAAAGAAGAGGCTGAGGCTAAGGCCGCAGCAGAATCCGAAAAAGAAGCTCCTGCTGAAGAAGAGTCTTCTGAAGACACTAAAGAAGCTTAACATTTTCTACGATGACCAAAGATGAATGTTTTTATTTAGGTCAAATCGTAAGTAAATTTAGTTTTAAAGGGGAGTTGCAAATCAAGTTAGATACCGACGAACCTGAACTTTATGAACATTTGGAATCAATTTTTGTGGATTACCGCAATAAATTGATTCCTTTTTTTGTGCAAAAATCCAACCTTCAAAAGAGTAATTTATTACGCGTAAAACTAGAGGAAGTCAACGAAGAAGCAGATGCCGATGACTTGCTAAAAAGAGACGTTTACCTGCCGTTATCTAAGTTACCCAAACTTGGCGGTAATAAATTTTACTATCACGAAGTCATCGGTTATAAAGCGGTAGACGTCACTCATGGAGAGATTGGGACTATCCAGTTTGTCAATGACCAAACCATGCAAGCCCTTTTCTTTATTGACTTTAACGGTAAAGAAATAATTATTCCTGTAAATGACAGATTTATTCAAAAGGTGGACAAGGATGAACATATCATTTACTTTCAAACCCCAGAGGGTTTAATAGATATGTATTTAGAAGATTAGTTTTTAATCTAAACTCTTTCGTTTAGCATCTAATTTTAAGAATACCAGTACCAAGATCAAAAACCCCCATAATCCAGATCCTCCATAACTAAAAAATGGAAGTGGGATGCCAACCGTTGGAAATAAACCTATTACCATCGCAATGTTCACAAAGAAATGAACAAAAATAACGGATAATACAGAATAGCCGTACACTCTGCTGAATTGACTTTTTTGACGTTCTGCTAAATGAAATAGCCTTAGAATGAGTATGGTAAACAATATCACCACAGCACTTGTTCCCAAAAATCCCCACTCTTCACCTACCGTGCTGAAAATGTAATCTGTATGTTGCTCTGGTACAAAACGACCTTGAGTTTGTGATCCTTTTAGCCAGCCTTTCCCTAGCCAGCCTCCACTACCTATGGCGACTTCGCTTTGGTAAAGATTAAAAGCAGAGCCTCTAATATCATTAGTCTCTCCTATAATCACATCGAACCTATCTTTTTGATGGGGAAGCAGTATAGAATTCAATATAAAATTGACAGAATATGAAAATCCCAAACTAAAGAGAAGCGTCAAGGCATAAATCCAAAACCTTGGTTTCCGTTTTCCGTTGAATAGGTAAATAATAATAAGGACCGCTACAAAAATGGGGGCAAAAATTCCGAATCCAAACTTGAGAGTAATCACAAAAATGGCTACAGATAGAAATCCCACGCTCAAGTAAGCTTGTGGAAGTCCTTCTCTATACAAAGGGATGACAAATGCCAAATAAATAAGTGCGCTACCAGCATCAGGTTGAAGCATGATGAGCGCTAGTGGGATTCCAATAATGGCGAAAGCCTTGAGTTGTGAAACAAACGTTGAAAGGTCGTTATTGATTTCACTTATATACTTGGCCAAAGCTAGCGCCACTGCTGTTTTTACAAACTCGGCAGGTTGTATACTAAAAGATCCAAAGGAATACCAAGCCGTTTGGCCAGCAATAGTCTTACCGAAAATGAAGAGCCCTATAAGAGACAATATGGCTGTAATGTAAATAATGCTTGCAAACCTTTCGAAAAATTTGCTTTCTAGTGCTAGAACAATTATAGCTATTACCACCCCCAAAATAATCCATAGCAGCTGCTTTCCATAAATTTTAGAAAAATCAAAAATGCTTTCATCTGGATTAACAAAGGTAGTAGAGTATATATTTACCCACCCAAAGCTTATTAGTATAATTAAAATTAAAATGGTGAGCCAGTCAATCTGCAATAGAGTTTTAGACATACTTACTGGTTAATTTTAAAAGGTTCACCAGAATAAGGTTTAGCGTACTCGTCTTCCAAACTATGGTTTAAAATCCAGGTCTCAAGGTCTTTTCGTTCAATATTATCTTTCAGATATTTCTCTATCATCAAAGTAGAAATTCTACCAGCATACCTAGATCCCCAATACCCATTTTCTACGAAAACAGCCAAAGCTATCTTAGGGTTATCTTTTGGAGCAAAGGCAATAAAAATAGAATGGTCTGTCAATTGCATCCTTTCTCCGTCGATTTTTACATAATTTTCTGATGTCCCTGTTTTGCCACAAACTTCTATGCCGGGGACTCTAAGAAATGTAGCTGTCCCGTAATTAAAGACATCATGCATCCCTTGAATAATCGGCTCAAAATGCTCTTTATCTATGGTGGTTACTTGTTTTGTAGTATACTTTTTATTGTCAACTGGCTTGTCGTCTATTGATTTTATAATATGGGGTCTGTAGAACCAACCTTTATTAGCGATAGCTGCTGTAGCATTAGCAAGTTGAATAGGAGTAGTAAGCACTTCCCCCTGACCGATGGCGTTGGATAAAGTAGCGCTGGCGTACCAATTATAGGTAGGATAGCTATAAGCTTTGTTATAATAATCAGAGTCTGGTAGTAATCCTGCTCTCCCTACTGGTAAATCATAACCTAAATAATCGCCAAGACCAAAACTAGCCATATGCCCTCGCCAGACGTCGATCCCTTTTTGAGGAGTATCATATTTTTCAATAGTCCTTCTGTAGATTTGTGCAAAATAAGAATTACAAGAATGTGCAATTCCAGTAACCATTTGTACTGGACTCGGGTGATGGTGACAACCCATTCTTACACCTCTTGCATAGGTGTATCCACCGTTGCACCTAAAACTTTCTTCTAGCCCAACGACTTCTTCCTGTAAGGCTACGAGTCCTGTTAAAGCTTTAAATGGAGAGCCGGGCGCATAAATAGCCTGTAAGGCCCTGTTATATAAGGGTTTATTAATAGTGTCGTAATAAAGCTTCGTGAAATTTTTTGATCGCTTTCTTCCTACTAAAATATCGGGATCATAAGAAGGTGCTGTAATTAAACTTAAAATTTCTCCAGTACTTGGTTCTATGGCTACAATACCCCCTCGTTTGCCTTTCATCAGTTTTTCTCCATAGGCTTGCAGTTCAGCATCTATAGTAAGGTGGAGATCGCTTCCCTTTTTAGGTAAAGTGTCAAACTTACCTTCCTTAAAGGGTTTGATATTTTTATTGTGAATATCTCTTAGATAATGCTTAACACCACGCTCACCTCTTAAAGCCTCCTCATACTGTTCTTCAACTCCCTGTTTTCCCTTTAGATCTCCCGATTGATAATAGGAATTTTGTGAAATCTCTCTATCTCCAACCTCAGCGATATATCCTAAAATATTAGCACTATGGCTAATAGTATAATCTCTTAGCGACCTTTTCTGAATGTAAAACCCTTGGTATTTATGCATGCGTTCTTGAAGAACAGCATATTCTTTTTTGGTAAGCTGAGGAGTAATCACAGAAGACAATCTTGGGGAGTATCGCCACGCTTTTTCCAGCTGAATTTTGAGTCGCTCTGGAGTCAATTTTAATAAACTGGCAAGCTCTAAAGTGTCAAAGTCCTTTACCTCCCTAGGAACAGCCATGACATCGTAAGCAGGTTGGTTACCTACCATCAGTTTACCATTTCGATCATAGATATATCCTCGTTGAGGATAATCGTATACTTTACGTACAGAAATATTGGTCGAAACCTCGTCAAAACTCTCGTCTAAAACTTGCAAGTAAAATAAACGGATTAAAAAAAGGAATGCGGCAAAACTAACTAAAATAATGGGGAGCAACTTTCTCATTTACTGTTCTTTCGGATTAAATTTAAGGTGATTATTATTAATAGTATACTGAAAATAGAAGAATAAACTGTTTTCTCTATAAAATACAATAAATGATCGACACTAAAAATTTCTAAGCTGAAAAGTACAGTATGATGGACCAAAACCATAAGGCTTACATAAATGAATCTTTCTCTAAAGGGGGCGTCATAAAATTTAAGGGTTTGGTAATCGTAACTCAATCCAAAGGCATTTCTCAAAAATAAAGGCCTTAAGTAAGCAATTGTGAGTGTTGCAGCTGCATGAATTCCGCCGCTATCTTCAAAAATATCCATACTAATCCCTAAAATAAATGCAAGAATAAGCTTCTGTACAGAATTGATATTGAAGGGAAGTAAGATGATAAGTAATGGGTAGATAATGGGATTGATGTAACCAAAGACATTAAACTGATTCAAGATTAAAACTTGAATTAATATAAGAAGGACAAACCTGATACTATTTATAAAATAGGTTTTCATCTATCGTAAATCTGGATTTAGTAATTCTAAGGCTTCTGTTTTTCGACTGTTTTCTATAATATAGATATGCTTTAAGTTAGTCATATCATTAAAAAGTTTGACATCAATAGAATAATATCCTATGTTTTTGTCCAATTGAAAATTACTTATGATACCGATGGGAACATTTTCAGGAAAAACCAAAGAACGCCCTCCTGTGGTAATGGTATCTCCTAGCTTTACAGGTGCAGACCTTGGTACATCAATAAGGCTTAAAATATTTGGATCTTTTCCATCCCAAGTAAGTGTCCCAAAATGATAGGTTTTTTTAAGCTTGGCATTAATAGAGGCATTGGTATTCAGAATAGAAATAACCCTTGAGTATTTTGGACTTACGTCTTGAATAATGCCTACGATCCCTTGACTGGAAATAACACCTAAGTCTTCAGAGATACTATCCTTGGTACCGCCTTCAATCAACAAAAAGTTATCGATTTTATCGTAATGGTTAGAGATCACTCTAGATCTGGTTATCTTATATAAACTATCCTCTATAAATTCAAGTTTAATCGGTAAGCTATCCTTTGCTGAAGGGATGTTCAATAATTTTCGTCTCAAGTTTTCATTCTCCTTTTGAAGAATTTCGTTTTGAGTTTTCAAATCAAAATATTGATGAACATTTTCTGAAGAGCCCAAGACTGTTCCTGATATAAAATTAGCCGATGAAACCAGCTTGCTGTTATGGTAGGTATGGGATTTAAACGTTAGCCCTAGAGCTATCGTCATAAGAATGATAAACACCAAACCCGTCTTATTTTTAATAAGAAAAACAATGATTTGCTGCATAACACGTTTCTATTTTAGAAGTACAGCCTTATAGCGTTCTAAATTTTTTAAAGTGATACCTGTTCCTCTTACGATAGCTCTTAGGGGGTCTTCTGCTATGTAAACAGGCAAGTCTGTTTTTTGAGATAGGCGTTTATCCAAGCCTCTCAACATAGACCCTCCACCAGCAAGGTATATACCAGTGTTATAAATATCTGCAGCTAATTCTGGAGGAGTTTGAGATAAGGTTTCCATCACAGCATCTTCTATTCTAAGTATAGATTTATCTAAGGCTTTTGCAATTTCTCTAAAAGAAATCTCCACTTGTTTTGGTTTACCGGTCAGTAAGTCCCGGCCTTGGACACTCATATCTTCAGGTGCAGTTTCGAGATCTTCGGTAGCAGAACCAATTTGGATCTTGATCTTTTCAGCAGTACGTTCTCCAATAAACAAGTTATGCTGTGTTCTCATGAAGTAAATGATATCATTAGTAAACACATCACCAGCAATCTTTACAGATTTATCACAAACAATACCGCCAAGCGCAATAACTGCTATCTCGGTAGTCCCTCCACCTATATCAACAATCATATTCCCTTTGGGCTGCATAATGTCTACACCAATACCAATAGCTGCGGCCATAGGTTCGTGGATAAGATAAACTTCTTTGCCGTTTACTCGTTCTGCAGAATCTTTAACCGCTCTCATCTCTACCTCTGTAATTCCACTAGGAATACAAATGACCATACGTAGGGAAGGTGTGAATAAGCGTTTTTTGAGTGCAGGAATTTCTTTTATGAACACACTGATCATTTGCTCACTTGCATTAAAATCTGCAATAACCCCATCTTTAAGAGGACGAATGGTTTTGATGTTTTCGTGAGTTTTTCCCTGCATCATTGCGGCCTCTTTCCCAACCGCTATAATCTTTCCAGTAATTCGATTTATAGCTACGATAGAAGGGCTGTCGACAACGACTTTATCATTGTGAATTATTAATGTGTTGGCAGTACCTAAGTCGATAGCTATATCTTCAGTTAGAAAGTCAAAAAATCCCATGTTATAATAGAGTTAGAAGAGGATAAAGTTAGTGAATTAATGCTTAAAGTGACGCGTTCCTGTCATTACCATAGAAATATTATTTTCGTCACAATAAGTGATGCTCAGCTTGTCTTTGATAGATCCGCCAGGTTGGATTACAGAAGTAATACCAGCCTTACCTGCAATCTCTACACAATCTGGAAATGGAAAAAAAGCATCACTAGCCATAACAGAATTTTTTAAGTCAAACTTAAAATTNAAAGCCTTTTCAATAGCGTGGTTAAGCGCATCTACTCGTGAGGTTTGGCCAGTCCCGCTTGCTAGCAATTGCTTGTCTTTTTTGCCAATACAATGGTGTTGGACTTGGTATGCTTACAAATTTTTGAAGCAAACAACAGATCGTCAACTTGAGAGTCTGTTGGGGACGTTTTTGTAACCGTTCTTATTTCTTCTTTGTTATCTGTTTTGAGATCCCTGTCTTGAACTAGAACACCATTAAGACAAGTTCTCACAATCTTATCTTTAAATTGAAATACTTTTTGGACGAGTATAATTCTGTTTTTCTTCTTGGTAAGTATTTCCAAAGCTTCATCACTATAACTTGGAGCAATGACCACTTCACAGAATAGGTTGTGAATTTCTTCTGAAGTTGCTTTATCAATTTCTGTATTTGAAATCAAAATTCCTCCAAAAGCAGACACTGGATCTCCAGCTAATGCGTCTACATAAGCTTTATGAATACTATCGCGTTGAGCAAGGCCGCAAGCATTATTGTGCTTTAAAATGGCGAAGGTTGGAGCATCATTAGTAAACTCTGCCATCAAATTGACCGCAGCGTCTACATCTAACAAGTTGTTATAAGATAATTCCCTGCCGTGGAGCTTATTAAATGCCTCATCAAAATCGCCAAAGAAAAATCCTTGTTGGTGAGGGTTTTCTCCATATCGTAATTCAACTCCTTTCTCAAAACTTTGTTTATGAGAAGGAAGTTGTTCTGTAGTATTGAAGTAATTAAAAATGGCGGTATCATAATGAGAAGAAATTTGGAAGGCTTTTGCAGCAAAATTCTTTCGCTCTTTAAGGCTTACTTTTCCTTTCGAGTTTTTAAGAACTCCCAGAAGGCCTTCGTAATCTGATCTTGAAGAGACACAAAGCACATCTTTAAAATTTTTGGCAGCAGCTCTTATTAAAGAGATGCCTCCTATATCAATTTTTTCAATACTATCTTGTTCATTAGCGCCAGAAGCTACGGTATCCTCAAAAGGATATAAATCAACAATGACCAAGTCAATTTGTGGAATATCATAAGATTTCAATTCCTCTTCGTCTTGCGCATTATCACTTCGATTTAAGATCCCTCCAAAAACTTTTGGGTGTAGGGTTTTAACTCGACCTCCTAAGATAGAAGGGTAGGATGTGATATCTTCTACGGGAGTAACTTCTATGCCTAAGTCTTTGATGAATTTTTCTGTCCCTCCAGTAGAGTAAATTTGAACTCCTAGATCATTTAAGGTCTGCACAATAGGCTCTAAGCCTTCTTTGTGAAACACAGAGATTAAAGCGGATTTTATTTCTTTTTCTTGGGCCATCTGAGATACGTTTTGTTAATGCTGCAAAAGTAGAACATTGCCAATGAATATCTAAACGATGAACACCAAATAATCAGGAAATATAAAGCCCAGAAAAAGCTGGGCTTTATAATCTGATACTTTGGACACTAAGATTTTAAACGATCATCCCCGCAGCGACAGTTTCCTTAGTAGACTCATCTACTAATATGATACTTCCTGTGCTTCGGTTATCTCTATAACTATCAAGCATCAATCGATGAGAGGTTTTAAGTTTTACTCTAGCAATATCGTTCATTGTCAAATCCTTATCCTCTTCATTTCGTTTGAATGTATTGACATCCATTTTGTAAACCACCTCTTTAATGACAGCTTTTTGCTCGTTGGAGGTATGCATGATGGTGTATTTGGTTCTAGACTTTACAGGAGCATTATTAAGCCAGCATAACATCACATCAAATTCTTGTGAAAGTTCTGGTTGATTGTTCTTTTTTACAATCATATCNCCTCTACTTATATCGATATCATCCTNCAAGGTCATTGCTACAGACATAGGAGCAAAAGCTTCCTCAACTTCAGTTTCTCCAACGTTTATGGTTTTAATTTTAGACGTAAAACCNGAAGGCAATACAGCNACTTCGTCGTTTACTCTATAAATCCCACTAGCGATTCTTCCTGCATACCCTCTGTAATCTTCGAAGCCTTCGCGTTGAGGTCTAAGAACCGTTTGCACTGGAAATCTAGCATCAATTTTGTTGATATCACTACTAACGTGAAGGGTTTCTAGTTCGTGTAACATTGGCGAACCTTGAAACCATGCCATATTTTCTGAACGGTTGACCACATTATCACCATTTAAGGCACTTATGGGTATATAACGCACGTCTTTGATAAGTAGTTTTGAAGAAAACTCTTCAAATTGTTCCACAATGGAGTTGAAGGTCTCTTCAGAATAAGAGACCAAGTCCATTTTATTCACACACACTATAATGTGAGGAATATTCAATAAAGAGGCTATAAAGGAGTGCCTTTTGGTTTGCTCAATTACCCCGTGTCTTGCATCAATAAGGACAACAGCTGCATTTGCTGTAGATGCGCCAGTCACCATATTTCTTGTATACTGGATGTGACCGGGGGTATCTGCGATAATAAATTTACGCTTTGGTGTTGTAAAATATCTATAAGCAACATCAATAGTAATTCCCTGTTCCCGTTCGTCTTTAAGTCCGTCTGTGAACATAGCAAGGTCTACGCCTTCTATTCCTTTTTGCTTACTGGAATTTTCTACAGCGGCTAGTTGGTCTTCAAAAATGGATTTGGAATCGTAAAGCAATCTTCCAATAAGTGTGCTTTTACCATCATCTACACTTCCAGCAGTGGTAAATCTTAGCAATTGGTTTTTATCTATTTTCATGATATGCGTCAGTTTATGTCATCAGAATTTTGAGTGTGTTAGAGAAATTATAGTCTAGAAATAGCCATCTTTTTTTCGATCTTCCATTGCGGTTTCAGATCGTTTATCATCACTTCTATTTCCTCTTTCGGTTTCTCTCATCGTCGAAACTTCTTCAACGATTTTTTCCATAGTGTCTGCGTCTGACTCAATTCCTCCTGTAATGGTGATGTCTCCTAAGGTTCTAAATCTTATTTTTTTAGAGACGATTTCTTCATTAGGCTCTAGGTTTAAAAATTCAGAATTTGGAATCCAAGACCCATTTCTTTTCACTACGTCCCTTTGGTGAGCTAAATACAAAGAAGGGATTTCTATTTTTTCTTTGGTGAGGTAGTTCCAAACATCCATTTCGGTCCAGTTACTGATAGGAAAGGCTCTGAAGTGTTCTCCTTCAAAGTATTTCCCATTGAGTAAATTCCACAGTTCAGGACGTTGATTTTTGGGATCCCACTGCCCAAACTCATCTCTGTGTGAGAAAAAACGCTCTTTCGCTCTTGCTTTCTCTTCATCTCTTCGGCCACCACCAATAGCACAATCTATTTTATGCTCTTCTAGACTATCCAATAGAGTTGTGATTTGTAAAGCATTTCTAGTTGCATTTTTACCTTTTTCTTCGGCAACACGTCCTTTATCTATGGATTCCTGGACAGAACCTACGATAAGATTCACGCCTAGTTTTTTGGCAAGATCATCTCTAAATTGAATAGCTTCTGGGAAATTATGCCCTGTGTCTACATGCATTAGAGCAAAAGGAATCTTTGCTGGATGGAAGGCTTTTTTGGCCAAATGCGTGACAAGAATGGAATCCTTTCCTCCAGAAAATAAAATAACTGGATTTTGAAATTGGGCCCAAACCTCTCTCAAAATAAAGATGGCTTCTGATTCCAACTCTTCCAAATAATTTAAATAATAGGTGCTCATGGTTTTATATTCTCTGTGTTTTTTCTAAATAATCTATAATTTGCTTGACGGCCATTTCTACACTAATCCCTTCTGTAGAAATCTGAAGATCTGGGTTTTTAGGAGCTTCGTAGGGTGCATCTATGCCGGTGAAGTTTTTTATTTCTCCAGCCCTTGCTTTTTTGTATAAGCCTTTCACGTCTCTATTCTCACATTCTTCTAAGGAGGTGTCTACATATATTTCTATAAGATCTTCCTTGCCTACAATTTCTTTAACTTGATCCCTGTCTAAAATCAATGGAGACACAAATGCAGCGATAGTAACCACTCCAGAGTCAACGAAGAGTTTTGCAACTTCAGCGATTCGCCTTAAATTTTCATAGCGATCCTCTTTAGTAAACCCAAGCCCTTTATTAATCCCACTTCTTATGTTATCCCCATCTAAAGCATAGGTGTGGATCCCTTTATAAAATAATTCTTCTTCAACTTTATTCGCGATAGTCGATTTTCCAGAACCCGATAGCCCCGTGAACCAAAGCACAAAAGAGTCGTGGCCATTGACTTTATTTCTATGCGATCTAGTTATATCGTAGTGATGTATGACGATGTTTTTACTCATAATGTTGTTTTGACATGAAAATAACCATTCAAAAGATTTTCTCTATTGTAAAGCATTTCTTCATTTGTATCTAGGCTTATAACTTGAAGGCCAACGGCTTTACAAATAGCTTGTCCCGCAGCGGTATCCCATTCCATTGTTGGAGCATATCGAGGATATACGTCTGCCTCTCCTTCTGCGACTAGGCAAAATTTAAGAGAACTTCCTTTGGAAACAAGGTCTACTGGTTTGTGATGTGTGTCTTTCAACTTCTCTACATAGTCCAATGTGTCTTGATTCATATGAGATCGGCTTCCAACCACCTTAATGGGATTAGAGCCCTTGCTCGGCTTCAAGGGAGTTGCTTTTTTTAATAAAGCATCCACATTAAAATCTCCTTGCGGAACCTCTACTTTATAGGAGGTCTGAGTTTCAACATCTCCTACATATAAAATGTGCTGCGCAGGAACATAAATAACTCCAAATATTGATTTTCGGTCATCAATTAGAGCAATATTGACAGTAAATTCACCATTCTTTTTTACAAATTCCTTAGTACCATCCAGGGGGTCCACAATCCAACAGGTTTTCCAGGACTTCCGCTCACTATAGTCTATAGATTTGTTTTCTTCGCTAATAATTGGGATAGGAGTAGTCTCCAAATAAGACATGATTACTTTATTAGCCTCTTGATCGGCCAAAGTTAGTGGAGAGTTATCGTCTTTATATTCCACTGCAAAATCTTGCTTGTAGATGTTCATAATGGCTTCTCCAGCTTTTATAGAAGCTTCAATTGCCTTTAATTTATTGTGATGCATAAAAATGATTATTCTGCCTTAGGGTTTGATATTCAGTTGGTTATGTTTGTTGCTAAAATGTGAATTTCAAAAACTTATCTTTAGTTTTTAAAATAATTGACAAAAGTATATAATTTCTACCAATCTAGTAGACTATTCAAATTTGAATACAGAATTCTCTTCTGTTAAATTTTATTCTGACGTAAAATTGTAATGGTTAATTCTTTCTTTCGACAGTTAAACTTAAAACTCTGATTCTTACATTTACGTATATAAATAAAAAGTTATGAAAACCATCAACACCTTCTTTTTTGGTCTTTTTTTCTCTGTTTTAGGAGTGGGGACTGGCTTAAGCCAAAACATTCATCAGCATCAGCAATGGCAGGATTTACTTCAAACTTATGTGAATACTAATGGAGATGTTGATTATAAGAATTTGAAAAAAAATGAAAGGAAGCTCGACGCCTACTTAGATCTTATTTCTAAAAACCCTCCTCAAGACTCTTGGACCAAAAATCAAAAGAAAGCTTACCTCATCAATGCGTATAACGCCTTTACCGTAAAGTTGATTTTAAATCACTATCCCGTTGAGAGCATTAAGGATATTGGAGGTTTTTTTAGCAGTCCTTTTACTGCAGAATTTGCAAAAATTGACGGTAAATTATACTCCCTAGATGATATAGAAAAAGGAATGCTCTTGAAAATGGGAGATCCCCGCGTTCATTTTGCGGTGAACTGCGCTTCAGAGTCTTGTCCCAAATTGTTGAACGAAGCCTACGTAGCTTCAAAACTCGAAAAGCAACTTGACGCTTCAGCAAAAACCTTCGTAAACTCTGATAAAAACAAATTATCAAAAACTAAAGTAGAGCTGTCCAGAATTTTCAAATGGTATGCTTCAGATTTTGAATCTGAATATGGTACAGTCATAAGATTCATAAATATCTATGCAAATGAAACCATAGATGAAGAAGCAATTATAGATTATTTGTCATATTCTTGGGAACTGAATGAAATGTAGCTGGCATGATTAGTATCATTATTCCTGTTTATAATGAAGCTGAAGAGGTTGAAAGCAACCTTAAACAAATTCAGAATAGAATAAGTTCTTTTGGGTATGTTACGGAAATTCTTGTTGTGGACGGCGGAAGTAACGATGGAACTTTAGCTTTAATTAATCTGGTTGACGGTATCAAATGCTCGGAAAGTCAAAGAGGAAGATCAAGGCAAATGAACTATGGTGCCAAACAAGCCAATGCAGAAATCCTATATTTTCTTCATATTGATTCTTTTCCACCGCAAGATTTTGATAGGCTAATTATAGAATCCGTTCAAAACGGACACCAAGCGGGATGTTTCAAAATGAAATTTAGGAGTCGACATCCCTGGCTTCAATTTATAAGCTGGTTCACAAAATTCAATGCCAGATCTTGTAGAGGTGGTGACCAGAGCTTGTTCGTAACAAAATCTCTTTTTGAAAAGGTAGGAGGCTACAATGAAAAGTTTCTAATTTATGAAGATCATGAAATTCTAAAACTGATGTATGACTCTTCCGATTTTAAGGTGATTCAACATTCGATTTCAACATCTGCAAGACGTTTTGAAGATAAAGGCATTCTGAAATTACAGGTTCTTTTTTGGATAATTTATTTTAAAAAATGGAGCGGGGCTTCATCAGATGAGCTTTATAGCTTTTATATGAAGCACATTAACAACTGAATTTATATATTTAAGACTCTTTAGTTACTTCACTACTATGAGATAAACTAATTTTACAATTAAAACCATGATAGTTTGGGACAAGAACACATCGTTATTATAGGGAATGGGATTTCTGGAGTGACTACAGCAAGGCATATTCGGAAACTATCTCAGAAACGAATTACTTTAATCTCCTCAGAAAGTGAACATTTCTTTTCTAGAACAGCACTCATGTATGTCTATATGGGGCATATGAAATGGGACCATCTTAAACCCTATGAAGATGGATTTTGGAAAAAAAATAGAATAGACATAAAACAGGCTTATGTTTCGGCCGTTGATCATAAAAACAAAGAGTTACAACTAGAATCAGGAGAAGCATTTCCCTATGATAAGCTTGTCATTGCTTGTGGCTCTAAACCAAACAAATTCGGTTGGCCTGGTCAAGATTCAAAAGGTGTTTTNGGCCTTTATAGNAAACAAGATTTAGAGTCTCTAGAAGACCANGCGCCAAATAAGGAGGTATGCAAGAGAGCCGTTATTGTTGGTGGTGGTTTAATAGGAATTGAATTAACAGAAATGCTTGCGACTAGAAATATACCTGTTACTCTATTGGTAAGGGAGAGCCATTTTTGGAACAATGTGCTACCTGATGAAGAAGCCAAGCTTATTGACAGACATATTCGAGAGCATCACATCGATTTAAGATTGGAAACTAATCTGGAAGAAATCAGTGCTGATGATACAGGTAGAGTTAAGGCTATAAAAATTAAAGAAACAGGTGAAGTTTTGGAATGTGATTTTGTAGGATTAACGCCTGGGGTTTCACCAAATATTGATTTCCTTAAATCCAGCGATATCGAATTGAATCGAGGAGTTTTAGTGAATCGAAAGCTGGAAACCAGCGTAGAGGATATTTATGCTATTGGAGACTGTGCCGAGCAAAGGCAGCCTATTGGAAATCGCCCATCTATTGAAGCGGTCTGGTATACCGGCAGAATGATGGGAGAGACTTTGGCACAAACACTCTGTGGAAATCCTAGAGAATACAAGCCAGGACAGTGGTTCAATTCGGCTAAGTTTTTTGATATAGAATATCAAACATACGGTTGGGTATTTAGCCAAGCAAAGGAGGGACATACCGATTTTTACTGGGAACATACCGATGGAAAAAAATGCATACATATCCAGTATGAAATCGAATCGAGGATTTTTAAAGGCATAAACACCTTTGGAATTCGACTGCGCCATGAGTTTTTTGACCGATGGTTAACGGAGAAAGTTACAGTTGATGAGGTTATTAAAAACCTGAAGGCGGCTAACTTTGATCCCGAATTTTTTAAGTCTTATGAGAAAGAAATTCAAAATAAATTTCAACATACACTAAAAACAACCTAATTATGAGTGTAGATGTAAACATGTCTGTTACAGGCAATTCGCCAGAAGCTTTAAACGTCCAGCAAAAATTATCTTCCGCGCTAGGGTTGTTGGGTATTTTTATAATGACCTTATCGGGCTTCAATATTCAATTTCAGCCTAAAATCGTTTGGGTGAGTTTATCGCTTATCATGGTTTTCGCAGGGATTTCTTGGTATTCCAAAGTGAGTTATGGGCACAAGACTGAAGGTATCAAAAACGATCAGATTTATTTTAAATCTCTAACCAACCGAGGATTTTGGGCCTATATTTTAGGCTTAGCTTTGACAGGGTTTTATATTGTACTTTATTTTTATCCCAGCTGGATAGGATTGAGTAGCGATGGAGAAAACACAGGAGTTGTAGCTTTGTTTGATCCGTTAAGCAAAGCTATAAGCGGGAATGCAGCAAGCCAATGGTTTGTCTACGGAACCTTGTATACCCTAGCTATTGTTGGTTTTGGTGTAAAATTCCTATGGAAATATCGTCATAATCGCTACCAACGCTTACGCACATTTTCAGTTATGTTTTTCCAATTGGGATTTGCATTTTTAATTCCAGAGCTGATGTCAAGACTCAATGGAGATAATTTTTCATTACCTTATTATAACTTCGTCAACATATGGCCTCTAAACTACTATAATTTTGAGCAATATAGAGTCGACCAGTATATAAATGCGGGGACTTTTGGTATTGGACTACTTATTTTTGGAGTTCTTTCTATCCTTGTTATCACTCCTATTTTAACTTATAAATATGGTAAGCGCTGGTATTGTTCTTGGGTGTGTGGTTGTGGAGGATTAGCAGAAACTGCGGGGGATCCTTTCCGTCATTTGAGCGACAAATCCCAGTCTTCTTGGAAATTGGAGCGCTGGTTAGTCCATACGGTTGTTGTTTTTGTTGTTATAATGACGACGGCGGTTGTTTATTCATATCTAAATACTGATAAGTATTGGTTGTCTGGTACTGCTTTTCTGATAAGTGTAGCTAGTTTATTGACGATTGTCTTTACTTGGACGATGGTCTATAAGCGTGAAGAACTGCAAAACGACGCTAAATATGCGGCGATAGGTTTTTTTGTTGTCATACTTTCCTTGTTGGGACTTCACTTTTCTGGACTTATAGATAAGGTTTTTTTATTTGAAGCTGAAACCTTAAGAGCAACTTATGGTTTTGCAATAGGTGCCATCTTCTCTGGAGTTGTAGGAGTGGGGTTTTACCCTATTTTTGGGAATAGAGTTTGGTGTAGATTTGGATGTCCTATGGCTGCTATTTTAGGATTTCAACAGCGCTTATTTTCAAAATTCAGAATTACGACCAACGGTGGTCAATGTATTTCTTGCGGAAACTGTTCAACGCATTGTGAGATGGGAATAGATGTGAGAGCCTACGCACAAAAAGGAGAAAACATAGTCAGATCTTCTTGTGTTGGCTGCGGAATTTGTGCTTCAGTTTGTCCAAGAGGAGTTTTAAAATTAGAGAATGATACACCAGCTGGCAGAATCAATTCAAATGAAATCCTTCTTGGAAATGATGTGGACTTGATGGACTTGGTGAATCAAAACAAGTAAAATAAATTCAC
>JGI1221J13441_10000395_pt1 | contig 19905 bp, 19 predicted proteins | sample LakVidmifraction_4_FD_13441 | JGI IMG/M metagenome (IMG submission 13441) | reverse complement strand
CTTGCTCGTTTCTCAATATCGGGGGGGGTAAGTGGCGTCATCCGCCATCGGGGGGAATGGCGGCGACGTTCCAGCCACTGTTTATACCAGAAGTTACGGTGCGCCCAAACTTGTGCTTGCACGGTAAAGGTCCCGCTTTTCCTGCTTTGCGCTACGATGCGGCTCGTCATAATGCGCCAGACTGATGTCATTACGTACACGATGCTTGCGCTGCAACTGCGCCGTGCGCAGGCCATGCAAACGATTGCAGTGATTCATTTCCAATACAAGAAAAGGGGAAGCGATGAAGTCATGTCTGATGCGTGCCGGGATGGTCCTGGGCGCACTGAGCACCATGTTGTCCATCCTGCCAGTTGCTGCATCGGCCCAGGCCCCCGCCACCCCGGCGGTGCAGGCGGTGGCCTCCGGCGTGCGCTATCAGCTGATCGGCCGCTGGGATGTTGACAGGCTCAACAGCATTCTGCAAAAGGATACGCCGGCATTCTCCGGCGTCCCCGTCAATTACTCCCCCGCACGCAATGCCGTGCGGCTCTATCGCATCACGTATCCTTCCGTGATCCCGGAGCGCGGCAACCAGCCTATCCTCGCCTCGGGCTTGCTGGCGTTGCCGGATACGCCGGCCAAATCCTATTCGCTGGTGTCCTATCAGCATGGCACCGTGTATGAACGGCAGCAGGTCCCGTCCTTCCCCGAACAATCGCCCGAAACGCAGTTGATGATTGCCCAGTTCGCCGGGCAGGGCTATGCGCTCATCGGCGCCGATTATTTCGGCATGGGCATTTCCAGCGAGCCGGAAGGCTACATGGTCAAGGGCAGCCACCAGCAAGCCACCTATGACATGCTGCTGGCCGCGCGCAGCGTGCTGGCCAGCATGGGGGTGCGCGAGGACAAGCTGTTTCTCTCCGGGTGGTCGCAGGGTGGTTTCGTGACCATGGCCTTCCTTGAAAAACTGGAAGCGGCCGGCGTCAAGGTCGATGCGGCCACGACCGCCAGTGCACCGCTGGACGTGTTCGCGCTGCTCGAAGGATTTCTCACTTTTCCACGCCCCAATGATGCGGCCTGGCTCAACAGCATCGTCATTCTGTCAGCCTTTGCCTTCGAAAATTATTACGGTGTGCCGGGGTTGGCGCGCTCGGTGCTCACTGATGCGGCCTACCCGGTCGCCAAGAATGCCTACGATCGGCAGCCCTTCAATGTGGCCGATATTCCGACCGACTTGCACAAGCTGATGCGGCCGGAATATTTTGACCCGCAGTATTTCGCCCGGTCCGCCTATGGCCGCCTGATCGCGACCACCCAGGCCTATCGCTGGGTGATCCGTTCCGACGTGCGCAATTACTATGGCGAAACGGATGAGGCCATCACCCCCGGCGTGGGTCGCATGGCCATGACCTATGCACAGGCCATGGGTTCGGGGAACACGCGGGTACAGGCGGTCTCCACCGGACCGACTACGCATCGCGGCACCTTTGCCACCGCAGTGCCCGCGTGGAAGCGCTGGTTCGATGAAAAGGTGGCGGGTCAGTAACGCGCGTTGCTTGCCGTGGCCGCGGCGCAGGCCGGATGGAGGGGCGCAAGGGCGGATCAGACCTGTGTCTGCCCCTTTATTCTGCCGTGATGCGGCAGCTCATCCGGCTTATCATCCCCGCACCGGCACTCCCGCCGGCCCTGTCCGACTCCACTGCGCAATCCACATGAATCCTCTCCGCCGTCTCCGCCTTGGCCCCCGCCTGGCTGCGGGCTTTGCCGCCCTCCTGCTGTTGCTGGTGATCATCACCTTCATCGGCATCACTCGCATGTCTTCGCTGGACACTACCTCGTCCCGACTGAGCGGCGCCATTTATCCCAAGGTCAATGCGGCCCAGAAGATGCAGTACCTGATGATGAATATCGCCCGTTCGGCGCGCAACATCATCATCCTGGAAGATGATGCCCAGATGAACAGCAACAAGCAGTCCATCGACAAGGACCTGGCCGAGTACCAGAAAACGCTGGACTATCTGCGCAATTCCGTTTCGACCGATGAAGGACGTAGCCTGGTCGCGCGTGCAGATGAACAGAGCAAAGCCTATTTCGCTTTTACCAATGATGTCGTGGCACTGGGACTGAAGAACCAGAACGTCGAAGGACAACGCTTGCTGTTTGGCCCTCGGTACAAGACGCAAGGGGAGTTGCTCGCCACCTTGCAGCAGATGGTGACGCGCTTTGAGGGTCAGATGCGCGAGGCCAGTGAAGCAGCGCATGCGACTTACGTTACTTCTGCAACTATCCTCGGCGTCTCGGCAGCGGTGGCGGTTCTGCTGGGCCTGATCGCTGCACTGGCCATCAGCCGCTCCATCACCGTGCCCATGGCCGATGCCGTCGATGCTGCGCGCAAGGTAGCCAATGGCGATCTGACCAAGACCATTACCGACAGCGCACCGGATGAAACCGGCGACCTGCTCGGTGCGTTGCGCGAGATGAATACGGCACTGGTCGACATCGTTTCCAACGTGCGCACCGGTGCCGATACCATCGCCACCGCGTCGCAGGAAATCGCTGCCGGTAACCAGGACCTGTCGGCACGCACCGAACACCAGGCCAGTTCGCTGGAAGAAACCGCCTCTTCGATGGAGGAGTTGACCTCCACCGTACAGCAAAACAGTGCGAATGCCCGCCAGGCCGCGGAGATGGCACAGGCCGCTTCCAACGTCGCCGGGCAGGGCGGTGCCATCGTCGGCGACGTGGTCAGCACCATGGATGCCATCGATGCCTCCGCCCGCAAGATCGTGGACATCATCGGCGTGATCGACGGCATTGCCTTCCAGACCAACATCCTGGCGCTCAACGCCGCGGTGGAAGCGGCACGTGCAGGCGAGCAGGGACGCGGCTTTGCCGTGGTCGCTACCGAAGTGCGCAGCCTGGCCCAGCGTTCGGCGGCGGCCGCCAAGGAGATCAAGGTCCTCATCGGCGACTCGGTGGAGAAGGTCGACTCGGGTGCGCAACTGGTCAAGAAGGCCGGCCAGACCATGGATGAGATCGTCAAGAGCGTGGCCCAGGTCAATACCATCATCGGCCAGATCAGCGCCGCTGGTGAAGAGCAGCGCGCCGGCATCGAGCAGGTGCACCAGGCCGTGGCGCAGATGGATGAAGTTACCCAGCAGAATGCGGCGCTGGTCGAGGAGGCGGCAGCCGCTTCACGCTCCATGCAGGGGCAGGCCGCCGAACTGGCCGAGAAAGTGGCCGTCTTCCGCTTGCCACAGCAGGCAAGAGGTGTGTTGGGATAAGTCGCCGGGACGGCTCAGGCCGCCCAAGCCCCAGGAAAGCTGTCCAGATATCGGGCAGCTTTTTTTATGGGTGAAGGACGCCGATCACGAGCTATATCCCGAAGCGGCATGAGGAAAGGAATGGGGGGGGAAAGCCGCAACCGGAACCGGTTGCGGCCAGGATGCATCAGTTGTCGGGCAGTTCGCCCTTGGCGGCCAGGTCGATGGCGCGCACGATGGCGACGGCTTTTTCGATCACTTCCGCCTGGCTGGAGACGCGCATGCTCTTCTTGAGGTGATGGATGTGATCGCGGGTCTTGCGGCTCACCGGAACATTGAGGAAGCCATCCGGTTCGGTCAGGAATTGCGGCGGAACTACCACGACGGGCTCGATGGTCTTGGAACGCTTGGGCATGGGTATCTCCCTTGTGATTGATCTGGAATGACGTTGGTAGAGTGCCTGCGGCAATATAACTTTGATCGTAAAGACAGAAGAACTTATTTCTTCGATTTTACGATTTTTATCTGTCCGCTCTTATCGGGCGGGAATGCTGAGGCTGATCTTTGGCGGGATTGCAACAGCAACGATGCCCCCGCTTTTTATTCCTGCTTGGAGATCGTGTCAAGCGAATTTCTAAAGGTTTGCCCTTGCGGACAGGTTTCACAATGCTTAGATTTTGTACCGCTACCATGCCTGCAGCGGATGGGCTTGTGTTCCGGCTTTCGCTCGGGGGACGTGCATTGGGGGGCATGCAGACCTCGCATGCTTGTTTTCGGAAACCTTATAACTTGATGCAGTACGCTGACTGATATCCGGAGCGATATCAAAGTTCCGGGGCAGAGTGCGGTCATGGAAATGATTTACACCAGCCCCCGGCGGCTGGCATGCTCCTTGCAGAGTTCGGACGGCATGCTGGCGGTCCTGCTCCTGAGCAACGGCCCCGGAATGCGCGCACAGTCAATCGCGTGATTTTCTAAGTGTTTGTACGCTGCCCCGTTTTTGCACGCCACGTCCGACATCCACGACAACAAGGGAACCCTCATGAAGTTCGTCAAGACCATCCTCGCCCTGGCCGCTCTGGCCACCCTCACCGGTACCGCCTGTGCCGACAACCTGGCTGACATCCAGAAAGCCGGTGTGGTCAAGATCGGTGTGCCGCAGGACTTTGCGCCCTATGGCTCGGTCACGTCCGACCTGCAGCTGCAGGGCCTGGACATCGATGTGGCCAAGCTGGTGGCCAAGGGTCTGGGCGTGAAGGCCGAGCTGGTGCCGGTACCGATCTCCAGCCGCATGGCTTTCCTGCAGACGCACAAGATCGATCTCATCATTTCCACGCTGGGCAAGAATGCCGAGCGCGAAAAGGTGATCGATTTCTCGCAGGGCTATGCGCCCTACAACAACAGCGTCTTCGGCGTGGCCGCGATCAAGGTTGCCGGCCCGGCCGACCTGGCCAACCAGACTGTCGGGGTCGCCCGCTCCACCTTCGAGGACCTGATGCTGACCGACAGCGTGCCCAAGAGCACGGTCATCAAGCGCTATGAAGACAACAACGGGCTGATCTCGGCCTATGTCTCGGGACAGGTGCAGATCGTCGGTACGGGCGACTTCGTGGCCTATGCGCTGGCGGAGAAGACCCCCAACAACAAGCCGCTGCTGAAGTACATCATCAATGTCTCGACCTGCTATGTGGGCATGAACAAGGGAGAGCCGGCGCTCATGGCCAAGGTCAACGAAGCGTTGACCGCCTCCAAGAAGAGCGGGGAGCTCAACGGCATCGTCAAGAAGTGGCTCAACGTGCCGCTGCCGGAGAAGATGGCGACCACTTACCAGTAAGCGGTCATCCTTCGGTGAACGGCCCGCATCGAAGTGCGGGCCGTTTTGCTTACTGGAAGGTGGTGGCCATTTTGGCGGGCAAGGGGACGTTCAGCCATTTCTGCACGATGGCATTGAGTTCGCCGCTTTTCTTGGCTGCCGTGAGGACCTCATTGACCTTGCCGAGCAGGGCGGCTTCGCCCTTGTTGAGTCCGACGCTGCAGCTCGATTCATTGATGATGTACTTGAGCACGGGCTTGTTGCCCGGTGCCTTCTCCGCCAGTGCATAGGCGACGAAATCGCCCGTGCCGACCAGTTGCACCTGGCCGGAGACATAGGCCGAGATCATGGCATTGTTGTCTTCGTAGCGCTTGATGGTGGCGCTCTTCGGGGCGGTGTCGGTGAGCTGCAGATCCTGGAAGGTGCCGCGCGCCACGCCCACGGTCTTGCCTGCCAGATCGGCCGGACCGCTTACCTGTACCGAGGCCACCCCGAAGACGCTGTTGTTGTAGGGCGCATAGGATTGCGAGAAATCGATCACCTTTTCGCGCTCGGCGTTCTTGCCGAGGGTGGAGATGACCAGATCCGCCTTGTGCGTCTGCAGGTAGGCGATGCGGTTGGCGCTGGCCACCGGCACCAGCTGCACCTTGACGCCCATCTTCTGCGCGATCAGCTTGGCCACGTCGATATCCAGCCCTTGCAGCTGCAGGTCGGAGGTCACCGAACCGAAGGGGGCGAAGTCCTGCGGCACGGCGATGCGCACCGTGCCCGCCTTCTGGATATCGGCCAGTGCATCCGCCTGCGCGACTTGGGTGGACAGGCCCAGCAGGGCCAGCGAGACGGCGAGCACCGGTTTGGCAAATTTCATGTGATCCCTTTCGTTGAATGGACTGTATCGTGCCGGGCGGGTTTGCAATGACCATGCCAGCAGGCGTGCGGCTACTGAGAAAACTGACGATGGTCGAGCGTGCACGCTGGCCGCATCGATCCGGGCGATGCTGATCCGGCATGGCGTCATGCCGATCGGGACTGGCTGATGGCGGGGCGGGGAGGGGCGATCTTGGGGCGGGGGTTCACCAAGTTTGCGCTTGTCCCGGTGCTCGATAATTTTTGATATCTGAACTCAATTTTTTGACAAAGCCATATTTGGCGCTGGCATCTCTTAGGATTGCGTGTTCTATCAGGCGGGTTCTGTTTAACAGAATCCGTCCCGCGTTATACAATCCTTATTCAGATGATTCATTCATTTGCCTGTTCAGAAACCGAGATGCTCTTCAACAGTTTCTCCGTTCACCGTTTTCGCAATATCGAACGGGTGGCTCGGCGCAAGCTCCAGATGATCCATGGTGCCCGTGATCTGGGCGCATTGAGAGTGCCGCCGGGCAATCGACTCGAACTGCTCAAGGGAGATCGCAAAGGGCAGCACAGCATTCGTGTGAGTGGTCAGTGGCGTATCTGTTTCAGATGGGTAGATGGAGCGGCCCACGATGTCGAGATCGTGGACTATCACTAGGAAGGCATCATGAGCAAAAAGTTGGAAGAGATTCACCCTGGCGAAATTCTGCTTGAGGAATTCATCAAGCCCATGGGAATGACTGCCGCGCGCGTCGCATCTGACATCGATGTGCCGGTTTCGCGCATCAGTGAAATCATTAACGGCAAGCGGCCCGTGACAGTAGATACCGCCGTACGCCTTGGCGTTTACTTCAAGATGGATCCACTGTTCTGGCTTAATCTCCAGTCAGAATACGATGTGCGCATCGCCTATCGGGACCTGCTGCCGGTCATCAAGTCCCGGATTCGTCCCTTGATGACCGCTCATGGCTAAGGTCAAAGCGGTCGATTCAATGGCGCATAAAAAAAGCCACGGATCACTCCGTGGCTTGCAGTAAAACACACCGGCCTGGCGCTATGCACGCTTCTGCGGTGGTCCCGGCTCTGCGGGACACACCGGCGGTGTGACAGGGAGACGGTGCAGTCTGCCCGAGTGCATCAGAAGGCCGGAACGACGGCGCCCTTGTACTTCTCTTCGATGAACTTCTGCACGTCCGGGGTATTCAAGGCGGCGGCCAGCTTCTTGATGGCGGCGCTGTCCTTGTTGTCTTCACGCGCCACCAGCAGGTTGGCATAGGGCGAGTTCGCATCTTCGATGAACAGCGAATCCTTGACCGGGTTCAGCTTGGCTTCCAGCGCATAGTTGGTGTTGATCAGGGCGACGTCGACCTGATTCAGCACGCGCGGCAGGGTGGCCGCTTCCAGGGCGCGGAACTTCAGCTTCTTCGGGTTTTCCACGATGTCCTTCTGGGTCGAGGAAATGTTGGAGCTGTCCTTGAGCTTGATCAGGCCATTGCGGGCCAGCAGCAGCAGGGCACGGCCCGAGTTGGACGGATCATTGGGGATGGCGATGGTGGCACCGTCAGGAATGTCGGCGACCTTCTTGAACTTCTGCGAGTAGGCGGCGAAGGGCTCGACGTGGACCTTGGCTACCGGCACTTCGATGTCGTTCTTGTGGCTCTTCTTGAACTGGTCCAGATAGGGCTGGTGCAGGAAGAAGTTGCCATCGACCTGCTTCTCGTTGGTCTGCGCGGCCGGCTGGATGTAGTCGGTGAAGACCTTGACCTGCAGTTCAATGCCTTCCTTGGCCAGGGCCGGCTTGATGTGTTCCAGGATCTCGGCATGCGGCACGGGGGTGGCGGCAATCACCAGCTTGTCGGCGGCGTGGGCGCCCACGCTGAAGGCCAGGGCGGCACCGGCCACCAGGTGAGGGATCAGTTTGCGGATCATGGTTCTCTCCATTCTTTTGTAATGACTATCGATTGAACGTCGGTTGACGTGGTGTGGGAGCGTCCCTCGTGGGGAGCGCACCCGGAAAAACATGGACTGCCGTTCGTTACTGCCTTACTTGCGGGTGAAGCGCAGCACCAGGCGGTCGCCAAAGAACTGCAGCAACTGCACCAGCACCACCAGGATGGCCACCGTGACCACCATCACTTCGGTCTGGAAGCGCTGGTAGCCATAGCGAATGGCCAGGTCGCCCAGGCCGCCGCCACCGATCACGCCCGACATCGCGGCATACGACATCAGGGTGATCGCGGTGATGGTCACCGCCGCCAGCAAGCCCGGCAGAGCTTCGGGCAAGAGCGCGCCAAAAATGATCTGACGACGCCGCGCCCCCATGGCGGTACAGGCTTCGAGAATGCCGCGGTCGATTTCGCGCAGCACGCTTTCGGTCAGGCGGGCAAAGAAGGGGGCCGTACCGATCACCAGCGGCGGAATGGCGCCGGTCACGCCCAGGGAGGTTCCGACCAGCCACAGCGTGAAGGGGATCAGCAGGATCAGCAAAATCAGGAAGGGCACCGAGCGCAGCACGTTGACCACCAGCGACAGCACCCAGTACAGCCCACGTTGTTCCAGCAACTGGCCGCGGTTGGTCAGGAACAGCAGGATGCCCAGCGGCAGTCCCAGAAAGACCGTGAAGAACAGCGAGCCGCCGGTCATGGCCAGGGTTTCCACGGTGGCGTCGCCAACCTCGCTCCAGTCGATGACCGACAGGTCGATCTGGCCCACCAGGGCAGACAGGGAAGACAGCGCGCTCATGCCAGCACCTCATGATCGATGCCGGAGTCGCGCAAGCGCGCCAGGACTTGTGCGACGGCTTCGTCGCCGCCGGAGAATTCCACCAGCAATTGCCCGTAGGGCGTGTCCTTGATGCGCGAGACGGTGCCGCGCACGATGGTGGCCAGCGCGGTGGTCGCCGCCGTCAGTTGCGACAGGATGGGTTGTGCCGCCACTTCACCGGCATAGGTCAGGCGCACCAGCGCGCCATCAGGGCGGCGCTGGTAGAGCGTATCGCTGGCATCCCAGGCGTGGCTTTCGGCCAGCAGCGAACGCGTCACGGCATGCTGCGGGCGCAGGAAGATGTCGACCACGCGGCCTTGTTCGGCCACCGCGCCCTGGTCCAGCACGGCGACGCGGTCGCAGATGCTGCGGATGACTTCCATCTCGTGCGTGATCAGCACGATGGTCAGGCCCAGCTTGCGGTTGATGTCCAGCAGCAGGCGCAGGATGGACTGGGTGGTCTCCGGGTCCAGCGCCGAGGTGGCTTCGTCGCACAGCAGCAGGCGCGGCGAGTTGGCCAGTGCCCGGGCGATGCCCACGCGCTGCTTCTGGCCGCCCGACAATTGCGCCGGATACTGGTCGCGGTGCGCGTCCAGGCCCACCAGCGCCAGCAGTTCAGTCACGCGCGCGGCGCGCTGCTCGCGCGTATAGCGGCCGGTAATCTTGAGGGGCCAGTCGATGTTCTGCGCCACCGTCTTGGCGTTGAGCAGGTTGAAATGCTGGAAGATCATGCCCACGCGTTGGCGCAGGCCGAGCAGGGCTTCATGGCCCAGGCCGGTGATGTCTTCGCCGTCGATCAGGACGCGCCCGCTGTCGGGGCGTTCGAGGACGTTGAGGGTGCGGATCAGGGTACTCTTGCCGGCGCCGGAGCGGCCGATGATGCCGAAGATCTCGCCCTGGGCGATGTCCAGGTTGATGTCCTGCAGCGCGATGATGTCGCGCTGGCCGGCACGGTAAGTCTTGTGGAGTTGCTCGATGCGAATCACGTTGGTCAGTTCTAAGGAAACGGCCCCGAGTCTAACCGGGCGTGACCCACGTGAGAACTTATAAAAAGTTCTTAGCTTATGAGAGAAAAAGCTAGTTGAAACCTAACAATCGGGAATGATGGGGGTGGCGTGCACCTTATCTGAAAACTAAGCTCGCCGCCCCATCCGATTCAATGCGCTGCCAGCAATTCCGTCTCGACCTCATGCGCCAGCACCTGCCGCACGGTGGCCACGACGTAATCGATCTCGGCCTCGGACGTGCCGCGCCCCAGCGAAAAACGCACGGCATTGCGTGCCACGTCGGGCGAACGGCCGATGGCCAGCAGCACGAAGGAGGGCGCGGAAGCCGCCGAATTGCAGGCTGAACCGGCCGACACCGCAATGCCCAGCAACTGGCTGCCCAGCGTGCCGTAGCGTGTGGGCGGGAAGCTCACGTTGAGGTTGTGCGGCACGCGCGCCTCGGCGCTGCCATTCAACTGCACGCCCGGCAGGTCTGCCAGGCCGGCCCAGAGGTGGTCACGCAGGGCGCGGATGCGGCGTCCTTCTTCTTCCAGCAAGTCGCCGGCCAGGGCAAAGGCTTCGCCCATGCCCACGATCTGGTGCGTGGCCAGGGTGCCGGAGCGCATGCCGTTCTCATGGCCGCCGCCGTCGATCTGGGCTTCCAGCTTCAGGGCCGGATTGTGGCGGACATACAGCGCGCCTATGCCCTTGGGGCCATAGACCTTGTGCGCCGAGAAGGACATCAGGTCCACCTTCAGTTGCTGCAGGTCGATGGCGATCTTGCCAGCCGCCTGTACCGCATCGACGTGAAAGACCACACCGCGCTCGGCACACAGTTCACCCAGCTCGGCAATGGGCTGTATCACGCCGATCTCGTTGTTGACATACATCACCGAGGCCAGCAGCGTGTCCGGCCGCAAGGCCGCACGGAACTGGGCCGGCGTGATGAGGCCATCGGCACCGGGCTGCAGGTAGGTGACCTCGAAGCCGGACTTTTCCAGCGTATGCATGGTGTCCAGCACGGCCTTGTGTTCGGTGGCCACCGTGATGAGGTGCTTGCCGCGCCCCTGGGCGCGCAGCGCGTGGGCACAGCCTTTCAGGGCGAGGTTGTTGGATTCGGTGGCGCCCGAGGTCCAGATGATTTCATCGGGACGGGCACCGACCAGGCCGGCCACCTGGGCACGCGCCTTGTCCACCGCGCGCCGTGCTTCCCAGCCAAAGGGATGGGAGCTGCTGGCCGCATTGCCGAATTTCTCGGTGAGGAAGTCGCACATGACACGCGCCACGTGTGGATCGACCGGCGTGGTAGCGCCATAGTCCAGGTAGATGGGGAAGCGAAGATCGGCCGGCGGGCGACAGGGAGCAGGGGCGTTCATGACGGTGTTCCGGAGAGTCCAGAGAGTTCCAGTTGAGCAGGGTGGCCAGGGGCCGGTATCTACAGTAACGCGGGTTACCTTATTTGGAAAACGACTTTGCGCTCATTTGTATATACGATTTTCGAAAATTGCCCGCAGGCATCCCGATCGGCCAGGCCGCAAGACAGGAGGACAGCGGGATTCCCGGTCACATGCCGCCCCATGCATTTGCTTATACAAAATTATTATACTGAAATAGAATACAAGCAAACCTATAATTCGAAAATCATATGCAAGGACCTTGATCAAGGAAAGCGATTTCGATGGATCTGAATCAGCTGGAGGCATTTGCGGCCGTAATGACCCTGGGGAGCGTGACCGGTGCCGGCCGCAGCCTGGGGCGGTCGCAGCCTGCCGTCAGCAAGGCCATCGGCGAACTGGAAGCCGAGCTGGGCTACGCCCTGTTCGACCGCAATGGTCCGCGTGTCACGCCTACGGCCAAGGCCTTCCTGCTCTACGAAGAGGTGGAGCGCTCGCTGGTGGGCCTGCGCAGCATCCGCGAACGGGCGCAGGAAATCGCCCGTGAAGAAGTCCATCCCGTCCATCTGGTTGCCACCCCCGCGCTGGCCTCCACCATCGCGCCGGCGGCCCTGCAATTGCTGGCCGCAGACAAGGAGCGCGCCTTCCCCGAACACGTCCACCTGCGCAGCGCGTCAGCCGAGCAGGTCGTGCATGCGGTCCTGCATCGTACCGTCAGCCTGGGGCTGACCTCGCTGCCGGTGGCCCATCGCGGGCTGGACCTGCACTGGATCGGCGAAGCGCCCTGCGTGGCGGTGGTGCGCGCCGATCATCCGCTGGCGGGCAAGGACAAGCTCACCCGCGCCGCGCTGCGCGGCCAGCGCGTCATCACCATGTCCAACCGCTATCGCCTGCGCCAGCGCGTGGAGATCGCATTGGGCGAGGACAGCCAGCTCGACGTCGCCATCGATACCAACACTTCCTTCAACGCCATCATGGCTGCCCGCGCCGGGCTGGGCGTGGCGCTGGTGGAGCCGGCCACGGCCTACGGCATGCCCATCGAGGGCATGGTGGTCAAGCGCCTGGCGGTGGAGATTCCGTTTTACTTTGGCGTGGTCACGCCCTATGGCAAGCCGGTCGAGGGCGTCACGCAACGCCTGATCGATGCCGTGGAGAAGGCCGCCCGCAGCACCTTGCAGGGCTTCGTCAAGCGCGATGCCAGCCTGCATGATGAATTGTTGTAAATGATTTCGCAGTAGCAGTGTAGTAAAACCCAAGCAAGCAGCGTCAACCGGGAAGGGCGTTGCATCACAAAACCCGAATCGAGACGATCGCTGGCCTGTGCCGGCGACGTCTCTTCATGCTTTTGACGAGGCGCTATGCACGACACCGAACCGACCCTGATCCCCGTTGCTCCCCCGCAAGGACTGGCCGCCCTGGAGGCGCGCGTACGCCAGGACCTGCAATGGCTGGCGCTGCCCGGCAAGTCCTGGACCCCGGCCACCCTGCGCGACGGCGTGCCGGTGATCGACGTGGCCATCATCGGTGGCGGCCAGGCTGGCATGGCCGCTTCGGTGGCGCTGTCGCACCTGGGCATTCCCAATGTGATCTATGACCAGTCGCCCAAGGACTTCGAAGGCCCCTGGGCCACCACTGCGCGCATGGAAACCCTGCGTTCCCCCAAGACCCTGACCGGCCCGGCGCTGGGCTTCCCGGCGCTGACCTTCCGCGCCTGGTTCGAGGCCCAGTTCGGGCTGGATGCTTGGGAAGCGCTGGACAAGATCCCGCGCCTGCAATGGATGGAGTACCTGCGCTGGTTCCGCCGCGTCATGCAGCTCGATATCCGCAACGAACATCGCGTGCTGGCCGTGCAGCCGCGCGCCGATGGCATCGTGGCGCTGCAGCTGCAATCGCCTGCGGGCACATCGACCGTGCTGGCGCGCCGCGTGGTGGTCGCCACCGGCCGCGATGGCCTGGGTGGTGCCTTCCTGCCGCCGCTGGCGGCGCAACTGCCGCGTGACCGCTGGGCGCATTCTTCCGACCTGTTCGACTACGCCAGTCTGAAGGGCAAGCGCGTTGGCGTGATCGGCGGTGGCGCGTCGGCCATGGACAGCGCCGCGACCGCGCTGGAAGAGGGGGCCGCACGCGTGGACCTGCTGATCCGACGCAAGGACCTGCCGCGCATCAACAAGGGCAAAGGGTCGGGTAGCCCCGGCCTGGTCAACGGCCATCTGCACCTGCCGGACGAATGGAAATGGCGCATCCGCCATTACGTCAACGCCCAGCAAGTGCCGCCGCCCTCGGGCAGCACGCGGCGCGTCTCGCGCTTTGCCAATGCCCGCTTCCTGCTGGGCACGGCCATCCAATCCGTTGAGGTCAAGCCGGATGGGACGCTGCTGCTGCAGACCAACCGTGGTCCGCTGGAACTGGATTTCCTGTTCTTCTCCACCGGTTTCAAGATCGACTGGAGCCTGCGCAGCGAGTTCAAGGACATCGCCCCGCACGTCCTCAACTGGAGCGACCGCTACACCCCGCCCGCCGGTGAAGAGGATCAGGAACTGGCCGACTCGCCCTACCTGGGCCCGGTGTTCGAGTTCCAGCAGAAGACGCCGGGCAGCCTGCCGGGACTGGAGCGTGTGCACTGCTTCTGCTATCCGGCCGCTGCCAGCCATGGCACGGTCTCCGGCGACATCCCGGCCATCAGTGATGGAGCCTACCGCCTGGCGCAGGGCATTGCCGCGCTGATGTACAGCGAGGATATCGACTACCACTACCGCAACATCCAGTCCTATGAAGAACCGGAACTGGAAGGCGACGAGTGGACCGAATCCCCGTGGGAGCTGCCCGCATGAGTGGCGCCATCGCAAAGAGCGTGCTGCAGGCGCTGATGGTGGTGCTGTTGATGACGGTGATCGTCTTCTTCGGCCTGCACATGATCGGCAACCCGGTCGATATCCTGATCGGCCAGGACGTCGACCAGGTGGACCGCCTGCGCATCATCAAGGAACTGGGACTGGACCAGCCGGTGTGGCGCCAGTACCTGGCCTTCCTCAATGGCGCGCTGCACGGCAACCTGGGCAACAGTTTCGTCTACAACACCCCGGCCATCCTGCTGATCTTCCAGCGCCTGCCGGCCACGCTGGAACTGGCTGTGGCCGCATTGCTGCTGGCCCTGGCAGTGGGCGTGCCGCTGGGGCTGTTTGCGGGCATGAAGCCGGATCATCCGTTCTCGCGTCTGGTCATGACCACCAGCATCTTCGGTTTTTCGCTGCCGACCTTCTGGATCGGGCTGATGCTGATCATGGCCTTCTCGGTCACGCTGGGCTGGCTGCCTTCGGGCGGACGCGGCCAGACTGCCGAACTGTTCGGCGTGCAATGGTCGTGGCTGACCGCCGATGGCTGGCGGCACATGATCCTTCCGGCCATCAATCTCTCTCTGTTCAAGATCTCGCTGGTGATTCGCCTCACCCGCGCCAATGTGCGTGAAGTGCTGCCGATGGACTACGTGAAGTTTGCGCGTGCCAAGGGCTTGTCGCCGGCACGCGTAGTACTGATGTACGTGCTGCGCAATACGCTCATTCCGCTGGTGACCGTGGTCGGGCTGGAGTTCGGCTCCACCATTGCCTTTGCGGTCGTAACAGAAAGCATCTTTGCCTGGCCCGGTGCGGGCAAGCTGATCCTGGACAGCATCAATGCGCTGGATCGTCCGGTCATCGTGGCTTACCTGATGGTGATCGTCTGCATGTTCGTCACCATCAACCTGGTGGTGGATGTGCTCTACAAATTACTGGATCCGCGCGTGCGGGTGGAGGCCCGTGCATGAGCGCGCCGCAGACCGAAGTGACCATGACGCAAGAACAGGTGCGCGCCCGCGTGGCCGAGCTGTCGGCCTTCCAGGCCCCGCGCCGCGAGTCTCCCTGGCGGCGCGTGATGCGCCATTTCGTGGCCTCGCGCTCGGCCATGCTGGGGCTGGTGATCGTGCTGCTGCTCATCGTCGGTGCCATTGCCGCACCGTGGATCACGCCGCAGAATCCGTATGACCTGATGCAGCTGGATGTGCTCGATGCGCGCCTGCATCCGGGTACACCCAATGGCGCCGGGACATTTACGTATTGGCTCGGCACCGATGGCCAGGGCCGCGACCTGGTCTCGGCCATTCTTTACGGCTTGCGCATCAGCGTGGGCATCGGTGTGGGCTCGGCCCTGATCGCTGGCGTGATCGGCACGCTCATCGGCTTGCTCGCCGCGTATGCGGGCGGCAAGGTCGATACGGTACTCATGCGCTTTGCCGACCTGGTGCTGTCCTTCCCCTCGATCCTGGTGGCGATGCTGATCCTGGCCTACGTCGGCAAGGGCATCTTCAACGTGATGGCCACGCTGGTGGTACTGGAGTGGGCGTATTACGCGCGCACTGCGCGCGGCCAGGCGCTGGTGGAACGGCGCAAGGAATACGTGGAAGCTGCAAGAGGCCTGAACCTGTCGTCCTGGCGCATCATGGTGCGCCACATCCTGCCCAACTGTCTGCCGCCGCTGATCGTCATCGGCACCCTGCAGGTGGCGCGCGCCATCACGCTGGAAGCGACGCTGTCCTTCCTCGGCCTGGGCGTGCCGATCACCGAACCCTCGCTGGGCCTGCTCATCTCCAATGGTTACCAATACATGCTCTCGGGCGAATACTGGATCAGTTTCTATCCCGGCATCACGCTGTTGGTGGTGATCGTGGCCATCAACCTGGTCGGCGACCGCCTGCGCGACATCCTCAATCCACGGTGGCAGAAATGAGCGCGCTCACACTTGAAGTGCGCAACCTGCGCACGCATTTCTTCACGCCCGAAGGCGTGTTGCCGGCGGTCGATGACGTGTCGCTGTCGGTCGGCCGTGGCCGCATTCTGGGTCTCGTGGGCGAATCCGGATCGGGCAAGAGCGTGACCGGATTTTCCATCCTCGGCATGGTCGATGCGCCGGGCCGCATCGTCGGCGGCGAGATCCTGTTCCAGGGCCGCGACCTGGTCAGCATGGACAAGACCTCGTTGCGCGAACTGCAGGGCAACCGCATCGCCATGATCTTCCAGGACCCGATGATGACCCTGAACCCGGTCCTGAAGGTGGAAGCGCAGATGGTCGATGCCGTGCTGGCGCACAGCAAGGTCAGCGGCCAGCAGGCGCGCGAACTGGCGCGCGATACCCTGGGCATGATGGGCATCGCCAGCCCGGAAGAACGGCTGCAGGCCTATCCGCATCAACTCTCGGGAGGCATGCGCCAGCGTGTGGCCATTGCCATCGCGATGCTGCACAAGCCCGACCTCATCATCGCCGATGAACCGACCACGGCCCTGGATGTGACCATCCAGGCGCAGATCCTGTCGGAAGTGCAGAAGCTGGCGCGCCAGCATGGCACCGCGCTGATCTGGATCACGCACGACCTGTCGGTGGTGGCCGGCCTGGCCGATGAAGTGGCGGTGATGTATGCCGGGCGCATCGTCGAGCAGGGCAGTGTGGATGCGGTGCTCGATGCGCCGCTGCACCCCTACACGCAAGGCCTGATCGGCAGCCTGCCCAGCAACAACCGGCGCGGTGCGCGCCTGCGCCAGATTCCCGGGATGACGCCCAACCTCTTGCACCTGCCGCCGACCTGCGCCTTTGCTGCACGCTGCGAGCGCCTTTCCCAGCAGTGCCTGGTGGCCCCGGCGATCAGCGAACCGCTGCCGGCGCACCGGGTGCGCTGCTATCACCCGACCCCGAGCACACAGAGCAACGAGCACCATGGATAAGGCCGTCATTCCCCTGATCGAAACCCGCGCCGTCAGCCGCCGCTTCGGCGAGCGCCACCAGGGCTGGCTGGATCGCCAGTTGCAGGCGCGCGGCTGGAGCCGCCCGCCGGCCGTCACCCATGCGCTGGACCAGGTGGACCTGAAGGTCTTGCCGGGTGAAGTGGTGGGGCTGGTCGGTGAATCCGGCTGCGGCAAGTCCACGCTGGGCCGGGTGGCCTGCGGCCTGCTCGATCCTTCCGATGGCCAGGTGCTGGTCAACGGCCGCGACCGCACCAGCCTCAGCAGCAAGGAAGAAGCCGAGGCCCGGCTGCAGGTGCAAATGATTTTCCAGAATCCCTATGCCAGTCTGAATCCGCGTTTGCGCATCGACCAGATCGTGGGCGAAGCGGCGCAAGTGAACGGAAAGGTCGAGGGCGACCTCGATGCCTATGTCTGCCAGCAGTTGCTGCGCGCCGGTCTTGATCCGGCCCTGCGCGACCGTTATCCGCACCAGTTCTCCGGCGGCCAGCGCCAGCGCATCGGCATTGCGCGCGCGCTCGCGGTGCAGCCGCAGATGCTGGTGTGCGACGAGGCCGTGGCGGCGCTGGATGTGTCGATCCAGGCGCAGATCCTCAATCTCTTCATGGATCTGCGCGAGCAACTGGGACTGACCTATCTGTTCATCAGCCATGACCTGGGCGTGGTGGAGCACGTGTCGGACCGCGTGGTCATCATGTACCTGGGCCGGGTGGTGGAGAGTGCGCCGGTGGGCGAACTGTTCGGCCAGCCCAACCACCCCTATACGCAGGCGCTGCTGGCCGAGGTGCCCCGCATGGGCGCGCGCAAGAAGGAATTCACCGCCATCAAGGGCGAGATCCCCAGTCCGCTGAACCCGCCGACCGGCTGCCACTTCAATCCGCGCTGCCCGCATGCCACGCAACGCTGCCGTGAAGAGCAGCCGCTGTTGCGCGAGATCGCACCGGGGCACCTGAGTGCCTGCCATCTCAATGATGGCCGCTGAGATGATGTGAAACGATAGAAACGACAGAAACGAAGAACCGAGCAGTCAAGAACTTGGCAACCCCGCAGTGCTTCCACCCTGACCACAGAGGAACCCGACCATGAAGAAGACCCTCCTGACCCGCCTGCTGGCCGTCGCCCTGACCGGTGCCGCGCTGGCTGCCGCTGCCGATGCCGCGCACGCGCAGAACCTCAACATCGCCTTTGCCGATCCGCTCTCCTCGCTGGATCCGCAACTGAACAACCACGCCGGCGACCGTTCGGTGGACCTGCATTTCTGGGACCTGCTGGTCCAGAACGATTACAACAAGCTGGTCCCCGGCCTGGCCGTGAGCTGGAAGAATATCGACCCCAAGACCTGGGAATTCAAGCTGCGCCCCAACGTCAAGTGGCAGGACGGCAAGCCCTTCACCGCTGACGATGTGATCTTCTCCTACCAGCGCGCCCGTGCCGTGCCGGGCAGCGTGGCCACCTTCGCCGGCTACCTGCGCACGGTGGAATCGGTCACTGCCAAGGATCCGCTGACCCTGGTCATCAAGACCAACATCCCCAACCCGGACCTGCCGCTGAACCTGGCCTCGGTGCATATCGTCAGCAAGCACGTGGGCGAGAAGTCCACCACCGAGAACTACAACAGCGGCGCGGCCGTGGTCGGTACCGGTCCCTACAAGTTCGTCTCCTACACCCCGGGCGACCGCGTGGTGATGCAGCGTAACGACAACTACTGGAACGGCAAGCCGCTGTGGGACAAGGTCAACTACCGCTACATCAACAATGGCGCAGCCCGTACCGCCGCGCTGCTGTCGGGCGACGTGGACGTGATCGACAAGGTGTCGGTGTCCGACCTGGCCAAGCTGAAGCAGTCGCCCAACGTCAAGGTCTACCCATACAACGGCCTGCGCGTGCTGCTGATCCAGCCGAGCTTCCATGAAGGTCCCAGCCCCTTCATCACCGACAACAACGGCAAGCAGTTGGAGAAGAATCCGCTGCTGGACGTGCGCGTGCGCCGCGCCATGTCGCTGGCCATCAACCGCAAGGCCCTGATCGACCGCATCCTGCAGGGCGCGGCCACCGAAGCCAACCAGTGGATGCCGGCCGATACCTTCGGCTACAACCCCGAGATCAAGAACATTCCCTTCGACGCCGCGCAAGCCAAGAAGCTGCTGGCCGAGGCCGGTTTCCCGGAAGGTTTCAAGCTGACCCTGCACGTGCCCAACGATCGCTATCCGCAAGCACCGGAAACCATGCAGGCCGTGGCGCAGTTCTGGACCCGCATCGGCATCAAGACCCAGGTCGAAGTGCTGCCGTGGGCCTCCTACTCCTCGCGTGCCAACAAGAACGAGTTCGCCGTCTCGGTACTGGCCTGGGGTAACGGCACTGGCGAAGCCAGTTACGCGCTGGTCAACGTGCTGGGCACGGTCGATCCCAAGAAGGGCATTGGCGCTTCCAACTGGAACCACTACAGCAGCCCGGCCGTGGACAAGGCCCTGGCCGATTCGACCGCCGAGTTCGATGCCGCCAAGCGTGAAGCCATCCTGCGCGGCGCGGCCAAGACCGTCTCGGATGAGGTTGGCGTGATCCCGCTGTACCACTACCAGAACATCTGGGCCGCCAAGAAGGGCCTGAAGGTCACCCCCATCAGCAGCGACCGCACCACCGCCATGATGGTGACCCAGGACAAGAAGTAAAAGGCCATGCCCAACTTCTCCATCGAGGTCAGCCCGGCTGACGACCTGATCGACGTACCCCGCCGCATCATCGTGCGGGGTGCGCATCCGGGCGAGCCGGTGCGCATCTCTTCCTCCACCCTGCGCAACGGCGCGGAGTGGCGCAGTACGGCGTGCTACATCGCCGATGCCTATGGCCACGTCGACGTGAGCATGAACCCGGCCATCGATGGCGATTACTACGGCATCGATCCGATGGGTTTGCTGTGGTCGCAGAAACCGGTGCAAGCCGGCTCTCGCGACAACTTCCACGCCGATGTCATGGCACCGCTGGTGACCACGTTGACCGTTTCCTCGCTGGACCAGCCGGGCCTGGCACCGTGCGCGCCAGCCAGTGCCGAACTGGTACAGCGGCTGGGCGCCGCCCGGGGGG
>JGI1221J13441_10000394_pt1 | contig 19910 bp, 31 predicted proteins | sample LakVidmifraction_4_FD_13441 | JGI IMG/M metagenome (IMG submission 13441) | reverse complement strand
CTTCTACTTCACTCAACGCCAAGTCTTGTTGAAAGAAAGGTGTTGCTGTTGATACAGGTATTAGGTCTTCATCTATCTTCCCTGTTGCTCCAGTCCTTATCACCTGATTCACATTTCCTTCTAGTGTCTTGTAGTAGAGAAATGATGATGCAAGTTGTACCCATCCATTAGTAGTGTTTCTGAAGTACACAGTTCCATTACCTCCTGAAGTATCTGCTCCGAGATTAGGATGGTTTGAGTTATCTGCTGTTGATGTTGTCACTACAATCCAGTAGAAAGCACCAATAACGAGAGCTTCGTACTCTGTTGTAAATATAGCCTCGAACTCTGCTGCACTTAAGCTTAGCCACCTTGCATTTGTAAGTGTCACTGTTGCGAGGTCTACTGCTGTTGGAGCGATTCCTGCACCTGCATCAGCTCGTAGTGAAACTGTTATTGTACCTGTGAATGTACCTGTATCAGCTTTCTTAAATAATGATTCACCTCGCATCTTTGTCTTTGTCGCAACAAACCTTTGTCCCAAATCTCTACTTCTTGTAGTAGCATCAGCTTCTCCCACTTCAATAGTGTTTGTTGATACTAGCTGAGTTTGTAGTGCTCCTGATTGGGTGATTCCGTTTGCTACAACAGGTAAATTGACAGCACTTATTCCTGCGATACCTGCTTTTTCGTCCACTGTTGGCACATATCCAACTTGTGCAAGAGTAAGAACTCGCGGGTCATTATCTCCAACTGCAATGGGAGCTGTAGGTGATGCGGGTGCGCTAGATAGTGTTGAGATACCTTTTTGTGAAGTAGAAGCATCAACTGCTCCTCCTGCAACAATAGCATCAATAGCAGTATCAAGGTCTGCCCAGTGCTTTGATGTAAGATTCATTTGTACAGATTCGTCAATTTCATGAGTCTGTGCAGTAGTTCCTCCAAGACCTCGATCTCCTGCAAGAGCAATAGTTATGTAGTTTCCACCGCCATTTGTTCCTTTCCCTGTGTATCTTACGATTTCTCGCCTAGATGCTGAAGCTCGGTTAACCACCAAGTACCCATTAGTGGGTGTTGGGAGTATTGCTATGTAAAAATTACCAGCACCTGTGCTGTTCCATTTTGTTGAAACCTTTGTATTAAAGAAGTCTTGTACTAAGTTGATTGCCATATTACTATTATTATACCATTAAATTACCTCACACTTATAATCTTTGAACCTGCAAACATTCCTTTCGGTTGTTCGTAGCCACTGAGAACCATTTCACAAATTGTAAACTCCTCATCTGTTGCTGAGTTAGCAATACCTAAAATGAAGGCTTGGTTTTTTGAAAGAAACGAAATACGCTTTTTAATAAACGGACTAAATATCGTTGCATCTCCTACACCTCCACCAAACAGAGCGTCACCAAATGCCACTTCCCCTAACACCTCTCCAGAACCACTGTTTCCTACAGCAAAAGTTTTGTCTGTATCACTTGAAACATCCGATGCCTCTTTTCGTAGCGTTATCGTTACAGAACCCACAAGGTCTTTAAACATCAAGTCCCAGTACCTATAGGTTCGGAATCTGTTAAAGTCCTCGTCTTCAATTCTTTTAAAGAACACCTCCGATGAAATTGCTGTGCTTATGTCGTTGAGTGTTGAGTTCCACTTAATAGCACCAAATGTTCCACTGTTCTTTGTACTATAGATAACTTCATCAATCGCTATCATGTCATTAATATTTGCCTTGTCGCGTCCTGTGTATTTCGTCCAACTATTTCCATATAGGTTGTGACAAACAAACAAAGTATCAGCGACATTTCCTTCAATAGGTACTGCTAAATAAAATCTTCGGTTCTCATAAAAAGTTACGCATTTATCGAAGTTTGCAAACTTTACACGATTTAATGTTTCTTTAACGTTTTCTGAAATCACAGAGCGATTAACACCAAATACTCCTGAAACGTTATCCGTGAAACCAATCGAACGTACTTCTCGTCCGGTAAAGAACCAGAGATCGTTTTCAACCCATGACACAGCCTTTCGTGAACATGCACCATATGTTCCTGACTGGCTATCTAACTTAGGTACAAAAAGAGTCACAATCTGGTCGTAGATAAATGTTAGTTTCCAAATACTATCAGCTTTAAATATTAAAAGAGTACCGTAATAGTTTACGAGATTTGTAATAGCATCAGTACCAAGTGGCTTTACTAGGTCTGTCCCCGTAAATACAATGGCATCCCCCACATTTGAGTAGTACGCAGTTAATGGTTCTGCTGTCACCCCTGAAACAAACATTCTATCCTCAAATACCTGCAAGATGTTTCCCTTAGGTGCTCCTGCGTAATTTGTAGAAGTAGTTCCGTCCCACCTAAAGTAGTTCTCTACTGCATTACACGCATACAAAATATCATCATACACATTAAAACCAAACTCTGCTCCTGCTGTAAATGTTGCAATACCAGTTATAGCAAGTGTGTCCCACACTCCAGCTCCTGTATTGTATACCTTTAATGCAGTACCTGATCCTGCGAGAATAAAACTTGTACCATTTTTTTTCTTGTAATGAAAGATTGAATGTAGCAGACTTGCTTGTGCATCACCAAATAGCTCAATACCGGTGTCTTTTGTAAGATACCCTTCGTCAACAAAGTTCATATTGATAGGAACACTTCGACCATCCGATGCATCCACATCGATAATCTTCTGAAAGTCAGCTTGTTGTATCGTAAATGTGTTCTTTGTAATTGGCATATTAGAATACTTGATTATCTCCGATTACGTTTATTCCATTAAACATAACATTTCCTCGCTGCGCATCTTCTTCGTAGTTTGAAATATCTGCAAGTTTTTCCGCAAGCATTTCGTCAAACTTTGTCTTGTAATAAACTGATAGTTCTGGGTCTTGCAGGTCTTCATACGCTCGGTAAATTATACCGTATACGATTGACTCATGTAGGTACTCATCAATAGTTGGATTAACCACAGTCGTCAGCTCAGCATATACTGGGTAATATTTAATAATAAGACTTGTTACAGATGTTGGAGAAACTTTCAGTGCGCCTCCTTCAATAGTTATGGCTTGTTGACCGTCTTGTCGAATGAAGTCTGAGATAGATACTTCTGGATAAATGTTTTTACTTACATCATATGCATCAGTGTACAGAGTACCGAAGTCAACAGGAAGAGTTCCTACACCTCCTGTAAAAGTAATTGTTGCTGTCTGAATTTCCCCATTAACAAATGACTTTTTAATAACACTTTTGTATGCCAAGTTGGCATAAATAAGAAGAGTTTCGTCTGAAACAAGGTCGTTTGTTTCTTCAAGTATCTTTTTTCTACTGATTGATATGATTGTATTTGTTGTCATTTGTTTTAGGTTAAATAATACCTAGCGAACACACCAGTTTCCTGATGTGCTCTAAGGGATTATGAGATAGTTCCTCGTAGAGTTGCTCCTCGTCCTCGGTTTCCAGCGAATACTTTACGTCCCCAAACAAGGAGTCCCTTGCAAGAGTCTGTAAATGTACTTTCTGATTGTGAAGATGGAATCATGTTTACTTTCATGATTTGCATTGCCATTGCACAATACTCCTTTGTTCCAGCGATGAACCAGAATCCAGTTGTATTGTCTCCGTTGACAAGTTCTGAACAGTAAACTTCAAATCCTGCAATCATACCAATCCGTGCTCCTTTCACTACATCATCATATGCAGTTCCGACAGCTGGAATAAACTCTGGTGATTGAAGAAGGATTCCTTCAAACTCTGAGTTTACAATTAGGAATCGCCCTAATTTAGGAGTTAGTTTCTTTCCAAGAGCAGTTCGAAGTGCAACAATTTGTGCGTACACGTTAGTCTTTGTAAGACCAACTGCTGTTGCTGCGTTAATTCTAAATGCAGTTCCTGCTGTAACAGCTCCTCCAGAGTAACCTACACCGTCAAGGTCTGTCACAGTGATAGAAGTTCCTGATGCGAAAGCAGTAACTAGGTAGAAAGCACTTTCTCCAGTAGCCTTGAAGTAACCTCCAACCATTGCTACTGTAAAAGTAGTTCCTGAACCAGTAACAACTCCAGTTGTAGCAGCTACAGCAACAGTTCCTGTTACGTAAGCTGTTCCAATTGCGTTGTCTCCATCCACGTTCTTACGCATGTAAGTAAGGATGTCAGTATCAATAAATTCTTGCATATCTTGCTTAGAATTTTGTGCATACTCATTGATAGTGTCGATGTCATTTTGAAGCTTATCAATGTCGTCAACTTCAAATTTGAAGTAGTACTGTTGGTCGATGATAAGATCTTCGAATGTAGGGTTAAGATCTTGTGAAACAAGAGTCTGTGCCTTTGTGTAAGGACTAAGAGTAATTTTTCCTAGTGTTCGTACTCGAACTCGATCTCCTTCTTTAGAGATTTGTCCTTCGTACTTTGTGTTTGTAACCTTTGGGTACAATGTTTCATTGTACAAAAGTTCAATCACTTTAAGCGAATACTTTATGGGTGTATTTGCTGATAAGTCGTTAGCCATTTTATTTTATTTTAAGCACTATTTAGATTTTCCCAGATTCCAAATCAGAATTATATTCTTTAGATTTCTTAGCAAACTCGGCTGGATTAGAAGCGGCAAGTTTTTGCCAATCCTCCAACGTTCGAGATGCTGGTGGTGTTTTATCACCTCCTCCAGATCTTTCGATGTCAATTCGATTTGCCTGTTCTAGGGCTTCTCTTGCACCAATGTCCCTTGATTTATCAAATAAATATACTTTAGATAAGTCTTCCAGAATATTATCGATATTATCTGGTACGTTATCAGCTTTGTAATATTTGCTCTTAAAGTCTTCTTTCGAATCTCTAAGTTCGGGGTATTTAGTACTTGCCTTTTCAAATGCAGTGTTCCATTTAGAATCATTGTAACTTTGTCTTGCAAAGGCGATTGAAGGGTCTTTATATAATTCCTCCTTAGCTCGTCTTGTAATACTGTTAGTATAATTTATTAAATTTTGCTGTGCGTCTGGATCAAGGTCTTCGAAGCCTGGGTACAGGTCTGAGTTGTCGCCATAGCTGGCACCGGATTCAGTGAGCTGTCGTAATCTTTCGATTTCAGCATCTTTGGCTTGATTTTCTTGATAAAGCCTGATACCTTCTTTCGATGACTCTCCGAATTTCTTTTCATAATCAATCGCCTGTTCGGTGGTAGGTGTTGGATTTGTAGTTGTCTCTAGGTCTTGTGGGTTAGATCTTGTTTCTGTATTCAAATTTGTTTGCTCTGAAACTGTTTCGTCCATTGTTTTTTGTTCGTCCATTGTTTTTGCCCGTCCATTGCTGGGTTTGGGAAGTTAAACTTTTAATTATTTCTCTTCTTCTTCATTAAAAAACTTTTTAAGGTCTTTTGCTGAAAGTAAATGCTTATTTTCTGAAAGCACTTTAAGCTCTGCTTCTCCTATTTGTTTTGATTCTAATACTTTTTTTAGTTCCATATTTTTATTATACCATTATTTCTTTTTTCTAGTAAGTCGTTGCTTGACACCATCTGCGACAGTCCGTGCTTTAAATGCATCTGTTGGTTTTCCATAGTCGTCAAAGTCAGGTGCGCCTGCATACTCTTTTGCTTTTTTAAGAGCTTTAAAATCTGAATCAGCACGGTTTTGCTTAGTTTTTGATTTTACGATTGCAGGCGCAGCGATAACAGTTCCCACAGTATTCTGTGCTTTCTTAATTATGTTCTTTACCTTGTTTGCGTATGTTGATTTCTTCATTACTTTTTCTTTTTAGACTCTACCTTCTTCTTGTTCTTTGCTTTAATTTCTTTCTGCTTTGCTTTGAGCATTTGAGAAGAGATGTCGTCAATTATTTCTGATAAAATGTCGTCATCCGGAAGTTCTGCTACAGTTGTAAATACACCCATACCTTCGTTTTCTGTATCGAGTGTACACCACATGATTCGCTTTTCTTCTCCTGATGCGTCCTTTCCTATTTCTGTTTTAAGTAAAAATACCATTATATTTTTTCAATTAAGCTTTTAATTTCTTTCTTAACCATCGCTTGTTCACGCTTTGGAGCATCCAAGAAGTCTTTTATGTTTCTTAAAAACTCCAGCTTTACTTTGAGGAATATATCCTCGCGTTCCTTTAACTTCTTTACAATAAGAGAGTTAATTGTTTCCTCAATTTCTACGTTAAAAAAATCCTTTACATTTTCATCAGTGATTTGTCGCCCATTAAGAGCTTCTTCCCACTCGTTGTATGTGTCTTTCTCTTCCTGTGTCAGTTGAGAAAATTCGCTTATTCCAAGTTTCTTAAAGTATTTGTTTAATATCATGCTGTTTCTTGTTGAAGTGTTTGTGCATTGTTAAATGGTCGCCCTCCTGCTTGTCCCTGAACTTCTGGATCCTGTGGCTGTCCACCACCCATTTGTTGTGTCTTCATGTCTTCAAACTGCATCGCTTGTTCCACTTCTTCAGAACTCCATCCCATTACTTCTAATTGCTTGCGCTTTGCAATCTTCAGAGCCATTGGGTTGTCAGCAAATGCTTGTATAGCGTACTGTGCTCGTTGTAACTCAAACTGGTCCAGTGAATCCTTCTCAGACTTCATTACCACTTTGATACTGTAACCTTCTGGGAAGTCCCAGTCAGATCGGCTAATTTCTTTCGAATACATTTCGCCGTTTGCTCCTTTCTTGTGCAGTGTAATCGCACCTTGTGAATTGTTCTTCATCATAAGATAAAACAACTCCCCTGTTTCTTCCCATGAACGTCGGTAGTTCTTAGAAGTAACCGTGTTTCGTTCACCTGAGTTTTGCAGGTTGAGCTCTACTTCTCCAAGAGTTGTTCGTGACTTTGTTTGCTCACCTCGTTCTGACGCAGTTTGCGCCACAGAGTTTTGAATCATGTCTTTCAAGAAAGAAATCTGATTCGTTGTGTCTCCAAGTGGTTCAATTCGCATTTGTTGCATCACATCCTTTGGATTTCCTGGCACTCCGTACATTCCAAAAGGCTTAGGGTCTACTGCGCGAGGTCGGAATGTTCCATTCTTCGTGTCATAGAAGTACATACCAAAGTTTCGGTATGCTCGGTTCTCTACATCCTGTGATATGTACATGTTAAGAACTTTATTGATAGTCCGTACTGAATCTCCTTTTCCATCGCACCAAAAATCAGCTAGGTCTGGGTCATCTGCCCATGAAGAACCTGGTATTCTGTTAATTCCAATAGCATCTTTCAATGGCTCGTTGTAAAGCACAACTCTATCAGCTGCAATCTTTATAAGGTGACGGATGTATTGATTCTTTTCAACGTTCCACACCATTTTGTATGACTCATTTACTTCAACAAGTAGCTCCGACGCATTATAGTCATCAAAGTTCTGTGCTCCCAAGTTCTTCAGTCGCTCCATTTTTTCAGTGTAAGCGTCATATGACTCTTTGGCCTGGATAAGACCTTCTTTAGTATCGAGGTACATCTTTAGTTCTCGCTTTGCTTCTTCTTCGTATTTTGAATTTGCCAAAACCTCTCGCAGCGGAACATAAATGTTTGTCCGTATTAAATATTGTGCACTGTTTATATCAAGTGGATTTACTCGAGGTGAAATCTCAATATCGTAAGGGTCAACAAGGTCAATAAAGAACTCCCCTTTAGAGAATCCTACAAACTTAAATGATCGCCCCTGAAGACCTACAGTCTTTTTATCAAGGTTATCCATAATATCGAGCTTGCACTTATCAAAGTATGCTGCCCAGAGTTCGTTGAGTAATATTTCACCGTTAGCGTGTCGTTCACTTCGCCCTCGTGCTTGGAACTGCAACACCGGTGGTTCATCAATTTTACTTATCCATGTTTGGATAGTTTCTCGCATGACAGGAATATTAATTGGCTGTCGTTGTGTTAGTCTATTAGTTGCAACCTTGTCTCGATACAATGCATAGTTCTCATTCCATTGAGAAAAACGTCGTTCTTTGAAGTCGCGTGATTCTCGTTTCTCCTTAATGTGCTCTTGAATTAATTTTACGTTTATTTCCATTAGTTTAATTATACAAGCAAAAGACTAAATTGTCTAAATACCCCACTCTTCGTACATTGGACTTACCCCATTTTCTTCCATATCCAAACGCTGTCGCATCTGTTCTTTCATAATAGGCTTTAGTGGTATGTCCCACACAGCAAGAGCAAGCGACATCATTTTGTCGTCGTGCCTATCGCCATCATCAGGTACTACAATCTTTGTCCTACCTGCGGCAGTAACTTCGAACACTGCTGAGCCGAGTTGGTCTAGAAGCTCTGGATCGTTTGGAATTTTGATTCTGTCTTGCTCCAATAATAACTGCAAGTTTATAAGGAGGTCGTTTCTTGAATTAAATGTAAACATAAAGGGAAACACATTGATTCCTTTGTTCACGAGGTCATCAACAACGGGTACACCTACTCCGGTACTATCCATTATTACTCGCCCTTTATTATATCGGTAATACGCCCCTTCAATCTTCGCTTTCTGCAAAGTATAGTCAATCTGATTAAACGCATCTTGTGGGCACACAGTAAAAGTCGTTAAATCAAATGGCGTGATTACTGTGTAGTCGTTAATCTTCGCCAAATCGACACCAATCTGGTACTGCCCAACATCGTTGTGGCAATATGTTTCCAAGTCATAGGTTCTTTTATGTAAATCTTTAAACACCGCTGTAGCGTTTTCGGTGAAGTCACATTCGTACTCCTGTTTGTACAATGCCTCACTCATGTTCATCTTCTGCTCCAGTAACACGTCCTCTTTCACCGCATTAGTCTTTGAAACAGGCAATACCTCCACGTGCCAGTTCTTATTCTTCATCCCATTCTTCATCAAGTCATACGCATGATTCTTCCCTCGCGGAGTGTACACAAACACCGCCCACCCCCCGTTTTCAGCCAAGATAGGTGATATATAGTCCCACACTTCCCTTTTCATAAGCGCATACTCACTAAAAACCACACCCACAGGGTTGGTTCCCACTATCCGGTCAATATTATCCGCGCCAACAAACTGCAAGATAGATCCGTTGTGCAAGGTAATACGCATTTCCGTTTCATTTTTATCCTTCACGATTTCCTTTGGAAAGTGGTCTAAGAACCTAAATCCAGCTCCGTCAGCTCCGTTCCAAATAACCTTCTTTGCTTGCGTGTATGTCGGCAAGAAGTAAAAATACGTTCCGACACGTTCCATCATTTTCCCAGGAATCTGCGCAAAGACAGTCTTGTCCTTACCCATACGTCTATGAGCCACGAGTATGAGTCGCGTGAAACCTTTTTCCCAAGCCTGGATAAAAGGTAATTGGTACCATCTTGGCGTAAATGCGTGAGGTAATTCTACTGTTGACATACTTTTATTGTATCATTAATTTACTGATAATAGCTTGCACCACATCTACAGTTACTGCATTACCACAGCACTTGTATCTTTGTGTGTCGCTGGTAAGATCAAAGGCATCACTGTGTTCGGGGTTTTTAGATATAACATCTGCTGCTTTTTTTTGCCCTCCATACTGTGTCCAATTGTCAGGAAAGCCTTGAAGTCTTTCGCACTCAATGGGTGTGAGTCTTCTAATACGAGAGTCTTGTAGTGTGTACTGTTGCATACCAGTATCAATAGTCTGAGCAATTCCATGTCCCACTCTACCTCGTCATCTTCTGACGAAACTTTCCCCTCCTCAACTCGTGATATATCCAGATGTCTTGTTTCATATGCTTATTCTATTGCTTTAGTAGAACCCCCTATTCCTGTAAATGTGTCAAAGTATTTCATATTAGTTTATTTATAACACTATCCCATGTATCAAACCTAATGGCATTATCATCGATGTAATAATCAGCCTTTGGCTTAACATTAGTAATCTCATCATACGGCAAATTATAATAGTCCATGTATTTCGAAATAATTTCAGCCTTATCACCCCATACGCTGTGCACAATAATAGTCCATCTCTTTTTCCTAAAAAGATCTAGCGCTTCTTCCGCGCCATGTATAGGCTTACCCATTATCCTGCCCTCAATGGGGTGCTTAAAATCGTGTATTACTCCATCAAAGTCTATTGCGAGGATCATTTGTACAATTTTAGCCATAACTTTGCAACAGCTTCCTCTGATGTAGAGCCACCACCTAGAAATGGTTTTATCTTCATGTTTGCACTGTTCTTTGAAGAACCAAAAGCAAAGTAAGTATCTCCTCTCTTTTCAAGTTCATCAAACTCTTCCCCACACGCTTTCATTAGCTCTGAAAGAGTAGGGCCATAAGCACCATCTTGTCCAATATCTCCAGCCATCCACTGTCCTCTCCCTATGTTTACATCTGGTTGTGGAAACCCTGCGTCTTTTAATTTTTTTGCTAGTTCGTAGTTCATTATAACTTTGTCTTATACAACTCCATTGCATTTTCGTATGTTTTTAGCAATAAAGACTCCCTGATAACAGCTGCACGCTTAGGTTGGCTAATCTTTCCTAGCTCACAAAGAACAAATGCTAGCTTATCTAGCTTCACTATCTCTTTTTCCGTCAAAGCAATCGTCCAAACCTTCTTTTTTTCCATATTTTCATTGTTTTAATAAGTAATATGTTAATTATACACTATAATAGTAAAAATACAAGTTAAGTGGTAATCGTTGTTTTATTAAAAATTGTTGTTTTTATGTGTGTTTACTGTTAGAAAGATACCAAAACAATAAGAAAAGAGGAGAAAAAAGGGCTGAAATTATTACAACATGTTATACCCCTGAGGGGGTTCCCCGCTGGGGTTTCCCCTTTAGGGTACACCTGTCAAGAGCAAAAGTCAATAGCATTTAGGTTATGGAATATGTGGATTGGTAAGTGTCAAGGGGGTGATGCTCTAATAGGTGAGTTTTACTAGGTGTAAGGTACCCGAAGTTTGAAAAAATGCTCCCCGTCAATTTTTACTTGCTTCTATGCATCGGCCAACAAAAAAATGGGGGTGTACCCCGTACACCTTAACAAGTACCAATCACCACACCCCCCCCGTACCACGTACCAAGTACCCCATAACACGTACCAAGTACCATATATATGTTGGGATAAGTGTCCCCCAATATACAATGGGCGACATGCATACTATCATCTGTTGCAAACACTAGTTATAATCACAAAACACGCCTTGATAATGGCGTGCTTTTTACTTAGTACTATGTAATTGTTACCCTGTCAACCCTTCAATGTCCTCTGCGGACACGTCAATCGTACTAAGTTCTTTATCTTCCCCGTACTTCTTAATTACTACAGTGAAACTAGGTGCGCTTTTATCTTTATCATCGCCATACTTACTGCGCGCCAACGTCTTTGCTACAAACTGCGAGGCATTTTGCTTTATTTTGTACAACTCGAGCTCTGCCTTAGTCATATCAGCGTGCCTATGTACTTCGTAATTCAAAGCTTCTTCAATATTCCTTTCAGCTTTTTGGATCATAGACACACGCTGTACAACGTTATCAGTAAACCAAGCAATATTGCTTGATACAGCGTTACGCGCATATGAGTCCTCGTATCCTGCGCCAATCATTGATCGTAATCGGTTACCAAACGTATCACTCGCGGGATCTTTGTACAATTCTAGCGCTTTTTCTTGCTTTGGAGTCAGTATGTTTTTACTTGGCATCATACAATCATTATACCATATTTTTTCGTATGTCAAGGCACTTATCCACACATTACTATTGACAGTGCTCTCAAGCTTGCTATTATAAAGGTATCACTTACAAGGTGATAATAACAAAAAACACTATGCAAATTACATATATTAAAGGATCACATACATATATTGGACTATTGAAACTATCAACGGGGCACTATTACTATGCAACAGCAACCAACAGGAACGACCTTATCAACCAACTATTTAACCACTTGATATGACACTCGAAGAATACGAAAACTTATCAAAAATAGAAATCTCACAGGCAATCAGGAGCCTATTACATACCAATTTAAAGAGCTTTATATATCGTCAAAGCGTAACCACATCAATAATACTTGGACTATATCAGAGTACTACACTGACGGCACTGTATATCATTACTTAGTAATCTATGAAATATAAAGACCACACAACCACAGCACAACGGCTTACAGGCTCACGAAAAGCAAAAACAACGCCAACACCTACACAACTAACAGCAATACTAATAATTGGCGTGATGATCCTGCTGGCAATGAGCAATGACTTTAATCAACTTATAAACTAATTATGCAATAATACACACCGCAACAGCTCCAGAAGCTTGCAAAGTTTGAAGAAAAGTTTTTAAACACCTGTCCACATCACCACATATAGTGGAGCGATACTGAAAATAGATATATTACAGTCTACGAAGTACGCGGGATATCATCAACAGTGAAAGAAAATTATCAAACAGTCGAGGAAATATTAAATTAAAACCATGAAAAATATAGCAATAATAACAATTACATTAAACATAATCGCGATTGCGATCATCGGGCAAGTACTATACGACAAGGGCACCGAAAGGCAAACAGAAACTTGTGACAAGGAACGAGGCATTTTTGTGCCTTATCGTAATGATTTACAAAAATATAACCAATATCCAAATGAATAAAGACTACTTCGACACAGAGAACGGGCAGGGATCAAACATACCAGAGGGATTTAATGATAATGGCGAAATAAAATAATGAATAACCTAATAAAAATAACAAAAGTATCAGACGCGCTGGAGTTTTTGCAAGATGAGTCACTTACATATAACCAGATCTCAATGATTACAAGGAAGTCTAAACCTACACTCTACCGGTGGGCTAACTTACTGCGTAAGGCAGGACACGAGGTACCACATAGAAAGAGCGGGGGACTTAACAAGCTGGAGATATGAAAGAAATAAAATTAAAGTTTTGGAATAGAAAAACTAAGACAATGAGTTCAGAAATGAAACATGCACTAGGGTTTAACTGGAGAGGTTGGGAAAGTTTAGAGGTAATTGGGGATATTTATCAGAATAAAGACTTACTATGATCTACGCAGGAATTATACTCGCACTAATGATACCGCTCGGGTGGCAAGGTCTCTTTGCAGGGATAATTGTGGTATGTATTCTTGACAAATACCTAGATAGGTACTACAAAGAACGATAAACTTGACTTATGCTCTTGACAGGTGTACCCTAGCTCTAGGGAACCCACGCGGGGCACCCGAGCTAGGTAACATCGTGTTATAATCTTGTAAGAAAAAACACCTCAATGGGTGTTTTTTGCTGGTTAGAAGTTTATTTCCTCGATACCCTGTTCTTCGTCCGTCTCTTCGCGCTGTTCTAGTCCAAGTGTGTAGGCAATGTTGTTGATTCTCCGGACAATTTCCCAGTCTTCCTTGTGATTAATGCTCCAGGATAGCGTACTATCCGATCCAGTACGATTGAGTACGCCAACTGCGGCAAGGTTTTGGAGGATGATACCAGTGGTAGAAGTATCAAGTCCAATCTTATCAGCTACTGTACTTGTTTTAAATGGATAAAGGTAGTCTTCTTCTGCAAAGATTTTAAGCACCGCGCGCTTTTCCTCGTTTGCAAGAGACCATCCACACCACTCAACGCACTCAATATCTTTTTCCCTGATGATATACTTACCTGTTTCATGGAACTGTATTACTGCGAGTCCTTTAAGTACTGCAAAGAGCTGTTGGGCTACACGCATCGGCGCTGCTGGACATGGTATCTTGATAATTTTCTCACCTTTGAAGTCTTTGTGGGCTGTTGTACGGATTCTTTCTGCGAACATTGAAACGTCAATGATACGTGATACAGCATCTTCCGGGATTGTTATCGTCGGAGATCCGTCAGCAATGTATGCTTGCCCTGCTTCCATAACATAGTCACCATATAAAGTGGCTAGTTTCTCGTCAAGTTCTCGTCCGTATAGCCCTCTAGAAAGGGCTAGGTGCGTCGCTTTACGCTCATCGTACTCTTTCATGCGAAAGTATACAAAGCGCTCACCCATGTCTGCTACGTCCTCAAAATGGGCGTATACAGAGGGGGTAGATCCGGCAATGATACCGAGTTTTCCCTTCCATTTTGTTGGCTCGGATTTGTTACCAGACATTTTAGTCATTTCTCCGTCGTATATCATACGAAGTTGCGAGAGGATAGCGTTCTTGCTATCACTGTTCTTTGAAAAGATTACGGTCAAGTCGGAAATAACAATCATACCAGTGGGACCGATTTTATTAAGGAGGGAGAAGTCTTGCCCACCCTTTACATTCATACTAGAAAGAAATGTGTTTTCTGTCAGGTCATCCACTTGGTGCATGAACTTTGGGTCAGAGAGTGCGAGAGGCTTAAGAATTTGCGACTTACCACCAGAAGACTTACCAATAATCACCATCCAGATGGGATTACCAAGCCTTAATCGGTTAGACACAAGTGTTGCAAGGCATACATCAATGATTGATGTGTCTTCCATGTACTGTACATCAAGTATTTCTTTTTTTACTTGGTTCAGTTTCATGATTGCATTTGGTTAATGGCAGTCTTGAAGTCGCAGTTGTGCACTTTCATGTAGATTGCAATCGAGTCGTAAAGTTTTCCACACCCACCAAAACAATATGCAGTGTTTGTGTCTTGATTATGAAAAAGTGAAGGTGTATTTTCTGCGTGGAATGGGCAGATTGCTTTGCCTTGCTCTTTGAAGTCTATAATGTTTTCCACAGGATATGCACGTGCTCGCTCGAGTTTATCGTTGGACTCAATTTTTCGAACTGCTCTGTCTTTATTCTCGATTGCTTTCTTGTACTCCGCAATCATTGAGTCATGGAAAAATGTTGATTGCCACACACTGATTCTGTTGGCTCGGTCCTCAATAACATCTTCCATTGAAGTAAAGTTTTTAGCAGTCTTTAATAGAGCGTGAAGATCCCCTCCACTTGTAACATAGTCAGATACATCTTTAATATTAGCTCGGTCAGGTATAAACATTATCTTTGCATGAGGTACAATTTTAAGTGCTCGCATCATACCCTCGCCACCCGCCTTATCATTATCAAAACAGATTATTACATTTTTATCAGCAAAAAAGTCTTCCCACTCTTCTTGGAATGACATTGCGCCACCAGTTGATGTGACAGCAGGTATATTGTGACTCCACGCAACGAGGCAGTCCTTCTCGCCCTCGGTGATCAGTACAGATTTAGATTCTTTAGCCTTGAAGGCTCCATAGAGAGTTACTTTGCCACCTTTATCATACCAGTACTTCATACCATCTTCTGAGAATGGCGATCGCCTGTACTTATTAAAAATAAAAGTTCCGTCAATATCTTTAACGGGGAATGTAATGTGACTATCACCAGAAACCTCGAACTCAGCGAGAATCTCCGGGGATATTTTTTGGTCTTTGAACCAACTATGTAATTGCATGGTCTCATTGTACACACATAATTCTAATAGGTAAAATGATAACTTGTGGATAAGCTTACAGTATGCATAAAGATGTGCTAGTATACCTATATGATATTGTATAACCACCAACAGAAAATTGTTGACGAAGACAAAAAGAAAACACTTCTTGCGCTCGGTACTGGTAGTGGAAAAACAATTACAGCACTATCAATGGCAAAGGGAGCTACACTTGTTATATGTCCAAAGACTGTGCGCGACGATAAGGTGTGGCAGAAAAATCTTATTAAGATACAAAAAGAATTAGACCTTGCTGTGATTTCTAAGGAAGATTTTAGAAGTGATAAGTTTGTACAAAAAAGATACGACACAATTATTATTGATGAGGCCCACTTGGTAGCAGGTGCAACACCATCAATTAAATATGTAAAAAGACAACCTGTGCCAAAGTGCTCAAAGCTTTTCGATAAGCTGGTAAAGTACTTACAAGAATACGCACCAGATAGACTTTACTTACTTACTGCGACACCTGTGCGTTCTCCAATGTGTGTGTGGGCGATAGCAAGACTGCTAGGTAAGAATTGGAACTTCTATCAGTTCCGGGATTACTTTTATATACAAGTAAAAAGAGGATATAAGGAGTTCTTTATTACCAAGAACGATCAAGGTTCAAAAGCTATGATTGGTAAGTGTGTTAGATCACTTGGCTACACAGGAAAGCTTGACGATTATTTTGATGTACCAAAACAAATTTACAGAGTCATAAATGTTGAGCTTACCAAAGAACAACAAGAAAAGATTAAGGATATACAAACAGAGTACCCAGACCCTATTGTGTTGGCCGGTAAAACTCATCAAGTAGAAAATGGAGTACTTGCAGGGGATGAGTACGCTAAGCCTGAATACTTTAAAGACAATAAATTAGAGATTCTTAAAGACCTTGCACTTGAATTTCCTAAAATGGTTATCTTTGCGAAGTACACAATGCAGGTTGAAAAGATACAGAAAATATTGCAAGATGAGGGGTACTATGTACTTACTTTACAAGGTTCTACAAAAGATAGACAACAGGTTCTTAAGGATGCTCATGACAGAGACAACTGTATTATTGTCATACAATCTCAAATAAGCGCTGGTTACGAGTTACCTAACTTTCCTGTAATGGTGTTCGCAAGTCTTGATTATTCTGTGGTAAACCGAGTCCAGTCCGAGGGACGCATACTACGAGCTAATGCACTTAAGCACAATCTTTACATTGACATTGTTGCCAAAGGAAATGTAGACAAGGCTGTGCACAACTCAATTATTAATAAGGTAGATTTTAGTGAATCAATTTATGCAGAAACACGAAGCTAAAGGAAGTGTATTGTTTCGACACTGGATTATGGCAAATCCTATGAAGATACAATGTTGGTTTGAAATGAAAGATTCTAGAGGTAATAAGTCTTTTAATCTTAAAGAGTGGAAAGAAGCACAGCGTAATTTTGCAGAGGCACTGCGCCACAGTAAAAAAGGTGTGCTTGTAAGAACAGAAGGTACGCCAGGATTGCCGGATTATAAATATGCGTATCAAGAACCAACATTTATAGTTATATTTTACCCGGAAGGATTTTTAATAATCGAATCGGAAACACTTGCGATGTACAAAGGCAAGTCAATAACTTTTGAGCAAGGGGAAAAGATTGCACACCATGCTATAAGAAAAAACACCCGTTAAGGTGTTTTCTTTTTTACTAAACGTTGAACGGGATGTCGTTCGGATCGATTGGCTTATTTTCTTCAGCCTCATCGCTAGCTCCAGAGCTTCCTCCTTTTGCTTCGTCATGTTCGTCAAGTTCTTTAACAGTTTGATTCTTTGCGTTCTCCGGAAGATTAGTTCCGTAGAAACCAAAAATCTTAGTTGCGTTGTAACCCTTAATTTGTGATTTCTTTTCTTCTTCAAGAACAACCGTCACAGGATCTCCAATACGCAGTTCGTCTGTCTTAGATAGTACAAATGGGAAACGTTTGATTCCTACATTTATCAGCGTACCGTCAGTCTGTTCTACTGTGATTCCTCGTTGATCCTTGAACATTCCGTCAGCTGGTCGATAAAATGCGTCTCTAATGTAACCCTGTACTTTGTCTCCTGCCTTCTCGAACTTAGCCCAGTTATCCCAGGCTAAATCTCTAGGTTTTGTGAGAGCGTCTTTTTTAAAATTACTGAAGTCGTATGTTGCCATATATCTTTTGCTTTATGTTTTTAATTCGCACCTGTGTATTATACACCATTGCATACAGTACGCAAGTGTGATAAGCTGTGGATAGTTTATAAGACTAAATAACAATTATGTTCAATAAAAAAGTTATAGAGAAAAACTATACAAGAAACCTTACACAAATTGCGAAGATTATTGGTGCAGATTTTAAAGTAGGAGAAAAAGACATTGTACTTGAAAATAGAAGAATACAAAATCTCACACTTGCAGATGAGTTAGATAAAACAAATAAAAAGCTCAACGCAATACTCGAACACCTAAACCTTGAATATTTCGAGGAAGAAAGGAAAGAAAGTGGAGTTAGAGAAAAGAGAAAAGTAGACCGGTATGGTTTGGTTAGAACCAATGAAAAGGAATAAAATGTACAATCTACCAAAACCATATATATCATACAGTCAGTACTCACTTTGGAAATCTTCAAAGGATCAATATCGTAAAAGATATTATGAGGATGCACCGTCAATAGAAACCATTGAAACTCTTTATGGAAAAAAGATTGGTCTTATGGTTGAAGAGGAAAAGCACCATGATGATGAGGTACTATCAAAATTAATAAACTACCCTTGTAAAGAATACAGGATTGAAATTGAGATTGACGAGGGACTTAAGGTTCTTGGGTTTCTCGATCAGTTTCATCCAGAAACGTTATCATTGCTAGAAATGAAGACAGGCCACCGGAACAAAGCGGGAAAGGCGCCCTGGGATAATTTAAAGGTACACAAACATAAACAACTTGTGTTTTACTCTCTATTAATAGAGCTTAAACATGGCGACGTACATCCAACTGCGATATTGCAGTGGCTTGAAACAGAGTTTGTAGACGAGACGATAGAGTTTGACGGACACATACTTACATCTAAGTCAGGCAGGAAACTATTCTTAAATGGTGCGATAGAAACATACGAGAGAGTCATCGAGCAATGGGAAAGAGACAAAATCAGAGAAGACATTATTATGGTTGCAAAAGAAATAACAGAAGACTACACACAATGGCAAAAGACGAAATAAACAAAGAGCAATTAAAAGAGATAATGAGTAAGCTCGGTAAGCTTTCCCACAAGAAGACTCCTCGCAGTAAGGAGTACTATTCAATGATTGCAAAAAAGCGATGGGACGCTGTGGATAAACCTGTTGACTAATGCATACTGTACGTATATACTAAAGATATTAATATAATACATAAAACAATGATAACAAGCATTATAGAACGATACGCAGAAGTAAAGAATCACATTACAAAGCTTGTAGCTGAGGAAGCAGTCCTTAAAGCTGCTATTCTCAAAGATATGGAAGAGTCAGGTGAAAAATCTGTACCAACACAGTTTGGTAAATTCACACGATCGTCACGCGCTTCTTGGACATACTCTGCACAAGTAAAAAAGATGGCAGAGAACTTAGGGATTGCTCAATACCAAGAGCAGGAAAAAGGAACAGCGAAGAAAAAGCTTACGCACTACCTTACTTACACAGCACCTAAGAATGACTAAGCGACAAAAGCGTAAGAAGGCTTACGAGTACATTAAAAATATTATTAGCAACAACCTTACTAAGCGTCAGCGAGTGATGATCGGGCGACTTACTATGGACAAGGTAAAAATTATTCAAAATGAACATAAAAAAAGCTTGCTTAGCGCACAGAGAAAAGTGGTCAAGTAAAGATGATCAGTTGCTTCGGAAGCTCACAAGAGCTCGTGTAAAGATGCCTGATATTGTAATCGAGCTGAAGAGGACACTTATAGCAATCAGAATAAGGAGGACAAAGCTAGGTATAAAAGTACCTTTGAAAAAGAAAATGCCAAGAGTACAGAAATACTGTCAAGCAAGAGATTGTAACAATCCCTGCGGGCAAGTGTTCTGTACAATGGAGTGTCTTAGATACACCAATATAGCTTATGTAAGCGAATCAAGAGAGGAATACTTAACCAGAATAAAGAAACGATATGGAAATAACACAAAAAAAAATTGATGACTGTCACACTAGCACTCACTGTGGATTTTGTAAAAGGCTATTAGATACTAATGGCCCGTTATCGTTAAGCTGTGGAGGTGACTGTTTACAGTGTATGGCAGAAATAACAGAAGACCCAGATTGTGTAAAGCAAGTGAATGATATTAAAAATAAACAAAAACAAATGACAAACTTTAAAGAAATAGAATTACTACTAAAGCACGGAATCCACGTAGGAGTAAAGAATAAAGAGGGAGAATATCAAATCATTTCGCCAATGAAAGATGAAGATGGATTTTACAGAACAAGTAGTGTATGTGAAACACTGAAAGAAGCAAAAGAGTATATCGGACAAAATTATGGCTACTCAAA
>JGI1221J13441_10000392_pt1 | contig 19976 bp, 31 predicted proteins | sample LakVidmifraction_4_FD_13441 | JGI IMG/M metagenome (IMG submission 13441) | reverse complement strand
CAACCAGTCCCGCAACAATTCAATGTCCCCGGATCTCCACAACGTCCCACCGACCCAACCAAAAACGGCTTCACCATTTTGAACCATAGGTGTGTAACGGTCAACGTCAATACTGTTCCGAACCAAACAAACATCTCGAACCCTGCGCGAGTAATGATCCGCAAGGAACTCAGTCGAAACAATTACCCTGTCAGCCGCCCTGATCCCAATCTCGTACCACATCCGGTTACAGTCAAAGTCAGTGTGCGGGTGCGTGACATGGTAAGCGATATTTGTTGGCTCCAGCCCGTAATGAAAATCATCCACATCCACAATCACACGCTCCCCCCTCGCTCGCATTATCGGGATCATGTCAGGGAAAGCCTTGTGCATGATTAGTTTCGTGACCGTCGCGTCATACCCGGTCAACATTCCATCTTTATACGCCACCCCTACCCCGTAGTCAGTTGCGAGCCGTGGCTGCCCAACAACTGTCTCCCACCCGAGTTCTTCTAACTGACGGGCAGGTAAAACCATTCGATACCACGCGCACCCGTTCGGTTCCGGTGGCTGAATGTTGTTATTAAAATCAGTCGTTACAAAGGCCACGCCGGGCACGTTCCACCTCAACCATGTGGAGAGTCAATGCGTAACCAATAATGTCCACGACCGTATCGGCTTTCGGCTTATGCACTTGCCTAGCAATTTTCATTCCCACCATGCACAAGGAAACTTGCTCAGCGGTTACCGAAGTGTCAAGGATCACCGACCATATCTGTGCAGCACGGTCAAGGTTGTCCAGCGGGTGACCGTACTCGTTTTGCCGTTCACCGTTCACAAGGGAAGCGGCGTAAGCGGCTATGTCCTCTGGGAGCATGGCGCTAGATGACTTGGAGGTCTGTGACACGAGTATCAGGATACATGCAGAAGGTTACCGTGCCTGCCTGCGACACCTCTCCACTTGAAAGTTTCCACCAGTCCGAACCACCATCCATCGCGGGGGCCTGAATCCAGACGCACCCGCCCCAATCCGCTAAACGCAGATGATGATAGTGACCTGACACGAGAACGTCAGCGTCCCCAATCGGTTGCTTCCCCCCGGCCTGTTTCTGCCACCACGTTTTAAGTTTTAGTTCCGGTGTCACACCCGCACGAGCAATATGACCGTGAGTAAGCCCCAGAATCCACCCGGCAGACTCAAGGGTCAAGGTTACTGCGTCCCTTGGGTACAGGAACTTTATGTGACCGAACGTTTCCGGGTTAGCGTGAAGGATCTCCTCTACCATTTCAACGATAGCGAGATCATCATTGTCGTGGAGGGTAGTGAACGATTTACCGTCAGCCCTGTTCTCCCCGTGGTTACCGGCAACAGCGGCGACCGTGATTTCGGTGAAGTGTTTTGACCACGCCATGAGTGAGTCTAAAAGCAGTCGTCGGGTTACTTTCACCTGATCTCTCCGATCAAGTTCGACGTTGAAAGTTTGTGACGGGTAAAAACCGACACACCCTTCAATGGAATCCCCTGTCCATAGGACGTTTAGTTTTGAGATGCCCCTACCAATACTCCGCAACTCTTTAACCCTGCGTATGACCCCTTCTCGTGCGTTTATGACACGTTCAATGGTTCCCTCAAGTCCGTCCCCGTCATTCTTGCCTATCTGCCAGTCAGCAAGAACAACGTTAAAAACACCCTCACCCTCAAACACTTTCTTTGAAGGCTTCCTCCGCAACGCTTCCTTAATTAAAGGCTCCAGATCAACACCCAAAATTGTGCGACGGATAACTCGTGCCTTGTACTGCCGGTTATTCCCCCCATCCTCCCCACCCCACGAATTAAAAAGAACAGGCTCTACAACCTCAAAAAGTTCCGGGTCAAGACCCCAATGACGAAGAACATGATCCCAGTCAGGGTTACGTTCACCCGCGATAGTAGAAGTCGTGACGGTTCCCTCGTCACCCTCCCACACAATGCCCGGAATCCACCTTTTACGGCGCGGTGGTTCAGGCTGATTTTGCACGGCCTTAGTGAACTCGTCTTTCAGGGACAAAATTACTCCTGTTGATTAACGGCGCGACACCTTTGACAGGCGATACGCCACGGGGAAGTGACCAGTTCAGCAAGCAGTTTGTTACAACGCCAACAACGGGGCCGTTCAACAGAAACTGAACCTTTCCCGTAAATATCCATTAACGTTCAATAACCGTAGAAAACGTTAAGGAAAACTGTGGACGGTCATTATCGTCAACACCCAAAGGAGTAATGGAGCCGTTAGTTGTGACACGCAGGAACCGAACTCCGGTCAATGTTTCATCCGTGATCGCCGTCAAAACGTCACGCACCTCAAGGATCTTTGTTCGCGCCCCGTTGTAGTCAGCCCGAACCCCACGCACCATCACTTGAACGGTAGGTCGCTCCAGAGTGGCAGTGTTACTGACAAGGACTTCCAGAGGTACTTGCCCCGGTCCTTCGTAAAGTGCGATACAAGCGTCAGGTGTGCTTGGCATAATCCCGATAAAAATGGTGCTTGCAGAAACCCCGACAGAAGCGGAAACCAGTTTGTTGACCAACGAAACAAGCATCATTGGGCTGCCCTCAAGTATTTCAATAAACGTTCTTTAATGTCGCGCTCGAAAGTTGGAGTAGCAGCATCGAAAGGAATCTTCAAGTAATGGTACGTCTGTCCCCCCTTGTGGGTAGCGGAAGGATTCTCGTGAACAATAAGCGCATACTGGGAGGCTGCACCTCCGTAAGTGATTTCCACGGTTGTTAATGAACCCTCGCTTTTAGGCTTCTCAACACGGCCACTATTTTTTAACGTCCCTGTGTCAACTGGAACTATTGCTTTGGAAGCGTTAAGAACATTCTGGCTCACCTGAACAAGCGCCCTGTTTACGATAGGTTCCATACCTTTACCCGCAAGTTTGTCAAACATCGCACCGAGTTGACTAACACCGTCAAAATCAACAGAAAACCTCGTCATGCGCTCAACCCAACAACAGTATGATGCCAACCGTTCTCATCATGAGGAGTATCAACCGAAACAATTACGGGGCTAGTCCCATCAGCAAGCACAATCTTTGACTGAGTATTCACGGCAACCTGACCGTAAAGGATCGCTTTACCCGTCTGCATCACCTCACGCCCGTCAGGTTTAACAACAAGTTTTGATTCGGATACTAAATGAGCCGACGCACTAACACTCGCGGAATAAGTAAACTTCCCGTACACGTCCATGCTTGCGGCAGGAAAAATAGCGACCCGTTCACTAAACAATTCAAGGTACTCAGTTTCAATGCTCACGTTTTGTTGTCCATCTGCCCTAGAACGAAGTCGCTCCCGGAATCCTCGTCAATCTTATCCACCGTTTTAACCAGTGAGTTTGCGTTAACAATAGGTGCGGCGGGGTACAAGTTAAAACGTGCAGTTTCCAGTTGCTGAATAAGGCTCAACAGTTTACCTGTGGAAGATCCAGTAGACGAAGCAAGCGACAAGTCCCCAACCTTCTTAGACTCGCTTGACCCATCTGCCACACGCCCTATGAGGGTGCGTACCGCTGCGATAGCGGCTGTGTAACCGTTTTCCCATGTGGTAACTAGGTAATCAAGTTCCGTGTCCTGAAACAACGGCTCAGCCGCATTAGTGTCCGTAATGAGGAACCGCACCAGATCACGAGTAGACGACCCCGGATTACCTGAATATGTGAAAGCCATAACATCCTCCTCCAGTTTATTGTAGTCCAGAAATGACTAACGGGATCATCCCTTAAATCAAGGATGATCCCGCCGTCGGTCGCGGATTTAATTAAGCAACAACTGTTTGCCAGAAGTACCCAAGATCAGCGGCAACAACTTTGTTATCAAAAGCGAGTTCCGCTTCGATACGAGTTGCGCGAAGTGAATCCAAACGGAACGAGGAGGTTCCGATTGTTGCACCGAGTCCAGCCGAAACACCAGTCCACTGCATGATGTAACCAGCGGAAGGAGTCAACAGGCCGGGAGCCGGGGCAACGTGGGCGAGAAGCGCACTTTTCCCGGTAGTGAAAGCGTAAGTGCCGGAAGCACCTTCAGCGTTCGTGGCTTTGATTGACTTCGATACCAGTACACGCTCAATGTCAAACATGCGAGCAAGCATGTCTTCAGTGATCGTCTGTGACGACGTGTACTTAATCCGGTCAACGAGATCAGGATGGTTCTTCAGTTGACGGAAAACGTCGTATCCAAGAACCAGCGTGTTCGCTGCAAGCCCAGTAACAGAAAGGATGTCTGCCTTTGCTTCTTCAATGTCGTCAATGGGGTCAGAGTTTGTGTAGTCACTCCACTGGCGAACCTGTCCAGCGGAAGGAGAACCGGAAACACCTGTCGCTGTGTTACCCCACACCCCGCCAGTCATAAAGTCACTGACGAATTGGATTTCACGACGGGTCAGGAGCCGTTGGGTAACGAACTCTGCCGCTTCACGATCAACGTTGATAGGTGCGTCAGCGTTAGCGCGAGTCTGATCTCCAATGTCCTTATGGATCGCGTACACATCAGCGTAATAGGTTGCTGTACTGATGTTGTACCCGGAACCCACGGACTCAGTGCCGTCAGTGCGAACCTGTGCTTCATCACGAAGCCAATCGTTTTTGTCGTACACGAAATACTTGTCGGACTGCTTATCTACCGGGACGATAGGGAACACCTTGTCCGCGATAAAGTTTTCAGCCTTCTGCATGTAGGCGACTGACACGTTAGTCAGGATCGCGTCAACATGTACCTGTGAGCCGGTTGGTTGTGGCATTTCTATTCCTCCTAGAGTCCGCGACCGGGTGCGGCGCAGTTGATGACGGCTGAAACAATGGAACCCAAAGCGGCAACTTCAATGAAAGCACCGACAACGAAAGCCGCTGAACCAGTTGCGCCGTAAGCGAGAGTGATACCAAGGGCTGAACCGTTAGAGAACAGTGGCTGCCCTGCGGATGCGGAGCCTCCAGCCTTCACTTTGGTTCCACCAACAATGGTTACCTCAGCGGCTTGACCACTCGTAGGCGCGTTTTGTAGGACTCCAACGGGACGGTCGGTTGCGCCACTAACAGCAACAACGTTTCCTGTTCCATTGTCAATCTTCACAAACTTGAATTGAGCAGCGGAAAGATCCTCACCGGCGGTGAAAGTTGTCTTGACCGCTGCGTTAGAAAATTCGTAAGCCATGATTAGGCTCCCTTCTCATTCAGGTAGTCGTTATAGAGTGCAGGGTTTTCGGTTGCAACTTGAGCGTAAGCCTGCTCAATGGTTGCGAACTTGCCCTCTGCTACCGCTGCTTTAGCGAGGGAAGATATTTTGTCGATAGCGTCACCTTTAGCGGTGAAGCCTTTACCGACCTCAGAGAAAATGTCAGCCGATTCGTTTTGTGCGTCCGCTGCTGCGAGCGCATCCTCAATGCTCTTTGCCAGATCCAAGTCAATACCGGCCAGCCGACGAAGGGCAGGTCCAATTTTCTCAGGGGCAACAGACAGATGACTGTAAGCGGCTTTCGCTTTCGTGGTGGCTTCCGCATCAGCATACGTTTCCCGTTCGACAGCAAGCGCCTTTTCAGCAACTGCCTTATCACGAGCCATTTTGACGATAGCGGTACGAACGTCAGGACTGGAGGACTTTGCGAGTGCAAGCGTTTCCTTGTCCAACATTTCTTCGCCGTCCATCATTTCGACCTCTTCCATGTCAGGCTCTCCCATAGCAGATTCCATTTCAGCGATCCGGGCTTCCAGTTCAGTGATACGAGCCATAGCGACCATGAGATCTTCTTCAGCGTCTTTAACTTCGTCTTGCATTTTTTCTTCCGGCATATCTTCTGCCTTCAGTTCTTCCACGACCTCCGTGGTTTCTTCCATTAGTGCCTCCATAGGTTCCGGCAGGTTACGTTGAACGTCTGCCACGGTTTCCGGGTTAGCGGCCTTCATCACGAGCCACCCCTCATGCAAGTGGGCAGGGTGATCCACGCCGGAAGTTTCCTCAATAACCAGTTCAGTCATTTTTGGGGCTTTGCGCGGCACGGACACCTCCAACTCGTAGTGTCCTAATCGTACACTGATTTCGCCGGGCATAAAAAAACCACCCGGAGGAGCGTAAGGGGTGCGCTCAACTCCGGGCGGGGTCTAGGTTGTTAGTGTACTAGAGGAACACGCTAACTCATTTTTGTGACTGCTCAAGTAGCGTGGTGAACTCCAGCATGGTTGCGTGACTTATTGGTTCATGCGTGTACGGGTTTACGAGTTGCTGCTTCACCCTACTCCAGCCCATGACGGGTTTCCCGTAACTGTACGCCGTCATAACGCTACCGTTGCTTTTAATAAGCACAATCATCACGTTCCTCAACCAACGTTTGACCTGCCAGAATCTTTCCCCTAGTTTCCATGAGGATGCTGCCAAGCATGTTCCAGCCGGGACGCATGAAAGGGTTCTCTGACGCTGTAATGTCTACGCCCCAGATTCGGTCATTCCAGTATGTTCCTTCTTGCAGCCATGCTTGGCCTGTGTCTAACAGTTTATTTGCGAGCCTTGGAGATTGAATGAACTTGGCGTACACGATCTCTCTCATTATCCCGAACTTGTTTGTGTCCCAGTCTTCGACGAGTGGGCAGTTGCGTCCTAGACTTTTTGCTTCACCGGGGTCATGCGCTGTGAGTATTGACCATCGGTAATGCTGAGCGTGAGCGTGAAATGGATCTACCTTCATGTATGCGAACGCTTGTTCGGCAGTAAAGAATCTGTGCCCGTTGTAACGGAATGGTTCTCCTTCATAAAAGTTTGACAGGAAGTCGTATTCGTTGTCTTCACTAAAACTGTCGAACCAGTCAATGAGCGTTTCCGGGTTTTGGTTGTGCATCAGATTCCTCCTTCGATCCAGCCAGCGAAACCCATGAGTGCAAGGATCGCTAACACAAACAGCGGGTATATAACCAGTTCGCCACGGCGGGTAAGTTTCACGACGTAACCGTGTCCACATAAATCCGAACAACGCGAGTACCCTCATCGTTTTGTATTTCGTAGCATGATCCGTCGAACCAAGTATCTAAATACACCTGACGATCCTCAACGATTGCGTCATTCAATTTCTTTAACCGGCTTTTCACTGTTCGGTCGCTGAGTGTTCCCCACTGCGATTCTGTTGCGGTGGTATCTTCGGGATATGCGTAGGTTCCTTTGCACCCGCAGGCGCAGCCGGTTCCACCTGAGTATGTGCTAATTACGTTTGCGATATTTATTGCGTTCATTTTTTTCCCCTTTAACGAGTGGTGTCGGAACGTGTTTCCCGACACCGTTGCGGTTTAGATATTAGCGTTCAATCGGGCGAGTGTCTCGGAACGGTTTATTTCAGGATCAACAGATACTGCCAGATCCAATAGTCTTTCGTTGTTCAACATAATCAACGCCCGGCTAACGGCTCCCATCGTGACGTAGCCTGAACCTGTCCGGCGACGGTATTCGTCCCGCGCTCCGATTGTGAAACTGAAGTCACTTTTTACGGGGACTTCCCAGACGGCTAATTCGTTGAGCATTTCGATTACGGTCGGGTCTATCATGGCCGCGTCCCAGTCTTGACGGATTTCTTTGCCTACAATTACTGTAATCATTTTTTTCCCCTTTGTTATTGGGCGACCCCTTGCCGCCTAGCTTTTCAAGTGTAGCATCCCGCCCCCTGAACTTTACAGGGGGTCGGGTTAATGCGTGTGGCTCTGATATTCAGGCTTCCCGTCCCAAACATCTGCACCGCTGAAACTGTGGATCTTTACCCAACAGTTAGCACCGTAAACCTTGATCTTCCTTCGGAATGCTGCGCCGGTTACTTCCTCATTGGGCACGACTGTTTCGGATGCCCAGCCGGTACGCTCAACAATTTTTTGGCCGATAGGTTGAATCGTTGCCCAGCCGTTAGAGACCTTGACGACTTTGAAAAAGTTAATGTTCGTTTGGTCGTATCCCCATGAGGATTTTAATATGGTTCCGGCTTCCATGACGTTGCTCATTTTTCTCCTTTTTGTTACCCCCTTGGTAACTCATATCCTGAGCATAGCACATAGCCCCCGTGGTGCAATAGGGGGGCAACTTTCGCACGAATGTTTTTAATAGTGTTATTTAGATAGTATTCTTAAAGATAGTATTCTTATAGACGGACAGGTTCCCGGACGGCCCGTTCACCCGACGGCCAGTTAAACCGGCGGCCGGGTTTCTAGTCATCAAGTCGAAAGAATAGAAACGTCAGAATCCTGAGCCATGTAACCACCCGCCTGACCCACAAAACACGGCCAGAAGCCCCTTAAATCTCCATTAAACATCAACCTAGCCGGGAACCTCAACACCCTCACGGACAGCGTTATCCGGCATCTCTGCGTACACACTCCCCGCAACACCCCCAATGGAGTACCCGCGCAACTCACCACGCTTAATTTTCGCCCACGACTCATCATTCCAGATAACCCCAAGGAAAACCGTCCCAGCCGGATACGTCACTTCACCCGCAACAGAACCATCCGACCCCAGCATGTCCACCGTCCACGGCTGCGGCATCGTCATAACCTCCACCCAGTTACCAGCCTCAACATCACGGTCATGCTGCAAAAAAATCCTGCGATCACCAGAGTTCACCCAACCCCACACGGCAGCCTGTAAAGTATCCGGGTCAGTCCACTCCCCATGAGCGTCCATAAAATCCGGTACATACAACGGCCCTAGAGTGAACTGGCGATCCTCTGACTTACGAACAAACTTTGCTTTCGCCAACTCCAACGGTTCATCATCTACTATCGGGCCGCCTGAAATCCACGCAGAACATGTCCTAGCCGAAGCGCACTTAAACTTAAACACTCGGCAGTAACCCAGATCACCCTGCTCAACAACGTCATACGGATCTTCACTATCCCCGCTTAAACCTTGGGCGATACAGTCCTCAATGTGGCTTGTCTGATCGAACGCGGCACAATTACCGCACACCGTTGATCGTGCCTCCACCGGGGTCACATCGAAATAGGTTGCGAGATGCTCCCAATACTCATCGTTAGGTAGCCCCGGATTTAACGGGCCATAATCAGCAACCTCAATAGCGGTCTGCCGGTTCTTCAAGTTCACGGGAACACTGTAAGTTGCGATAGGGCAAGCAGCCTTCTCACGCCCCATGATGGAGTCAGCCCACGTTTTCCCTGCCGCACCACCCCACGCCTCATAAGCAACACGTCCCGGTGACGGAAAGCCGTCCTCCCCATAATTCCAGCCCTCAGCACTTGAGTTGCCTTCATGACGTGCAAGGAAAGAAGCCATACGCCCGATTGTTTCCCGTGAAACATTATCGCCCCGTGCCAGTTGAGAAGCCCGTGCACGACCCACATCCGTGAAACCGTCCCCCGCGTGACCTTCCGCAATCCAGTCAAGTGCCTGTTGACCTGATTCCTGTACGCCTAACGGCGGTTCAAAGGATTCCTTCGACAACGGTTCGATACTTGTCAGAGTACCCATTTTGTGACCAACAACAGTGTCCGTTTCATTCCAACCGTCAGCGGTTTTTCTCCACAACCGGATAAGGACAGCAGGATTTTCAGGCTCAGCGTTGATCGTGAAAGACGTTCCGGGAACTTTGACGCTCCCCTCCAGTAGGATTCTTTCTACCTTGCCCCGTGCCCTGCCCCCGCTAGAGTTCCAAGACACAAAGGAACCCTCACGGATAACAGCGTTCTCAAAATATCGGATCTCCTCTAAACGATCCTCCGCATCATCAGCAGTGGCGTAATAACCGTCAACCTCTAACCGCTTCAGTTCCCCATTAGCCGCCACAATCGCGTAGCCTTCACCCGTCACAACTGTTTCCCGTGACGGTGCGGGTGAGTTTGTTAATGCTGCCAGCCGGTACTCGGCAAGAATCCCCGTAGCGTCATCCCGTTTAGCGAGGGTAGCCAACTGATCTACGGTGAGTGCTTCTATCTGAGCGAGGAGATCCATTCGATAAGTTTAGCCTACTTCTTAGGGGCCTTAATTATCGTTATGTCCCCTGCCTGCCAAACAAACTTGTCCCCGCTGAAAGGCGGTGGCAATTCAGTGGTTTCGGTTGCTTCTTTTTTTTCCATGTTCCAACCATAGCGCACAGACTTTTGTAGGTGTACGGGGGCCTCACTTGACCCGAACTCTTGATGCACCAACTCAGTATCCACAAAAGTCCTCCCAGATTGAACAGTCACTTTCGTCACCTTGTAAGTTGACCCCGCCTGAACAAGAAACTCCTGCTCCTGATCCCTGTACTCCGACAACCGGCCAAGGTAACCGCCCTTAGTTCCGGTAGGAAGTTTAATCCGAAAACTAACATCCCCCTGCATTGCGGAACTATGCGAAAGGCTAACGCTAGTGAATCCGGGTTCATGAAAAACATCACCGGGTTTCAAGTTGTTTATCCGATCCCTAAACGCCTCACGCTCTGGAGTTCCCCCCTGAATCCCTACACCCCGCACACCAATAACCGCTTCGGTAGTTAAGCCTCTTTCCAACGCCCTACCAATCAACGTTATGTCTCTATCAACAGTCGTCGGGTTAACCGGGTCATATATTCCATCCCGTAAAGTTTGGTTTGCGTCCTTATAGCCCGACCGCGTGTACGAGCCTATCGCCATTTTTGTTGGCTCATCAGACTCAACCATAGCCTGCCAGCGGGCAGACTCCGTGTTACCCCACTCAGCACCTACTTCGTTTCCTAAAAAGTTTCTTGAACCATTAGCAAAATCGTCATCAAACTCAGGCTGCCCCGGAACGTTCTCCGCACGGCGAACATCCGCAGTACCTTCGTCAATGAGACTATTTATTTCAGCGTCTAATTCTTCATCCGTCAAGGACGAAATATCCGACGGGATAGAATCAGGAGCCTCAACAAGAAGAACATCACAACGACAATTAGGATGAATCGGCGGGTCACCCTCCGGGAACTCCTCATTAAACTTCACCTGCGTCCCATCCAACGGTGCACAAATTGGGCACTCAAGTCCATCCAGTTCGGTAGACCACTCTTTCAACGTGGTATCCGGGTCAATGAAACCCTCATTCACACCCTGATCCCACGCCTGCCTGCGACCCTCGTTAGAAGCGCGAAGGATTTCGGTACGGGCAATAGTTTCCGTGCGGTATTTGTGGATCTTATTGTGGTAACGGTCAGTGGCTTTCTCACTCGCAGTAAACGCCTGATCGAAAGTTTTACCTGTTGCCATAATGCGGTTGATTTCGTTGTCACGAAAGTTCCTTACCCAACCAGACTGCTGCGTAGTCAACCCAACAACGTCACGGAGTCCTCGGGCAACCTCCCGTGGAGTGAACTCCCCCATGTTGGCGCGGGAAGCGTAATCCTTAATAACGTCCCTTTGCGAAGAAATAATCTCGCTCACCAACTTGCCGCCCTCAACGTTTGCCCACGCTGCCGCTTCAGGTCGGGTCGCATCGAAACTGTACCCAATGCTTGCTTTCTGAATAGCGGGAAGTTTCACCCTCTTACCTGCGTCGTTCAGTTCCCCCAACAATTCGTCCTGAAGTGCCTGCTGCATCTCCAGCCACGGCTCATCTGTCACCATGTTTACAATCTTGTCCAGCGACGAGTGTTCTATCGCGTCAAGGAGTTTCCCTTCATTACGAATAATCTCCCGACGAACCTCGTTCATGGCTGTGTTCAGTAAACGCATAATCCGTTTCTGCGACTCAGTAAGATCCACCCTTTGTGCCGGGTCGCGTCTAGGGCGAGCCTTAAACACGAGCATTACAGGACAGGTTCCGCTTCGGGAAGGTCAGCGAGGCCACGCAGGTACGACTCCAAACCGTGATCCGGGGTGAGTACACCGGCAGTAACCAGTTTCGATACGAAGTCTGCGACCTCTGGAAGAACAACATTACTGACGGAGCCGTAAGTCAAGTACGGCATTTTGTCGGTACGCATAGCGTTCAGTTTTAGGAGGCGAGGGATAGCGAATTGGTTTACTACCTCAGCGATTGTTTTAGCGATTGAATCCACTGCGAGAGTCCACAAGTCTACTTTCGTGGAACCCAAAGCAAACGACCCGACCCGATCAGACCCAAGGAGCAGGAAGTCGGACAGCAACGTCATTGTGATTCTCTGATCGTAACGTTGGATTACTGCCCCGGTATCAAACTGTCGGGAGCCGCTAGCAGACAACAACGTCAAGTCGAAGACACGGTTGCCGTTGGAGTCGTAAGCGGCAGGGAAAACGACACCTTCCTGCTCGTTACGTTTAATGTTTTGCACAATTTCAGTGACAGACTGAAGGACTGCTTTCTGTGCGCTCGTTGCGGAAGGTGAAAGGTACTCCGGTGGGACGTATGCCATTGGTAACCCGGCAAGGTCACGCTCAATACCAATCGCTTCAATCTCCTCAATACGACGCTTGTAAAACCACGGGCGGTAAGCGTTACGGAGAAGCGAGTAGCCTTCCGGGTTGTTTCGATTCGTGGTTGTTCTAAACAGTAACGCTTTCTCAACCGGGATACGGTGTAACCCGCCCCCAGACGGGTCCATTTGCATCATCCCTTGGATACCACCGTCAACGTCAATCATCCACTCCTGAAGCGTTTCCTGCGCCCTTACGCCCCATTTACGCCAACCTATCCGGTTGTCTTTGTAGCGGGAGTTTGTTTTAGCGTCCCCTGTTAGTCCACCACGGATCTTGTAAACCAATTCGTGATAAGACCAGCCGTACACCAGCATGGAAAGAATGTTTTGCAGCGTGGAATCAAACGAGTCCGACATGTCATCTAAGCATTCTTGAACGAATACTTTAGTGCGCTCATCCTCACCCTCAATACGCCAGTCCAGTCTAGTGATTACTTTGTCAATGGCGTACAGCATCGCCCCAACAACAGGGTCGTTGTCCCGCATTTCACGGTAAACCTTGAACCCTTTAACCCCGCGCAGTTGGGGAAGGAACTCCTCGTCAATGTAACCGCCTGACCTGCGGAGGCCAGACGAACCGATTTCGATAAAGTCGTAGTTATTGTCTGGCATCAGCGTTTATCCTCATAGCGGTTAGGTAGGCTGCTTGAACTTCGGTAAACCCCGCCTCAACAAAAGCCGAATACATTTCGTGAGCAGTAGTGGCATACATCTGAAGCGGGGTCATAAACCGATTGTACCGTCTAAAAAGGCGGCTCATCAAAGGTTGCGGCCCACGAGTCATCTATCGGTGTGGGTGCGTTGTTTGTTTTCTCGAACCGGATGGACTTCCCCACCTCATCGGCAGTAACTTCTAGCGACAGTTTTTCTTGCCCGTCTTTTGTTGTGTACGTTTTGGCTTTCAGTTTCCCAGCGACCATTACTCGGTCACCCTTCTTAATTAACTCGGCGGACTGCTCCCCCAGTTTCCTCCACGCTGTGACACGGTAAAAGGTTGCTTCCCCATCTACCCATTGGTCACCCTGTTTCACGCGCTCATTAACTGCGACCGTGAAGGAGGCTGCTGCGTCACCTGCTTTACTAAACGCTAGGTTAGGTTCTCCAACGGCGTTCCCGATCAGTGTTACTTGTGTCATTTTAATCTCCCCGGATTCTTTCACGTCGGACTATCCGACCGTTAGCCCAAACCCTACCAGCGGCAACCCCGTCATAGTACGACCGACGCGGGGCAACTATCCGGTCGCATTCAGGTATTACTGGGCAACGGTCACAGTAAGACAAGGCATCTAAAACTTTAGATCCGTTGGTTGCGTCGAAAAGGTGAGGGTCAGCCCCGACACAAGCCGCGTCATCTAGGAACACTCAGTGCCGTTTTCTTTCCTGTTGGGCCTGAGAGAACGTGCGCCCGTCTAGTTTCTTTTTGAAATGTTTAATGTTGTTTTGCGGGACACCGATTCGGGTAGTGGGGAGAAGGACACACAACAGGTCGGACTCGTGTTGGCTCATGTACCCGGCGGCTTTAATAGAGTCAATGTCAGGGAACACATCTGCGTGACGCATAGTGTCCTTCTCAATCATAGTGTCCTGTTTCCCGCCCATTGAGTACACGGTCAGGAAGTTATCTGGCAAAGTTAAAGACTCGAACAGTTGTACTTCTTTCGTGTAGGCGTAAAACAGGATCTCCGGGAATCGTCCCGCAAGTGAGATCCAGCCGTCCAGATACTCGCGGGAAAAGAAATCCCCTGAGTCATGTATCCGTACAGCCTGCCCACCGGCCTCTAGCCACGTTCTCACCGCCGTACTCAGGTGCGTCGTTGTTACCAGACCCGGAATTATTCTAGGCTCTCTCCGTGGCTTAAATCGCTTGTGCGCTAGTTCCTCCGCAATAGCGTCCGGCCAGTCTGGGTCATCCTTCACAAGGGTCAAGTTACTTAAATGCTTCCCCTTAACCTTCGGGAACAGGTACGTCCCGTTTCTGGCGTAACAAAACTTCGCACACGCCCCCGCGTTAGGGCACACGTTGAAATGTGAACCGTCCTCCAGTTCAATAACCCACGCCGGTAAAGTGAAATTCCACACCCCGTCCCGCCGCATCTCACTGTTCTGAGTCAAATACATAACGCCACATTAGAGGCCCGTACAGGGTTTAGTAATCTACGACACCCCGTAAACCCGCCTCAATTAGAACGTGCGCGTAAGCCCGTTCAATAGCCCTAATGAGGGCAATGAGATCCTCGTCAGTTGTTTGCGTGAGTTCCGGGATGATGTGGTTAACGTTTTTTTGTAGGTCTTTAATGTGTTGGTAGCGGGTGAGGGTCATTACATGTCGTCTTCTATTGTGTAATGCAAACCCTCATGGGCATTCGACAGTAGCCCGTCTATCCTCCAGAAAGGAACACCTGTCTTAGCGTAAGCAGTCAGGTTCGGGTTACCATCAGCGTCAATCCATTCAGCAACAACAACCCAACCAATGAGAAGCGAGTTACCGCCATCATGCTCCTTGTCGTGAGCAGAAACAGCGGACTCTAAAGCCTTCTCCGTGTCGTACAAGTTGTCCATGTCAAAAGGTTAGCACCGTCCAGAGGGTATGACTTCAAACCAATGTTTCGCACCCGCACCGAACTGCCACGCAGTCCAAAACGCCCGATCTTGGAAGTAACGGTTCCACTGCCGGATAGGATCATCACGGAGTTCACGGATCTGTTTAATCAGTCCATCCCCATTCTTTCGGGACTCTGCAATCATCATGTGCGTCAAGGAATCACGCCACGACCTGTCAAGAAACTGATAGTTTCCCTCAGCAGATGATGAGGAGTTAGTGCCGCGATAGTTATGGCGGGATTCACGGAAGGAGATACACTCCCGGATTTTTTCGTCTTGCGGGTCGAACCATTCCCCTTCATACAGGGAAGGCTCGAAACCTTTCCAGTCTTGCGCGGCCTCACTGTGAGCCGTTCTATATTCGTGTGATTGTGGAAGTTGAACAACGGGTGAAACGATTACTGCTACTGACATGAAAATGCTGAGAATCATTATGCTCCAATTTTCGAGGTACAGGGCAAATGTTGGTCAGTAGGCCACCTCTTTCCGTTGGGTCACAACATTGGTTCCGTTGCTCGTAAAAACGTCGAACCTTGACGCTACCAGAACTGCCCTCTCCATAGCGCAAGTAACACTCGTAACCCCTAAAAGAATCGTGAGTGCGCCCAGTCCGTAAGCGGAACCCGACCCCATTCCGTACATGCCGTCAGCGGCACGAAGAATGGAATAGTCGGATTCTATGGTAAGTAGTTCCCCCCGGCTCGCAATCATTACCGCCCAATCGTTTTCTTTATCCGGCGCGAAGCCGTTTACTTCATGTGCTGCGCGTAGCGAAGGGGACAACACTCTGATACCAAACTGATACCACGGGGAATCGTCGCGTTCAGGAATATCCCACAGGTGCGCTGCAATATCGCACGACTGATTCTCCCCACTCACAGCAACCAGATACCCGTCACGGGAAAGGATCTTTACAAGATCAGGATGAGTGAAAGGATACCCGTCCCCGGCGGTTGTCTGCGTATCTGAAGCGATAACACAACCCGCCTCATGCTCATACCCAATAATGGTTGTCACCCCTCCAGTGTACGTCAGATTCTTAGGCCGCTTTTTTTTAGTTGCCTGCGCTCCAAATGGCTGAGGCCACCCCAAACGCCCAACAGCGTGAGATCCGCGAGAGCAAAATCAAGGCATTGAATACTTACTTCACACCGGCTACAAATGCTTTTTGCTTCCCTAGATGACTTTCCGACTTCCGGGAAAAACGCATCCGGGTCAGTTTGGGAACACAACGCCTTACTCATCCAGCGAGTCACTTGACCTTCAAACAAGGTGCGTTTGCTTGCTCATTTTTTACATTAACTGTGTTCATAAGTGGCCCATCGTTGTAGATCCGGTCATTGGCTAGTTGCGCGTACACAGGGTTAATTTCAATACCAACAAAGTTGCGTTCTTGTCGGAGTGCAACCACGCCAACAGTCCCGCTGCCAGCGAACGGGTCAAGCACTAGGTCACCCTGTTGTGATCCTGCAAGAACACACGGCTCAACGAGCGACTCAGGCATAACCGCGAAATGCGCTCCCTTAAACGGTTTAGTTGGAATTGTCCACACGTCGCGTTTGTTGCGTGTGCCGGACAGCCCCCTTACCTTCCCCATTTCGCCGTGGTCGTTCCGGCTTTCGTCAAGTTTTCTATTGCCGAAGACATGTGGTGGTGCGACTAAATCCTCAGCGACCGCAACATTGTCGTAGTAGTACCTCGGTGACTTGCTCAACAGGAACAAGTACTCATGCGACTTAGTGCAACGATCAGTGACACTCTCCGGCATCGGGTTGGGTTTCGCCCAGATAATGTCTTGGCGCAAATACCAACCAAACTCTTGCAACGCGAACGCTACGCGCCACGGGATGCCAACGAGGTCTTTTTGTTTAAGACCCAAGGGAACTATTGCCGAGTGCTTGTGTTCCATATATTGCTGATTGTGAGTTTTGTTTATGTTTCCGGCCGAACCCTTGCCGCTGCCGGAGTACGAATCTCCCAAGTTCAGCCACAAGGTTCCGTCGTCAGCAAGGACTCTGTGAACACCCGCAAACACTTCCACCAACTGAGCGACATATTCAGCGGGTGTCTGCTCTAACCCAATCTGGTTGTCATTGCCGTAATCACGCAGCCCCCAATACGGTGGCGAAGTGATACAAGTGCGAACACTGCCAGCGTCCAAGTCGTTTAGTCGTTGGCGAACATCCCCAACAATTATGGTTGCGTTACTCATCATTTCACCTTGACCCATCTAATCGCAGTTTCAACACGCATCCGAATGACCATCTCGCCTTCGGGATCTTGGCTCAAACCGCCATCTGGCTTTACGCAGTAACCGTGAATGTTTTCAACGATCTCCAAGCACCGCTCACGCTCAGCGAGGACAGCAGCCTTGATCGCAGCAGAGTGATCGTCGTACCGCACTGACTCATGCTCCCTGAGTGAATTGGTTACTGGCGGGACGTACAACGACAAGTCAGATGATCTCACAGTCCCGTAATTACCGTCATCCCAATTCACATTGACATAATACGGTTCTTGGCGTGGAGATGATTCATCATCGGGTTCGGCTACTGTGCCAAGGTCTGCATCCCACTGAACGCGATCCCCTACCTTGAACTTTGCTTCGGGTGACCAACTTCCCACGTCGGGGAGTTCATTCCGCGCCGCCTTGAGCGCGGCACAGTGATCCTCGTACAAAACGCACTCCGCATGAGACATCGTTCTTACCATGTGCGGTATCTCCATCATGTCGTTTCCCTTTCTAGTTCAACAAATTAACAGTAAGCCAAACCACAACAAGAAGCACCCCGATCATCCCAACACCAACAAGGAACCCCTCACGGCGACCCTTAACCCTCTGATATTCCAGACTCCTCACAGACTCCCAACTGTCAAGGGACTTCCTTATCTTCATGCACACACAATCTTGCCCTTCATTAAACATGCACGTTTTCACATGGCTCATGACACAACCAGACCCTTCAGATCAGTGCTTGCCCCGCCGTGCTTCCCGTAACGGTTCTCGTCACGATAAATGCAGGTGTCCCCAACATAAATGTTGTCATTGTAATCACGGTAGATTCTGCCTGTCACAGCGAACTCCCCATTCGCTCCAGCCGCAATAATGCTCACGGTGGTATCCGGTGCAAGATTCTCTAAAACAGTTGAGAAGTCCTCACGGCTTATTTCTCTCTGGTCGTAACGGCTCATTTCGTCAGAGTACAACGTGTCTTTAATTTTCATTACGCTCCCTTTATTAGCATGTTAGTTATTGAACCGGGATTCTCGAATCTTTCCTCCAACAGTTCTTCGATATGTGTTTGGATTTCTTCTTCGGTTGGAAACGTCTCATACGCCCAAGGCTCGTCAATGATCCGATCCCAGCCGACAGCGAAGCCTTCAGTTTCGGGCTTCTCAGCGATAACAGTGAACTCGCCGTCGCTCCATTCATTAACGGTAATCGTGTATCCGTGGATCGTGTCGCGTTCGTGCGTGTATTCGACTTCCACATTTTTTGGTTCGGTACGCATTTTGTTTCCCCTTACTTTCCGGTGAGAAAAGTGGACTTTGCGGCGGCGGCTGCTTCGTGGCACAATTCTGCCCACTGCAATTTCTCGAACTCCTCAATCGTGTTTTTAATGAGGTCAGCGGCTAAAAGGTACGCGGTGTTGCCTAAGTCTTGACCCCACGCTTGTGTCGCTTCATCACGGATCTCGTTGCAGGTAATCCATGCGGCTTCAAGAATCGTGTTAGTTTCCATCGCGGTATTGAACCGGGTGAGGATTTTTCTTTCGGTTGCGTTCATTTCGTTCCCCTTTTCTTGAGGCCCCTTGCCTCAATAAACTAATCATAGCACGACCCCCTAGTGCCTAATCACGGGGGTGCGTTAAGGCTTAAGCCCCAACAGATAACACACCTGACACGACGCGCCCTTATAAACCCAGCCCCCACAAGTGCAACGCTTGACATCCCCGTCGCTCACTTCAGTTCCCCCCTCCTCAGAATAAAAGCCGTCACGTCCAGCGGAGTGCAGTAAAGATCCTCCAGTTCAACCGGACGATAAGTAGTCAACCAGTCAGCCACAGCGGAAACAACTTGCTCAGCGTTCCCTCCAGAAAGAATAAGACGCTCAATTTTGTGGACGAGTGTTGGTTGTCCGTCAATAAGGATTGTGGCTTGCGCTTCTGTGAGCATGTTCATCTCCTTAACGTTGCTTGCCTGTCCCCTTATGTTACCACGGTGCAGTTCGGTTACGCGAGAGTTCACCCACTCAGGGGTCACATAAACTTTGCAGCGGAGCCGGGACTCCTCAAGCCGGTCAATGTGGTACGTCTTGTGGAGTATCGAAAGAACAGACGACGAGTTCCCATGATGCCAACCGAACTCCTCCCCCAATTCCTTCCATGTTGCACCCGTAGCGGCCCTATCTCTCAAGAACCTAATAACCATATTCTGGCGATTCTTAGACCCTCCAGAACGGTCTAATTCCTCCGCACGAACCCTGCTCGTTTCCGAACCCGACCAGCCCGACGAACCCGCGTACGGTAATTCCGGGATCAGCCCCGGCGACGGGTTACCAGAAACGTCGAACATTTCGTTGCTCACGGTTGCTTCTCCAGTTCTAACTCGCAACGAAGGTCAGCACACACAGGTGGTTGAGAAGTAGTCCCCCCACAAATCACGCACCTGCCCCAACGGGCAGGGTGGCTCATCTCACCAGACACAGGCATCACCTTCTCAGTCTTAGCCAATCTCCAACCCACTTGCAAACAGTCAGAGAAAATGAAGTTCCCTCCCTCACATTCAACGAGTCCATGTTCTGACTCGGAGTGGTTTATGACTTTGTAATCAGTCGCGGGATTCATCATGTCGCTGTAAGTAACAACATCACCTATTTGAAATCTCATCACATTCTCCACATTCCTTTGAGTTCCAGTGCCGACGGCATTCTTTGACCTTCAGCACTTGCCGCCCAACAAGTCAGGCACACGTTACCCGGAAACAGATC
>JGI1221J13441_10000389_pt1 | contig 20077 bp, 26 predicted proteins | sample LakVidmifraction_4_FD_13441 | JGI IMG/M metagenome (IMG submission 13441) | reverse complement strand
GACACTACAAAAGAGTAAAACCTACTTCAGATAATGCAAAGATATATTGAGGTGGTTGACACTACAAAAGAGTAAAACCTACTTCAGATAATGCAAAGATACAGCCGATTATACCTATTATCGGAAGTATAAATAAGTGAGCCGGAGTATTAAATGGCAAATGTGCTGATATATTTAGGTTTTTTTGTGGTTGGTTTTGCAGTCGGGGCCCTTGTGTGTCATATGGTGCTGAAAATAAATCGCTTGACGATGACATCTTTAAATGATAGGAGACCTTATTGATGGCTGTAAAAAAGCTCTGGACGAATTTAACGCTTAATTTACGAGATATGTAGTATGGCTAGTATTATGGAGGCTATCAAAAGCCTTATTGAGGTGCATAAAAAACATGGCAACATTCCAATTGGGGTCAGAATTAACGACCAAGTCCATAATTTAAATGGCGTTGTCGTGGCTGTCGATGAGTTTGCCGTCCTGGGCGATGGGGAAAAAACTTTATTTTGCCACGTCATGGCAGAAAGCGATCCTATAAATCCATGCTGTGGCGGCCTTGTCGGCAGGCGGTACCATTGAGCGAAAAAACTATTTACTTTAAAGAGGCGAATAACTTAATTGTGGCGTGTTATGAGAGCCAGGGGTTTAGCGCAGATCGGGCCAGGGTTTGGCGATATGATGTGGTGGTTAAAGGGCGATCGCGAGCAGGTCATTTGATTCACTATATTCTATCTCGTAATATCTATGAAAGTTATAGTGTTAAAAAGCCACATGAGGTGGTTATGGTGCTTAGGCATGCGATTCGAGAGGCTCGCGGCTGCATTGACGCTTTAATTACCAAGGTCCAAAACGACAGTAGGCTTTTAAAGGGAATTTACGACACAATAAATCAGGATGATATAAAACATGGAAAGTGAACAAACTAAAGCGCAAAAGGAGATTTGCGAAAAACTTCAACAAGACCTACAACGTTTAGATAATTACAAAGTGTATCTCACAAAATTTGTAATGGACGATAAAAACGCTGCCACAGCTCATTACGACAGGGCTTCAAGCATTTTAATGCGACTGAAAATTCATCTTCAAAGGCTTCATGACGAGCTAACTATTGCCGATACTATTTGGCTAGGCTTTCAATTGGACGACTTAGAGGCGGAATTATGTCAGAGCCAAACCCAGTAACCTGGGCCACTGTTAAGCGCAAAATATCCGAACTCAAAGAGTTTGATAAAAATCCACGCAAGATAACCAAAGACGATTTTAAGCTTTTGGTGCAAAGCTTGCAGGAGGATGGCTATCATGGCCGGATTAAAATAAACACCGACAACGTCATCATAGGCGGCCACGCCCGCAAAAAAGCATTGCTTGCAGCCGGGTACAAAAAAAGCGATGAAATTGAGGTTTTAATGCCAGACCGCCTTTTAGAGAGCGACTACTTTGACCGGGTAAACATAAGAGACAATTTAGGCTACGGTAACTGGGATGTAGATATCCTGGGGAATAACTGGGATGCAGAGCAACTTATCGCCTGGGGCATGAATCCATTATTTATTGGCGAGTCTATTCTCGAGGTTGAGAAAGAAGAGCCTAGTATAAAAGAAACTAAACCTAAAACATGCCCGCATTGCGGGGAGCTATTGAATTGATGCGACTTGGCGGCAAAAACGGCTTAAAAAAATTTACAAAAAAATTGAACAGCATTGTTACTTTAGAACTTTTCAGCGGATGAATTATGCAAAGAACAGTAAGCCTAAACGGGCGCGAATTTGAATTAATAACCGGGGCTTTAAGCCAGCTCTCATTGTTTATGAGCCATCTGCCGTTTTCTAGCGCGGATGATAAAAAAATGTATAGGGAGGAGGTCGATAAGCTTATTACACGTTTAAAAGACCAGGCTAATGCCCCTGTGGCTGGCGTTTATATTGACGGGCAAAGACAATGAAAGAAGTGTTAGCATAACTCCAGGCGGATGCATTTTATTTTATGGATAACAACGACTATCTGCTAAAAGTTAAAGTCCAAAACAATCGCATTGTTAGCTTAATGCGCGCGAAAGGTATTAACACGGTATCCGAGCTGTCTAGGGCATCCAAAATATCCCAGGGCGCGCTGGGGGACTTAATAAACATGACGGCTTCGCCATACTATGGTTCGAATGGTCCGCGCCTCGCAAATAATTCTATCTGGAAGTCATCTGTATTGGCCCTGGCTGACTTTCTTGGGGTTTTGCCAGATGAGATGTTCAATCACCAGCAGCTTACACAGCCGCTTATTAAAAACTCTGGCGAGAAATCTATCAAACTTGAGAAGATGCTAGCTTTAATGCCGCCAGCAAAAGAAACGCTGCCAGAGCTTGAATGTCAGAGCAATGAAAAACTAAAGCTATTGACCGAGACCCTAAACAAGCTAAACCCAAGAGAGCAAAGGGTTATTAATTTGCGATTTGGTTTAAATGGCGAGGAGCTATCCTCCCTTGAAGAGGTCGCACAAGATGCGGGCGTAACCCGGGAGCGGATCCGTCAGGTTGAGGCTGAGGCTATACGCAAAATGAGAATTAAGGGAGATATCCTTAAAGACCTTATGGATCCAGGTGTTAGCTATGGTGACACTAAGAAAGTTACTTTTGCCTTATCTTCTAAAGATAAAGATATTGTTAAAAAGATATCCACGCTTGAGCTGGTGGCAGGGGCATGTGGCGCCTACAAGCTTCACTTTGATTCGGTTAAAGCATATATGCGTGAGCAAATAAGACTGAAAAATTTAATTATTGACATCCATAGCAAGCCACACGCGCTTACGTGGAATGCTAATTGACCTACTGAGGTAAATCTGTGACTGACGCAACTGTTGAAAAGATAAAGGGCAAGGGAAGAAACCCCAATAGCCTCAAGAACTTAAAGAAGTTCGAAGTGGGTCACCCTCCTATGGGCGGGCGCCCTAAAGGCTCGCTATCGTTCAAAGAGCGCGCCCAAAAGTTCCTAGACATCCAAACTAAGTACAAAATGCCAAATGGCACAATTACAGACCAGTCGCTGCTAGACGGCGCTATTTTATCTCTCTTAGCCCAGGCGAACAAAGGAAATGTTCCAGCTCTTAAAGAGCTGTTTGAGAGGGTTTTCGGCAAGGAAGTTGAAAAGGTGGAGTTAACAGGAAGTGACGGACAACCAATTGCAATTGAACACGGTGCAAGACTATCAGCGGTTTATGAGCGTGCTGCCAACGCTTTCGGTGCAGGACCAGGATTGCCTGATGCGGGACCTCCTGCGCAAGGACCTGTTTCTGATGCTAACGATAGGGCTAAGCCGTAAAGACTTAGTACACCCGTGGCTACTAGCTAGATGCAAGGAAATAGAGCAAGACCCAGACGGATATCTTGACCTATGGGCTAGAGCGCATTACAAATCGACAATCATAACCTTTGCCAAGACTATCCAGGACATTCTGGCATCCCATGGCGACAACCCGCTGCCCAAATGGAATGGTACCGAGATAACTGTTGGCCTGTTCTCGGTAACGCGCCCGCTATCCAAGCAGTTCCTAGCGCAGATTAAACGCGAGTTTGAAACTAACACCGTGCTGCTTGAATACTTCCCAGACATTTTATGGGCCAACCCTAACAAGGACGCGCCAAGCTGGTCGCTAGATTCTGGCATCATCGTCAAACGTAGGGGAAACCCTAAAGAGGCAACTATCGAGGCGCATGGTTTGGTTGATGGGCAGCCAACATCAAAGCATTTTGATTTGCTGGTATATGATGACGTGGTAACAATTGACTCGGTGCGCTCAACATCTATGATTGGAAAAACCACGCAAGCGTGGGAGTTATCACTTAACCTGGGGACTGCAAACGCCATATATAGATACATCGGAACCCGATATCACTACAACGACACCTACAAAACTATTATCGAAAGAGGAAGCGCCGTGCCCCGTCTGCATGCTGCAACGGTCGATGGTTCTGTTGAAGGCGAGCCAGTACTGCTATCAAGAGAGACGCTTACCCAAAAGCGTCGAGACATGGGTCCATACGTGTTCAACTCTCAAATGCTCCAAAACCCCGTAGCTGACGGCAATCAAGGCTTTCAGCGCAAGTGGCTGGAGTTCCATAGCTCCTCAGACTTCTCGCGTATGAACCGCTATATAATTGTAGATCCAGCCAACGAGAAGAAATCCAGCAATGACTATACTGTGATGACCGTATGGGGCCTGGGGCCTGACGAAAACTATTATGTGATTGATTGGATCCGAGACAGATTGTCTTTAACCGAGCGCGGCGACGCATTATTTAGGTTACATCGCAAGCATAAACCCAAGGGGGTGGGCTACGAGCAGTATGGTATGCAGGCGGATATAGCATACTTAAAAGACAAAATGAAGCGTGACAACTATAATTTTAGCATTACACCATTAGGTGGTAATCTGGCAAAGGCAGATAGAATAAAGGCCCTCATACCTATATTCGAACAAGGACGTATATATTTGCCTGATACTTGTTATAAGTCCAACTACGAGAAAAAGACCGAAGACTTAACGGAGGTTTTCTTAACGCATGAGTACGATACTTTTCCAGTATGTACCCATGACGACATGCTAGATTGCATGGCCAGAATTTTGCACATTGCAGACGACTGGCGCGTGGTATGGCCACTCCTAGATAGGGGTGAAGAAGATTTTACAGGATCATATGAGGGTAGCGCATGGAGCGCGTAACAATGGAGATCGGTGAATGGAATCACCTGCTATCAATGAGGCCATCTTTGACTCAAGCGACGAAGACTTTGGCGTAGAAGATGCTGATCCGTATTTTGGATCAGAATCCGGCCTTGATGAAGATGAGCGTCTTATAAAAGAGATCCGCGAAAACATCAAAAAAGCCAAGGACCATTTAAACGATTGGTATAATGAATCACGCAATGCCTATGACTATTTTGCAGGCAACCAATGGGAAGAAGAGGATCTACAAAAGCTACGTGATGAACGTCGCCCGGCTATTACTTTTAACCGTATCCCCCGTGTTATAAATGCCATCGCAGGTTTAGAGATTGAAAACCGCCAAGAGGTTGTATACACCCCCAGGGAAAATGGCGATGCCATAGCCTCAGAGATTTTAACCGGTGCCGCTGATTATGTGCGCGACAATTGCGACGCAGAGGATGAAGAGTCACAAGCGTTTAAGGACTCCCTGCAAATCGGCATGGGATGGACAGAGACTCGCCTGGACTATGAAACCGATCCAGATGGACAAATACTAGTTGAGCGGGTAGATCCACTTGAGATGGTATGGGACGTGTCTGCCAAAAAGCGCAACATTGACGATGCCAGATGGGTGGCACGCGAGAAAAAATACAGCAAAAAAGACTTCCATGCCATATGGCCTGATGCCGATGTAAATCTGTTAACCGGGGCACAAGATCCAAAAGGCTTGCAACCCCATGATTCAACTATTGCACCGTGGTACATAGTTGACCAGTCATCCAAAGACCAACGCCAGAAAGATTTTATAACGGTAACTCAGTATCAGAAGTGGATCCGCGTACCTTTCTATCGTGTGCAGGATGATCAGAACGACATCGTCGAGATGGACATTAAAGAATTCAAAAAGATGAAAGAACTAATCGAGCTACGTGGTTTTAAATACATCAAGCAAGTTAAGCGTGTGTTTAAACAATACTTTGTAGCCGGTGACGAGATGTTAGAAAAGGGCGACTGCCCGGTTAATATGTTTACCCTGCGTTGCATGACCGGCATGCTAGATAGGAACCGCAATTACTGGTTTGGCATGATATCCATAATGCGCGACCCTCAAATGTGGTCTAACAAATGGCTATCGCAAACCCTAGATATATTCAACAAAAACTCCAAAGGCGGCTACCTGGCAGAATCGGGGGCCTTTAAAGATCCAAGACAAGCCGAGAGAAGCCTGGCACAGGCTGGAATTACTTATCTTAACGAGGGTGGCATGGCTAAGCTGCAACCCAAAACCCCTCCACCTATGCCACAAGGTATAGGCGAGCTGTTATCACTTGCCATGGGGTCGGTATCAGAGCTTGTGGGGGTGTCCCTGGAATCTCTGGGACAGGAGAAGTCAGATGTATCAGGTGTCTTGGCTGCTGAGCGCAAGCGTACCACTATTACTATTGTGGCTGATTTCTTCGATGCCTTGCGTCGTTATAGAAAAGAACAAGGTAGGGTTTTGGCTGATTTTATTAAGTCTTACATATCAGACGGTAGGCTGGTGCGAATTAGCGGCCCAGGTCTTGGCAAGTATGTGCCATTAGTTAAAGACCAAATGGATTTTGCCTACGACATAGTTGTAGATGACACGCCAACATCGCCAAACCAAAAAGAACGCGTCTTTACAATGATTATGCAATTGATGCCACAGCTTATGCAGGCAGGTATTCCTATACCGCCCGAGATCCTCGATTACGCCCCATTACCTGCAAGCTTAATCCGCGATTGGCAAGAGCTTTTAAACCAGCCATCGCCAAACGAGGAAAGCGACAAAGTCAAAGAACAATTACGTTTAGCTCTAGCACAACTGGAAGTGCAAACCAAAGAGCAAGACATCAAGAATAAGGCCGCCGACGAGTTGGAAACTAAAACTCAAGCAGCTCTTAACTTGGCAAAGATTCAGCACGAGGCTGCTCTTGCCAAGCACAATATGGCGTTAGCCGGTATAGATGCCGAAAACGCCAAGGAAAGTACGCGAAGGGACAATTTGCGTAAAGACCTTGAAGTTGGACTTAAACTTGTAGAAGGACTTACAAATGACAACAGCAGGACCATTAGATGATTATTTAAGTGCAGACGAAGATGCCTACTTTAAAAGCAAAGGCGCTGAAGCAGAAGAAACTAAAATTGAGGAGAGCCTAAGCGATGCTGGGGACGATTCATCCGCTAGCGATTTATCATCAGATGAAGTGGGATCAGATAATTCTGGACGCGATGATGTGTACGCCGAAAACGAGACCGATGCAGACGTTGACAGCTCAGCTGATGAAGATGAGCCAGCCTCCAAAGGACAGCGCGATTACGAAAAAGCGTTCAAGGTAGAGCTTGCCAAGCGCAAAGAGCTCAAAGAGGAGTTAGACCTTACCAATCGCAAAGCTTTTGAAATGGAGCAAATCCTAGCCCAGCTTAAGGACTCCATGACAAAGCCCGCACAATCGCAAGAGCCCAAAGAGGTTGTGCCTGATCAAGACGAAGATCCGCTCGCGTACCAGCAATACAAAATTAATAAGCTTGAGAGGTCCCTGGAAGAGCACAACAACTATTTACGCCAGCAGCATGATATGCAGCAACGCAATACCCAGCAACAAGCCTTTATGAACACTTACCGGGCATCGGCACAAGAGTTCTCAGCTAAGACGCCTGAGTTTTCAGAGGCTTATAAGTTTTTGCTAGGCGCGCGCATGGCCGAGCATAAAGCGGCAGGCTACTCAGACCAAGAGGCCCAGTCTTTATTGGTAGAGGAAGAAATGAGCATTGTGGCCAAAGCATACCACGACAAGGTTAACCCAGCAGAGCGTATTTATAACGTTGCAAAAAATCGCGGCTACTCAGCTGCCAACGCTAAAAAGACGCCAGTGGCACCCAGGAGCCTTAGTGACATCAAGCGCGGCATGGCTAACTCTAAGTCGCTAAAAAGTGGTGGCGGTGAACTGCCAAGCTCAACGCCAGGCGTTGATGCAATTGATGGTATGGATTTTGCCCAGTTCGATGAATTTTGGGCTGGTTATAAAAATAAGGCTAAGGGCCAACGTTAATTATGTGCTATAATATTTTTGTTAATGTTATGTTCAAATAGCCGCCATTCCCTTCCGGCGTGGCGGCTGTCTTTTTTAACATCCATAGATGTCATTACCGTGCCAACATCCACAGATGTCATTTGGGCGTATGCTTTTTTGATTATGGTAACCAATTAAAATGGCGGGGCGTCCATCTACGTTATAAATGCTTTAAACGCACGTCTGCGTGACTCCCCATAAACTTTGGTGGAGGTGCTGGGAATTGAACCCAGGTAACCGATTCAGGCTGCATCATTGCCGGAAGGTGCCACGTCAGCCAGCCAGCCAAATGACGCTACAGGAACGACCCCGTTGATGCGCATGTAAAATATAGCATCCTTGCAAGTCCTAAGTCACCAGCTATACTAAAAATACCGTTGGGTGCTCGCTAAAAGCACTGCTGCCTTACAAGCTATGGTAAGTAATCCGCCGACTGGGCGCTAAAAACAGAAACTAGGGATGTTAAGCCAGCAGGCTTGATTGAGTTTTTTTATTAGCGCAACAGTAAAAGGATTTTACTATGGCGGTCAGTGAATGGGGCGTTAACAGCCCAGTCGCGGTCAAACTTTGGTCGCGTAAGCTTTTCCAAGAAGCTCTAAAACAAACTTGGATGTACAAATTCATCGGCAATGACGATAACTCGATGATTCAATTGCTAGACGACACCCAAAAAGGTCCAGGCGATAGAATCACAGTGCCATTACGCATGCAGTTAACTGCTCTTGGTGTGCAAGGCGACTCCACACTAGAAGGTAATGAAGAAGCGTTGCAGGTATATACCGATAACCTTTATATCAACCAACTTCGTAATGCTGTTCGCTCAGGCGGTAAAATGTCTGAACAACGCGTGCCATTCTCTGTACGAGAACAAGCTCAGATCGGATTATCTGACTGGTATGCACAAGCATTTGACCTTGGTTTCTTCAACCAGTTAGCAGGGGTTTCAGGCGCCGATACACGAGTTGCTTGTAACAACACGCCAACAGCACCATCTAGCAATAACGTTTACTACGCTAACGGTGTAGCGGACGAAACTGCGGTTGCATCTGCAACTGCATCTAACGTTATGAAGATCCAATTTATCGATTTCGTATTAGAAAAAGCTAAATTGAACTCTCCATGCATTAGACCAATTCGCATGATGGGCGAAGACTACTATGTGCTTTTCTTGCACCCTTACCAAGTAACAGCATTGCGTACTAACGCTAACGCTGGACAATGGTTTGACATCCAGAAAGCTGCCTTAACTGGTGGGGAAATCACTAAGAACCCCATTTTTACGGGCGCCCTTGGAATGTACAACAACGTTATTATCCATGAGTCCACAAGGGTCCCGAGCGTTGTAGCTGGGGCTTATCGCGGCGTATTTGCAGGCGCGCAAGCTGCAGTACTAGCGTTTGGTCAAGACTCTGCTGGAAATAAAGTAAGTTGGGTAGAGGAATTGTTCGACTACGGCAATCAGCTAGGTGTAGCTGCAGGTATGATTTGGGGCGGGAAGAAAACTGTGTTTAATAGCCAGGATTTCGGAACGATTGCATTGATAACCTCTGGCCAAGCTGGAACAACCTAGGAGATATAAATGACTACCACTAGAACTGCAACAGCTATGTCGACCGTTGCCAGAGACATGCCATCGGGCACAATAGCCCGCTCAGTACGTTTTAATAACACTAATACTACTGACATCACCGCAAGCGCCAACGCCGTGCGCGTGCAATTCTGCCGGATACCAAATGGCGCGTCCATTTGTTATTTGTCTGAAGCGCATTCCACCGGTGCGGCTACTGCCACAGTAGATATGGGTATTAAAGACCAAGTGCTAACACTGTCTGCTTTTATGAGCCAGGTTACACAAGGCCAAAATAACGTAGCGTCAGCTTTAAAGCTTCCTTATATTGTTAGTATCACAGACACGCAAGCAACACAGTATGCATACTTGGTTGCAGGCTTGACCCTTGGTACCGCAACATCAAGCTTTGAGTTTGCCCTAAACGTAATTTACACCATGAATCCGAGCTAGATAGGTTCTATGTCAATGGTATAAAGTTGTCCTGTATGAGTACCCTGGGTTGTCGGGGTACTTGTGCTTGGGCATTTTGTTTGCCATTATGTTAAACAATGGACAACTAAAATGGATTTTGTACATGGCATACGAAAACCTGCGAGAGATGGCAGTCGAAGCCTTTTACCACATTGAAAAAAAAGAATTCCACAAAGCCGAAAAAAAACTTACCTATCTTTTAGATTTAAACCCTAAAGCACATATTTTGTATTACTACCTAGGGTGCCTGTATTACGGCAAGAAACAATATGCCTTTGCCACTATGGCATATGAAAAAGCTCTTGAGTTGCAGCCAAATTTTGATGAATGCTTAAACAATATGGCATCAGCTTATCGAATCCTAGGCGATATCGAAGCGTGTGTTATCTGCTTTACCCGGGCAGTGGAGATTGCATCTTCTCCGGCATACCTTGCTAAATGTGAAAACGACAAAGCTCGCGCCGACAAAAATCTAGCTGAATACTGGGCCAACCTAGGCTCATGCTATGTAGGGCGCGGCAACCCAAAGCAAGCTATAGAGCATCTCCAGAAGTCCATAGACATCTTGCCTGGCACCCCAAACGCTATGTGGAATATAGGGCTCGCCTACCTTGAGTCTGGCGTTTATGACAAAGGCTTTGAAGGTTACAGTTATAATCTATTGCAAAAAGAAGCCAAGACTCGCAACTATCACGCTCCACATGGAACAACGCCAGCATGGGGTGGCCCACGCCCACATACCGTGGCCGGCGTAGCCTTGAGCAAGCCTACTGTGGTTGTTTATGGTGAGCAGGGTATAGGCGACGAGATTATGTTTGCCTCGATGCTAAATGAAATAGCGCAAGATGCAAACGTCATCATGGAAACTCACCCACGCTTACTAGAGATGTTTAGAGGCAGCTTTAAAAATATAACTTTTTATGGGACGCGCAAGGCCATAGAAATTAGCTGGCTTAAAAATCATAAGCAGATTGATTTTCAAATACCTATATCGCAACTTGGGCAGTTCTACAGGAAAAGCAAAGACGCATTTCCAGGCGCGCCCTATTTGAACGTGGCACAAAAATACATTGATAAAGCAGCAGACAGGCTAGTAACGCTAGACGTTAAGGGCCGCAAGCCTAAAATAGGCATTAGCTGGAAAGGTGGCGTGGGCTCTACCAACAAACCTACTAGATCAATCCCTCTTACCGAACTGCTACCGATTTTTCAAGATCAGTATGATATTATATCCCTGCAGTACCACTGCAACGCCCGTGCCGAGGTTGACGCTTTTAATGAGTCACAAGGCAGGGACGTTATAACTCATTGGCAAGATATTGTAGATGATTACGACTTAACTGCAGGGCTGCTGTTTAATCTAGATCTGGTTATCTCGGTGCCGCAGTCGGTAATTCATTTGGCGGGCGCCCTTGGCGTTCGCACTATTCAGATGTGCCCTAAGGAAGCCTTGTGGCAAGTGGGGCCATATGGCGAGGATGCGCCTTGGTATAAGTCGGTTACCAATAGATGGCAATTAGAGGGCGGCAACTGGAGCACGGTGGTTGCTGATGTGGCTATGGAGTTAGAGCATAAAGGGAATTTATTAAATGCTAATCACGGAAGAATATCGGAAACTAAATGAGCGCCTGCACGAGACAAATAAACACTACGGGACCTCTGGGCACAAGTGGGCATCACATATTCAGGTCACCTGCAAGATGGTGGGAAGCACTGACCTATTGGATTATGGTTGCGGCAAGTCTACCCTTGCTCAGAATTTACCATTTGCAATTAATCAATATGATCCTGCAGTTCCAAAGTATGCTGAGCTGCCCAGCCCCGCTGATATAGTAGTTTGCACAGACGTTTTAGAGCATATAGAGCCTGATTGCATTGATGCTGTGTTAGCAGACCTTTGTCGCTTAACCAAGCAATTAGGGTATTTTGTAGTTGCTAATAGGCCAGCTAAAAAGACTTTAGAGGACGGCCGTAACGCGCACTTAATACAGCAGGACGAGAGATGGTGGCTTGGGAAGTTAATGCCCTTGTTTCATATCCTGCAGTTTGCAAGCAGTGGCATAGCAGTTAATCCAGAAAGCTCAGATGTGCTAGAATATCTATTAGTGGTTAGCCCACGAATTAATATTACAGGAGAAGGATCTCATGTCTAAATACGAATCATGTTTAGGTGGCCCAAAACCATCCGAAATACACTCAAGCCAATACAAAGCCAAAGACTTTACTAATGCTGCCGCAGGCCGCGTTATGAAGGAAGCTAAAAAATCTATCCCTTTCATGTCACGCCCTGCCGGACGTACAGGCTATATCGCTGGCTGCAAAACAGCATCAACTGACGCTAAATAGTATGTTTGCTAGGATTAAGCCCCGCGCGGTGGTATGGATTAGAAGCAATCCAGGGGTGTGGGGTGGCGGCGACTTTGTAAAAGGGTGGAAATATTTTACAACGGGGGATCGGCAAGAATATTGCAAAGAGATATCGGCCAAAATATTTGAGGTTGATAAATACTATAAAAATCGTCTCTGTGTCCTACTAGCCCCAGGCTATGGCGCTAAGGAGCGCTTTGGGCAAGGCCCCATAAGGGTGCGAAGCGAGAATTTAGTTATATTAAGGGAAGAATATGCTGAGAGTGTTCATAGGATATGATCATAGACAACCAATTAGCTTAAATGTCCTAGCTAGTTCTATATATACCCGGGCATCCCAGCCCGTAGCGATTACTCCGTTGGTGCTGCCGCAGCTACCAATCCTGCGAGAAGGGCTTACACCATTTACCTACTCGCGGTTTCTGGTGCCCTATCTTTGTGACTACAGAGGATGGGCGCTATTTTTAGATTTAGACATGGTGGTACTAGACGACATTGCCAAACTATTTGCCATGAAAGATGACAAGTATGCGGTAATGGTGTCCAAAAACGATTTGAAGTTTGAGCGCGCATCTTTGATGCTGTTTAACTGCGATAAGTGCCACATGCTAACGCCCGAGTTCATCGAAGCCGCCCCAAGACTACATGACATCTCCTGGGTAGACGATTCCCTGGTGGGTGATTTGCCTAGAGAGTGGAATCATTTGGTTGGATATGACGCGCCCCGGGAAAACCCTAAGCTCGTACACTATACTCAAGGGGTGCCAGCTTTTAAGGAAACCCAAACCAGCGAACACGCTGATAAGTGGTTTACAGAGCATCAAAAAATGAACCTGGTTACCAACTGGCAAGAATTAATGGGTAACTCAGTACATGCAGCGCAAGTAAAAACGCAAGATGGGACAATTATAAAAGTTCCTAAGTTTGTAGCCGCAGAGATGCAAAGGAATGCAAATGCGTCGTAGACAGATATTTGAAGCGCGCGAGCGCGAGCTCATGGAGGAGCAAAAGAAAATGGCCATAAAAGTACCAAATTCAAACATGATTTCTAAAACCGCCCCAGCAGGCGACAAAGAAAAATACGAAATGTTTGCCCCATATCCAAAAGATATCGTAAAGCCTAACGGCACGCCATATCGCAAGCGCGGCTCAAAGCCGGGCGCAGGAGCACCTGATCCAACTGCAAAAAAGAATAAGTACTAATTATGAGTACATTTTTACAGATGCAGACAAACATTGAAGGCTATTTATTGCGAACGGATATTAATTCCTATGTGCAATTAGCCATCAATCGCGCAATAGCCAAGTATTCAAATCAACGCTGGTGGTTTGATGAGGTAACCGGTGACTTTGTTACAACCCAGGGTCTTTGGGAGTATGGCACGGCCGATGGACTCCCAGATGATATACGACAAATAGACTTTTTTAGAGTCAACGTAAATAACATTTACTATGATGTGTTGCAGCGCGATATTCAATTTATCATTAATGCAAACGTCAATAATAATCAAGGGCAAATGACTGACTGGGCATGGTATGCACAAAAGGTTTGGTTCTATCCGGTACCCCAAGACACCTATGCAATAAAAATCTGGTATCAAAAAGTTTTTGCTCTCTTAGTTTTTCCGTCTGACACCAACGACTTTTTAACAATTCCAGAGGCCGAAGATTTAATTGAAGCCGAGGCATTACGATGGCTGTACAAGCGCGTGATTTTAGATGCAGAAAAAGCCGCCGAATATGAAAAAGAAGCCTTTGACGCAAAAGAAGTTTTAAATCGAATCAATGAAGGCATGACCGGCATAAGCGGCCATATTAAAGGGACAAGTTGGTAATAAATGTTAGAATTTGGCGAATATTTACCTGATATAGCTCCCCTGGAAAACCCGGGACTGGTTAACTGCCAAAATATTTTGCCAGCCTCAAGCGGCTATCGTCCATTTCCAAGCCCGTCGCAAATATCATCAAACACTATAGATGCGCGCCCGCAAGGGGCGTATTCGGCGCGCGGACAGGATAATACCAGCACTATTTATACTTTTATAGGCACCGTAGATAAGCTTTACTCTTTTGGTGGATCTACATTTACTGATGTCTCAAGGGTTGGCGGTTACGCAACCGGTTCCGAAGAAGCATGGGAGTTTGTATCCTGGGGTTATGACGTAATCGCCACTAACTTTAATGACAAAATACAAACTATTACCCTTGGCGGCAGCCCCTTTGCAGACTTAGCTGGAACGCCCCCAAAAGCCCGCCACATAGGCGCGGTTGATAATTTTTTAGTGGTGGGTAACACATGGGATGATGTTGATTTATTTCAGCCACAGCGCGTTAGATGGGCAGGCATAGGCACGTCAACCTCGTGGACAGTGGATGCCACAACACAAGCAGACTTTCAAGATTTAAAAAATGACTTTGGCTACATCCAAAAAGTAGTTGGCGGCGAGTTTGGCTTAATATTTCAAGAGCGTGGCATCACTAGAATGTCATATATAGGCTCACCTTTAGTATTTCAATTTGATTTAGTAGAAAGTAATAGAGGCGCGCTTGCTGCAAATTCGGTGATAAAAGTTGGCGACAATGTGGCCTATCTTGCAGAAGATGGTTTTTTTGTTTTTGACGGCCAACAATCAATCCCTATCGGGGACGGCAAAGTTGATGAAACATTTTTTAGTGATGTTGATATATCAAATCTCGATCGAATGTCTGTTGCTTTATATCCTGGCGAAAACATCATTTGCTGGTCCTACCCTAGCATTAATGCAACCGGAGCTATTCCTGACACTATTTTATTATATAATTACTCGCCTGGATCAAAGCAGCGCTGGTCTTATGCAAAAATTGACCAATACATATTATTTAACCCCATTTCAACCGCTTACACATTAGATGGTTTAGATGCGGTATCTACCAATTTAGACGCGTTGCCAGAGCCACCCCCTAACGATATTTCCCTTGACTCCAAGTATTGGCAAGGCAGCTTAAATGTTTTGGGCATAATAGATACAGCCCTTGGGTTATCGGCGCTTAATAGCGCACCATTAGATGCAACAATAGAAACAGGCGAGGCATGGTTTAAAGAGCCAAATCGCACCCAAATATCATTAATACGCCCACACATAAACAGAAGCTCTGGCACCGTAACCGCTCAAATAGCAGCGCGAAACCTAGAGTCTGAGACGGCAAGCTATGGCCCTATTTGCAGTCTTAATAGCGCCGGATTCATCCCGGTGCGCGCTAATGGCCGCTTTATGCGAGCGCAATTTAATATAACTGGTAGCTTTCGTGACGCCCAGGGCTTTGACATTATTACTACCACCCCGGTGGGGAGGCAGTAGTGGGCCAGCAAACAACTTTCCCAGGTGTACCGCCCTTTAACGGCGAAGATGTCAACGATTGGATCTTCCATGCCAGGCTCACCATTAACGGCTGTTTAAATGGCAAAACAAACAACACGGGCATCGTAACTTTAAATACCAGCACCTCAAGCACCACCGTTGTGCTAGCTAAGGGGCGCCTAGGGCCCAATACCATAATTTTATTTGAACCAACTACCGCTAATGCGGCGCTGGCTATATCAACTGCAACCATGTGGGTCTCAACTAAAGATCCACTTACAAATAAATTTATCATTACCAATGCAGTTAATAATCAAAACGATAGAACTTTTAATTTTATATTGGTGGGATAAATGAGACTGATTCCTATTCACCCGGACAACCTTAAAAAGGCGTGGAATGATGTAGAGGGTTACATAACAAGAGGCCTGGAATATGCCGACGGCAAGTACACTTTAAGTGACGTTAAGCAAATGATTTTAGACCAGGGCCTCATTCTTTGGGTGGTCTATAATGATGAAGAGAAGAAAGCGCAAGGATGCGTTTTAACAGAAATATTTGACTACCCGCAATCGCGGTGTTTGATGATATTTCTAGTATCTGGTGATAATTTTGACAAAATTGTTACATTGTTGCCAGACCTTATGGAGTATGGAAAGGGTAGGGGTTGTGCAAGGCTTGAATTCTACGGGCGCCCTGGCTGGGAGAAGGTACTTAAAGCGCAAAACTTTGAAAAAATACATACAGTAATGAGATTGAAAATATGAAGCTATTAAGGGACGTAGTTTGCCAGTACAGGGGCAAAGGGCAAGGATGCTCAATTATTACCGCAAACCTAGTGGAATATACTGGGTTTGTTCCTTTAGCCAAGGGTAAGGGCAGCACGCAGCAAACTGTCGTAAACAATACCGCCCCATGGGAGCCACAACAACAGCATTTAACCGACGGATGGCAATTAGCGCGCAAAGCCTATCAGGCCCCTATCACTTACTATGGCGGTCAAACTTATGCCAATTTCTCTCCGCAAACCGAAAACGCCCTTAATCTAACAGAGCAGCGAGCACTAGCTGGCAGCCCGGTACAAAGAGCGTCAAATCAACAGTTAATGAACACTTTAAGCGGTGATTACCTGCACGGTGGACAAGGTTTTAATGCGGCTTATCAGGCAGCGGCCAATGAAATTATTCCGGGTGTCGAATCAAGATTTAATGCTGGCGGGCGCTTTGGTTCAGGTTTGGCACGACAAGCAGAAACCAAGGCGCTAGCAGATGCTTTTGCATCTCAGTATGGCAATGAACGCCAAAACCAATTACGCGCCATGCTATTTGCCCCAGAGGCAGCGCAAGCCGATTTCAACGACTTAAGAGCTTTAGCCGGGGTTGGGCAACAACGCGAAGGCCAAACGCAGTCAGGCATAGATGAGGCCATTGCAAGACATGACTTTAATCAGCTAGACGAGTGGCGTCGCTTAGAAAATTATATGTCACTCGTGCAGGGTGGCGTTGGCTCACAAACCACACAAACCACCATGGGCCCCAAAGGCAATAAAGGTGCGGGCATTTTAGGCGGCGCACTAGGTGGTGCGGCCCTTGGTACCAAAATATCTCCTGGATGGGGGACGGCTATAGGTGGCGGCTTAGGGGCCTTGGCCGGGCTATTTTAGGGGCTTGCAATGATTGGGCTTTTAAATAGCGACGGCATGCAAAATTACGAACCGCAGGCTCAGGTTGCACCACAGACATATATGCAGCAGTTTGAGCAAACTTTCGGCCCGCATGCTAAAGATTTTGCCCTGTGGAGCCTGCCAACTTTAGGCGGCATGGCGGGCGGGGCAATCGCAGGCCCTTACGGTTCATTAGGTGGCGCAGGCATGGCAGGCGCCTTGAGTGGATACTTGGGTAGCCCGCAAAACCCATACCAGGGCGCGTTAAAAGGTGGCCTGTTGGGGCTTGGTGGACAATACTTATGGCAGTCGATGCCAAATCTATTTTAAGGATGATTAGATGAGCGGCCAATTTGACCCACAAATGATGCAGCAAATTATGCAGATGATGCAAACACAGCGCCAAGATCCATTTTCACGGCCAATGCCAGGGCAAGGCTTGCTCGGAGATGGCAATATGGCGTCCCCGCAGATGCCACAAGGCCCACAGGCACCCGGACCTGAGATGATGGGGCAAATGCCTGGTATGGATATGGGTGGCATGCAGGGCAATCCCGGCATGATGCAAGCGCCAACTGAATTTGCAGACACGCAGCCAGGCTTACCAAATTTACCATCAAGCTTTGGTGGTTTTGGCTTTGGGCAATTTGCGCCCGAAGAAGTGCAGCCAATGGGCTTAAGGCAGCAGTACATACAACAGTTGATGAAAACTATGCCCCAGATGGCAGGCGCCCTAGGCCAAAGCTTATCGCCGATTCAAGGCGGGGCTATGGGCCAAATCCCTAGAATGCCACCTCGTATGGGCGGCATGGGCGGAGGTATGTAGATGAGCGGATGGGAAGGATTGCTTGATTTTATAAAAACACCCGAGGCCATGGCGCTTGCCCAGGGGCTACTGTCGAACCAGCCCGCAGGCAGCTTAAGTGGCGCCTTTGGGAATGGCTTGCAGGCCATGCAGGGACGTACCGACACTGAGCGCCAAACAGCTATAGAGCAAGGCAAGCTTAAAGTTTTAGAAGGTGGCCTGGATGTTGATAGAAAAAAACTAGGCCAAGATGAGCGGCGCATTGGTGCTGATGAAAAAAAATTCGGCCTGTCAGAACGCGAATTTCAAGAAAAAACACAACGCTTTAGAGATTTAATGAGCTCTATGATGCCTGATGGGAATCAAAGCCAGAGGCCAACTATAGATTTTGCACAAACTCAGCAAGCCCCGCCACCTCCACAAATGCCGCAATTTTCTCCTATGGGGGGAGCTGCCATGTCTTCCCCCACCCTATTAAACCCAGACAACTTAGGTGGCCCACAAGCGCCCCCTTACATGCCTGGGATGTTAAATCAAGAGCAAGCGCCACAGGGGCCAATAAGTCCATTTATACCGCCATCTGTAGGTGGCTTATTACCACAAGGCGCGCCAAATGCAGCGGCTGTACCATCTGGTATTCCGCCTGTAACGCCGGGACCAATTCCAGAGGGAGCAGGTATACAGGGTGGGTTAGAGCGCAGACAAGCTCGAGATCAAGGCTTGATACGTTTAAATAACGGCATGGAAGTAACGCCAGCTCAGGCCCAGGCCGCCCAAATGTATATGATGGAAGGCAAGACAGAGGAAGCCATTAAAGCTTTAACCGGCGACTTAACTGAGCCTGAAATTGTAAAAGTGGCACGCGCTATTTATGGCGACATTACCAGCCCCGAAGCTCGCAAGTTTATGTATGACGCCAAGTTAAAACCATCGACTCAAGTTAATATCGGCGATAATACCGAAAAGGTTAAACAGCAAAAAATAGCCGAGCTTGACGTTAAGACGTTAGGGGATGCTCAGGAACGCGAAAAGCCAAGCCGCGAGTTAGTTCGCCGTGCCAAAGAAACCAAACAAATTGCACAAGAAATGCGTAAACGTAATTTAGATCCATCTCGTTTCTGGTTAACCAATCAATTGGATAGAAATAAAATTGCAGCATCGCTTGGCAGCAAGGCATCTCAAGAAAACGTAGCCCTTGTGGAACGTTTAAATAAAAATGCGGTGTACTTGATGTCAGAGCAAGTTAAAAGCCTAGGCGGAAGACCAAACCAATTTATAGAGCAGCAATTCTCTAAAGCAGTGCCTGGTCAAAACGTAAGTCTAGATACTATAGAGACCTTGTCGGACGCATTAATACCATTTGGATCAGAGGGGCAGTATGAGGCTCGCTTCCTAAGAGAGTATGACAAGGAAAATGGCTCGTTATCTGGAGCCACAGAAACCTACGAGAAATGGCTGGATACTAAACCATTTGCCAAGCCTGGCAAAGATGGCTTGCTAGTTCCTGCAACTGATAAAGAGATTACAGAAGGTTGGAAATTATGGGTTGACCCTGAATTTACATATGCCCGGCTTTCGGAGAAACCTATAGAGCGGGCCACTCGTGCAGAAATTGAATTTATGGCGAGGTACAATCAATGACCCCTGAAGAAGCCAGAGCATATTTATACCAAGACGAACCAGCAGCCCCAGAGCCTGAGTTTATGGCAGAGTCTGAAAGCTATACGCCGCCCATCTCTCAAGGCGCGCAAAATGTTAAAGACGTGGGATCTGCGTCAAATGCTTATTTAAAATCTACCGCATATGGCGGCGATACCATAATGCATGGCTTAAGCGGCCCTATAATGGAAAATTTTGGATCTGATTCGCTAGCGCAAGGAAGTCGACAGCTTGCACGAAACAGAGAGGCCGAGCAATCCCGGTTATCCCAAGAGTATCCCGTGGCGTCTTTTTTAGGGGATATGACCGGTAAAGCTTTAGTGTCGGCACCGCTTAACTATATATTACCAGGTAGCAGCAAAAACTTTGCGACCCGGACCGCAAACAATGCAGCGGCTGGGCTTTTAAGTGGCGCGGCCG
>JGI1221J13441_10000388_pt1 | contig 20097 bp, 11 predicted proteins | sample LakVidmifraction_4_FD_13441 | JGI IMG/M metagenome (IMG submission 13441) | reverse complement strand
AGCATGATGAATAATAAAAAATTAGTTGATGCTGGTTCCTGGTTAACCAAAGTTTCCCTAAAGATGCATTTGCCGGTGGAAGGGCTTATAAAAAAAACCATTTTCGAGCAGTTTTGTGGTGGGGTAACCGAAGAGGATTGTAAGCCGCTTACCAAAGATATGTATCAGGCGAAGTTGCACAGTATTTTAGACTATTCCGTAGAAGGAAAAGATACCGAAGAAGAATTTGATGCAGCTTTAAATAAAAAAATGAAACTCATAAAATTTGCTGCTAAAAGTGATGAACTTCCATTTTCGTTATTTAAACCAACAGGAATTGGACGTTTCGCCATTTGGGATAAGATTTCTGAAAGAATTAACCTTAGTGATGATGAAAAAAAAGAGTGGAACCGGGTTAAGGAAAGGGTAGATGAGCTATGTAACTGTGCTTACGAAAATAACGTGAGGTTATATGCTGATGCCGAACATAGCTGGATGCAACTGGCCGCCGATGAGTTGATGGAAGAGATGATGAAAAAATACAATAAGGAAAAAATCCTTATTTTCAACACTTTACAATGCTACCGTTGGGACAGGTTGGAGTATTTAAAAAACCTACACGAAAAAGCGAAAAAAGAAGGTTTTAAAATTGGAGCTAAAATTGTTCGGGGCGCTTATTTAGAAAAGGAAAATGCCAGAGCAAAAAAATATAATTATACCTCTCCAATATGTGAAAATAAAGAGGCTACAGATGTTAACTTTAATAGCGTAATGTCTTATTGTCTTGCCAATCTTAACGATATTCACCTATTTATAGGAACCCATAATGAGGTAAGTAATTATCTGGCTTTGCAGAGTATGGAAGATAAGGGGCTTGCTTTAAATGATGAACGTATTTGGTTTAGCCAATTGTATGGGATGAGTGACCATATAAGTTACAACCTTGCAAAAAAAGGCTATAATTCGGCTAAGCTATTGCCCTTTGGGCCGGTTAGGGATGTAATACCTTATTTATTAAGAAGAGCTCAGGAGAACACCTCGGTAAAAGGACAAACCGGTAGGGAACTTTCTTTGTTAGAAGAAGAAAAGAAACGCCGTAAAGGACAGCCTACCAAACACGATAGGGGAGAGCATTAAAATTAGAAAGCTGTTTAGGATCGAGTTTCTAAGATTGTCATTCTTAATTTATTTCAGCATCTAATATGTTAGAACTCCGAACAAATTTCGGAGCAGGCTCTAAAACGAGTTCAGGTTGACGTTTGAAGAAAAACTTCCCAAACAGCTTTTTTTATTGTTTTTCTTTGTTGGATAAAACTTTTACGAATCTTCTAAAATTTAGAATTGGAATAATTAGTGTTTGTCCATACATTTGGGTGTCTGACGGGGGGTCTGAGCTAGAAAGGTCGAGAACAAGGCTTGCGAAATTTTGGAAACCAAGGAGTTTACTGGAGTAAACGCGATGTCCTGAGAAAATTGAAGGGACTGTTTTCAAAACGAGTGTAACGCAGTTATCGGACTTTATAGACATATACCAATTAGAAGCTATACCGTTTATCAGTTAGTTGTGATCAAGTCTTTTTTCCTGGTTCTTGCAGTCCTGATGTTTATCGGGACGGTCTTTAATCTTTAGCTTGATGATCTTTATGAATGTAAACAAAAGTTCAACTATACGACTTCTTCCATAGTGTGATACACATTTTGCACATCGTCGTCTTCTTCCAATCTTTCCAGGAGTTTTTCCACATCTGCCGCTTCTTCAGTATTTAAAGGTTTTGTAACCTGCGGCATTCTCTCAAAACCAGACGAAAGGATTTCAATTTCCCGGTTTTCAAGTTCTTTTTGGATCGCACCAAAATACTCGAAGGGAGCATAAATATGAATACCATCTTCATCTTCAAAAATTTCTTCGGCACCAAAATCAATGAATTCAAGTTCTAATTCCTCGGCATCTAAACCTTCAGCATTTACCCGAAAATTACAGGTATGGTCAAACATAAATTCTACCGAACCTGATGTTCCTAAGTTCCCATCGCACTTATTAAAATGGGAACGAACATTGGCGACAGTACGATTATTATTATCGGTAGCAGTTTCTACCAGAATAGCGATTCCGTGGGGAGCATAACCTTCAAATAAAACAATTTTATAATCCCCCTGGCTTTTATCACTCGCCCTTTTTATAGCGCGCTCAATATTGTCTTTGGGCATATTCACGCTTTTGGCGTTTTGAATAACCGCTCTTAATTTTGAATTGATATGGGGATCTGGGCCACCTTCTTTCACGGCCATTACGATATCTTTACCAATACGGGTAAAGGCTTTGGACATTGCAGACCAGCGTTTCATTTTTCGTGCCTTTCTAAATTCAAATGCTCTTCCCATTTATTCTGTATAAAAAATTCAGACAAAAATATAAAAAAGCTTCCAATTCATTTTAAAATTGGAAGCTTTAAATTCACTCACTAAGTGAGATTAGAAATGTTTTGACGTTTGGGGCTAAGTGTTTTTAATTTTTTCAACCTAATATAACCCCATCCCAAGGTAGTTTACGCCGAAGCCTCAATTATTTCTTCAATGGCTTTGGCCAGTTTAAAATCTTTTTCTGTAACACCATCAGCGTCGTGGCTGGAAAGGGAAATCTCGAGTTCATTATACACATTTCCCCAATTAGGATGGTGCTGTTGGGCTTCTGCTTCAAAAGCTATTCGCGTCATTACCGTAAAGGCATCTTTAAAATCGGCAAACTGAAAAGAGGTGTGAATAGCATTTTTGGCATACGTCCAGCCTTCAAATTTTTCAAGTTTTTTATTAATATCTTCTTCGCTTAATTTTTTCATTTTGAATAATTTTTCGGATTAGTACTTTAAATTTAAGCAACTAAAGCCTGAATTTTTAATCTAATTGGTTTTTAGTACAAGATTAACATCTACTTTTTTATAGAAGCAGCAGCAATCTGTTGTACAGAGTTCTGAAGGTTTTTGGGAAGAAGATTGTCTTTTGGCAAAACGGCAAGAAACCTATCGAAGTTGGAATCGTAGATATTCTTAAAAACCAGGTTTTCGTAGCCCAGCACTTCACAGACTTCTTCAATAAAATCTTTTTGATGCACCAAATCTTTGCTTCCAAGATGAAAAACCCCGTTCTTTTTTCTATTGATAATATAATGTATCTGCTGGGTTAGCTTTTCAATTTCGGTAACATTAATAACCACATTTGGGAAAACTTCAATAGCTTCTTCCAAATGAATCAGGTTTTTTAATTGCTTTATCCTTGGGGAATTATGGCCAAAAACCATAGGAAGACGCAGAATATTGTATTTTTTATTGGGTAGCCGCAACAAAGCATTTTCTATCTTAATTTTAAAACGTCCGTAGATACTTTGAGATAAAGTTTTATCGTACTCGTAAGAAGGATAATTGGTGAAAGCATCAAAAACATTAGCCGAAGAAATAAACAACAGTTTACAGTTGTGTGTTAGAATATAATTAATCACCTCAAAATGCATTACAACCTGGGCGTCAAAATTTCCGCGGGTAGCCGAAATGATTATCGTGGGTTTTATATTTTGAAGCAGGATTTCAATATTCTCAGCTTCCATATCATATTGATGAAACTGATGATTCTCTTCAAAACCGGCGTTTGAAGTATGGTAAGTCCCGTGTGTATCAAAATAGGAGCATAGCTCTTTATACAAGGCATTGCCTATAAAGCCGCTAGCTCCTAATATAAGTATTCGTTCCAAAAAATTATCCTTTATAAAAGGGCAATTTCACCTGTACGGCCGGAATAGATTTTTTCCTAACTTTAATATAAATCCTATTGCCAAAACCGGCAACTTCAGAAGGTACATAGCCTAAACCAATTCCTTTTTCCACCGATGGTGCCATAGTGCCCGAGGTGACCTCTCCAATAACTTTGCCATTTTCATCTTCAATATCATAACCCTGTCTTGGGATACCGCGTCCTTCTAATTCAAAAGCGATAAGCTTGCGTTTCGGTCCTTCTTCTTTCTCTTTTTTAAGTGCTTCCGAATTTATAAAATCTTTGGTGAATTTTGTGATCCAGCCCAATTTAGCTTCTATAGGAGAGGTGGTTTCGTCTATATCATTTCCATATAAACATAAGCCCATTTCCAGTCTTAAGGTGTCCCTGGCGGCCAAACCAATTGGTTTTATACCAAAGTCGGCGCCAGCTTCCATCACCCGATCCCAAATTTGTTCTGCATATTCGTTCCTAAAATAAATCTCAAAGCCACCGCTTCCGGTATAACCCGTGGCCGAAATAATTACTTTTTNCGCACCCGCAAAATCTGCCATTTCAAAAGTATAAAATTTCATAGCAGCCAGGTCAATATCGGTTAGAGATTGCATAGCTTCGACTGCTTTGGGCCCCTGTATGGCAAGTAATGACAATTCTTCAGACATATCGCGCATGGTGGCATCCATAGTATTATGCTGTGCTATCCAGTTCCAGTCCTTGTCTATATTAGAGGCGTTAACCACCAATAGGTATTTTTCAGCATTCATCCGGTAGATAATCAAATCGTCCACAATTCCACCTGTTTCATTAGGCATACAGGTGTATTGCGCTTTTCCATCTACCAGTTTTGAGGCATCATTGGTGGTTATCTTTTGTATTAAATCTAAAGCTTTATCTCCCGTAATTAGGAATTCTCCCATGTGTGAGACATCAAAAACTCCCAATTTCTCCCTTACGGTTTGGTGTTCAATATTTACACCTTCATAAGAAACGGGCATATTATGTCCAGCAAAAGGTACCATTTTGGCATTTAAAGCTTTATGTTTGGCAGCAAGGGCAACTTCTTTCATTTGTTTAAAATTTGTGCGAATTTATTGATTTCACTTCGAATATAATATTAAAAAGCCGTTTTTATAAATAATTCTGAAGTTTTCCCCAGAATTCATAAACTTATATTTTAGCCAATTGAAAAATTTAAACGAGTTCTAAGTAGTGCTTGTTCATACTGCTGAGTACTTGTGTGTCTGAGATAGAAAGTCCTAGAACAAGGCTTGTGAAATTTTGAAAATCAAGGAGTTTACTAGTGTAAATGACTGTTTTCAAAATGAGCGTAACGCAGTTATCGGACTTTATGGTCGGACACTAAGTATAGATTAGAATTTTCGTTCAGGATAATACCGCTTTAATTTGTAATTTTATGACTGAACCTTTCAAGTAATTCCAAAGTATGAAAATATTAAGCGCAAAACAACTAAAAGAAGCGGATGAAGTTACGTTAAAGAACGAGAGTATTTCGAGTACCCGCTTAATGGAGCGGGCTGCCAGTCTCGTTTTTAACGAAATTCACACCAGGTTGGAAGGCGCCGATATAAATATTAAAATCTTTTGCGGAATTGGCAATAATGGCGGTGATGGTTTGGTGGTAGCGAGATTACTGCACAAATACGGCTACAAAGTGGAAGTGTTTGTAGTAAATTACAGCGATAAAAGATCTGATGACTTCCTGGTAAATTACGATCGCTATAAAAAGGAAAGTTCTTCCTGGCCCGCTATGATAGAAGAAGACAATGAATTCCCAGAAATTTCTCCCGGAGATTTTGTAGTAGATGCCATTTTCGGAATAGGTTTAAACCGACCTGCAGAGGGTTGGTTGGCCCATTTACTTAATCACATTAATAAATCTGGCGCTTTTACTTTGGCGGTAGATATGCCGTCTGGTTTGTTTCCAAATAAAGTTCCACAAAAAGATGCTGCGGTGATAAAAGCCAATTATACCCTCAGCTTTCAAAGTCCGAAAATTGTTTTCTTTTTACCGCAAACCATGGATTTTGCCGGGAAAGTTCAAATTTTAGATATTGGTTTGGATCGCGGTTTTATAAAAGAGGTGGAAGCTGTGGCGCAATTAATTGGAAAACGCGAGGCCCGACAGTTATATAAACCCCGAAAAAAGAATTCGCATAAAGGTGATTATGGGCACGTTCTTGTGGTTGGCGGGAGTTATGGTAAAATTGGCAGTAACGTACTTTCGGCAAAAGCTACACTTAAATCCGGTGCGGGTTTGTGTAGTGTTTTTGTGCCTAAATGTGGTTATCAAATACTGCAAACCGCTTTTCCAGAAGCCATGGTGATTACCGATAAAGCTGAAAAGGAACTGACTCATATTGAACTCGGGCTTGAACCCGATACTATTTGCTTCGGAATGGGGGCGGGTAAATCTGAAGCTACCGTAAATGCTTTTAAAGCGCTGTTGAAGAATACTAAAAAACCTATGTTGATTGATGCCGATGGACTGAATATAATTTCTGAAAACAAGGATTTTCTGAATTTACTTCCCGAAAACTCAGTCTTAACTCCGCATCCCAAAGAATTGGAACGCTTAATCGGGAAATGGGAAGATGATTTTGAGAAGATAGAAAAAGTAGAAGACTTTACCAAAGAGTATAAAGTGACCCTGGTTTTAAAGGGTGCCCATACCTTTGTGTTTAATGACGGAAATATTTATATAAATAATTCCGGCAATCCCGGGATGGCCACCGCGGGAAGCGGGGATGTTTTGTCGGGTATCATCGCCGGACTTATGTCTCAAAAGTATGAGCCTTTGGTAGCGGCTATATTAGGAGTGTATGTTCACGGATTGGCCGGGGATATTTGTGCCGATAAGATGGGATATGAAGCATTGTTATCTGGCGATTTGTGTGAGCACTTGGGTCAGGCCTTTTTGGCGTTGGAGAAGGAGTAGTTTAGCATTACTGATTTTAAGAATTGTTTAGTTGAAAATTTTAAATAATTCTTAGAAATTATCTTTAAAGTTTGGAATACGTTAATATAAATAGGATTTTTGTTCCGAAATTAAATCGAGTTTTAAGTAGCTTCAATTATTGTTTTGCTGAATATTTTTTAGAAAAATAGTTTAAAGTAAAAAGGCAAAATTTCTTCTGAAACTATTGATTATCCTCGTTTTAGATTTGATTTCACTAATCAATAAATTCAATGTATGCCTAATCGTCATTATATAAGTTCAGCTATTTTAGATTTAGAAAGTATTGAAGATATTTTGCTGAACTGCAAAAAATTGGCGCTTAGTGAAGAGGCCGAATCCAATATTCAGAAATCCCGAATCTATTTAAACAAAAAAATCACCGAAAGCGATACTCCCATTTATGGTATTAACACTGGTTTTGGAGCTTTGTGCAATGTGAAAATAAGCGCTGGTAAACTCACAGAACTGCAGGAAAACCTTGTGAAATCGCACGCTTGTGGTACCGGAGAAAAAGTAAACAAACGCATAGTAAAATTGATGCTATTGTTGAAAATTCAATCCCTAAGTTACGGAAACTCGGGCATTGCTTTAGAAACGGTGCAACGACTCTTAGATTTCTACAACCTCGATATTTTACCTGTTATTTACGAACAGGGATCCCTGGGAGCATCGGGAGACCTTGCTCCACTTGCTCATTTGGCTTTACCGTTAATTGGAGAAGGGGAAGTGTATTTTGAAGATGAAATATTAAGCGGGCAGGAGTTACTGCGCCGACAAGCTTGGAGTCCCTTGAAATTACAATCTAAAGAAGGATTGGCTTTATTGAATGGTACTCAGTTTATGAGTGCTCACGGAGTTTCAGCACTTTTAGAGACTTATAAATTGTCTTATCTCGCCGATCTTATTGGTTCCATTTCTATTGATGCCTTCGATTGTAATTTATCGCCTTTTGATGAATTAGTGCATTTGGCAAGACCACATCGCGGACAAGTGAAAACCGCCGAGCGGATTCGCAATTTTTTGGCCGATAGCGAAATTGCCAAAAGTGAAAAAGACAATGTGCAGGATCCTTATTCTTTTAGATGTATTCCGCAGGTACACGGTGCCAGCAAGGATACGCTTAGCTTTGTTAGAAAAACCATTAAAACCGAGATTAATTCGGTAACTGATAATCCCAATATTTTTATTGAAGAAGATAAGATTATTTCCGGAGGGAACTTTCACGGTCAGCCTCTGGCGCTTGCTTTAGATTATTTGGCCATTGCCACAGCCGAATGGGCCAATATTTCTGAAAGAAGGATTTATCAATTGGTTTCTGGTCTTAGAGGTTTACCCGCATTTTTGGTGGAAAATCCAGGATTAAACAGCGGATTTATGATTCCGCAGTACACCGCTGCGAGTATTGTGAGTCAAAATAAACAACTGGCGGTTCCCGCGTCTGTAGATTCTATTGTATCTTCTAATGGACAGGAAGACCATGTGAGTATGGGCGCAAATAGTGCAACCAAACTTCTAAAGGTTGTGGAAAATCTTAATAGTGTTTTGGCGATTGAATTGTTCAATGCTTCCCAGGCAATGCATTTTAGAGAGCCTGCTTCAACTTCTAAAATCTTAAAAGAAGTGATTTCAGAATTTAGAAAAGAGGTGCCAGTTCTGCACAATGATGTGAATATGTCGCCGCATATTAAAGCAGCTAAAAACTTTCTAAAGAAATTTGAATTCCCGGGAAATATTTTCGATTAAATTTTGAATTTAATCCAGTTGATTGCTTGCTCTAAAATATCAAAAACTTCGAAAGAATTGCTGCTTCTATAAAATTTACGCTCCACTTGATTTACGTTTAATTTTACAATCTCGCTATCTGTGACAATATAATTGTAGGGTAGGGTTGTATGCGCGAAATTAAGATATTTTTACGGATTGTTTAAAAAAAAGCCTGTCTAAAAATACTTTCAAACAGGCTTTCGGTAAAGTTGTTAATTTTTAAAAGATTTAGGATTCTGGCTCCTCCACCGATTTGTCTATTTTTATAGTTAATTCATTCTTTTTCTCGTCGAGGTCCATATAAATCTTATCGCCTTCAGATAAGTTTGAACTAATGATTTCTTCGGCTAATGCATCTTCAATATATTTCTGAATCGCACGGTTAAGTGGTCTTGCTCCATATTGCTTATCGAAACCTTTTTCAGCAATATAATCTTTTGCCTTATCGCTTAAGCTAAGGTTATAACCAAGACCGTCAATTCTATCAAAAAGTTTGGTAAGCTCTATATCGATAATTTTATGGATATCTTCCCGTTCAAGACTATTAAAGATTACTACATCGTCTATTCGGTTTAAGAACTCTGGGGCAAAAGCTTTTTTGAGTGCGTTTTCAATGACACTTCTTGTGTTTTCATCCACCTGGGAACGCTGTGAGGCAGTTCCGAATCCGACACCTTGTCCAAAATCTTTCAATTTTCTGGCTCCAATGTTAGAGGTCATAATAATGATGGTGTTTCGAAAATCTATCTTACGCCCTAAACTATCGGTTAAAAAACCATCGTCCAGTACTTGCAACAGCATATTAAACACATCTGGGTGGGCTTTTTCTACCTCATCCAGGAGGATTACCGCATAGGGTTTTCTACGAACCTTCTCGGTAAGCTGGCCGCCTTCTTCATAGCCTACATACCCGGGAGGTGCTCCGACTAATCTGGAGATCGCAAATTTTTCCATGTACTCACTCATATCAATTCGAATAAGTGAATCATCATTGTCAAAAAGCTCACGAGCCAGTACTTTGGCCAATTGGGTTTTTCCAACCCCGGTTTGTCCCAGGAATATAAAAGAGCCAATGGGTTTATTCGGATCTTTAAGTCCGGCGCGGTTTCTCTGAATGGCTTTTACCACTTTTCCCACGGCAATATCCTGGCCAATAACTTTTCCTTTTATTTTCTGCGGAAGCTCTACCAATTTTTTACTTTCGGTTTGTGCAATTCGGTTTACCGGCACCCCGGTCATCATGGAAACCACATCTGCAACACTATCTTCGCTTACCGTTTCTTTATGTTTTTTAGAATCTTCTTCCCATTTTTCCTGGGCTACCTGCAATTCTTTTTCCAGGGTTTTCTCGTCGTCCCTAAGCTTGGCAGCTTCTTCATATTTTTGCTTTTTAACCACCGAGTTCTTTTTCTCCCGAACTTCTTCTAACCTTCGCTCGAGATCCAGCACCTGTTTTGGTACATCCATATTGGTAATATGTACCCGCGAACCAGCTTCATCTAAAGCATCTATAGCCTTGTCTGGTAAAAAACGATCGGTAAGGTACCTGTTGGTTAATTTCACACAAGCTTCAATAGCGTCATCGGTATAAACTACATTGTGATGATCTTCATATTTATCTTTAATATTTTGAAGTATCTCTATAGTTTCTTCTACCGATGTTGGTTCTACAATAACTTTCTGGAACCTTCTTTCTAAGGCTCCATCTTTTTCAATATACTGCCTGTATTCATCTAAAGTAGTAGCACCAATACATTGAATTTCCCCTCTAGCTAGAGCGGGTTTAAACATATTACTGGCATCCAAACTACCGGTAGCGCCACCGGCGCCAACTATAGTGTGAATTTCATCTATAAAAAGAATAATATCTTCATTCTTTTCCAACTCGTTCATCACCGCTTTCATGCGTTCTTCAAATTGCCCACGGTATTTGGTACCGGCAACAAGACTGGCGAGATCTAAAGTAACCACCCTCTTATCAAAAAGGATACGGGAAACTTTTCTTTGAATAATTCTTAACGCCAAACCTTCGGCGATAGCCGATTTACCAACGCCAGGTTCTCCTATTAATAAAGGATTGTTCTTTTTCCTTCGACTTAAAATTTGTGAAACCCGTTCAATTTCCTTTTCACGACCTATCACAGGATCCAACTTATCGTCTTCTGCCATAGCGGTTAGGTCTCTTCCGAAGTTATCTAAAACCGGGGTTTTAGATTTTTTAGAAGTTTTTCCGGGGCCGCTTCCACCGCCACTAAAAGGATTGTCTTTTGTGGCGTCACCTGCATTGCTGTCATCCTCAGAAAAGGATTCGGCAGTTGGACTGTCTTGAAAATCATTTTCATCGCTGGCAATCATATATTTAAACTGATCTTTTACCCCGTCATAATCTACCTTAAGCCTGTTAAGGAGCTTGGTGGTGGGGTCATTTTCGTTTCTTAAAATACAAAGCAGCAAATGAGCAGTATTTATATTGGAGCTCTGAAAAAGCTTGGCTTCCAGAAAAGTCGTCTTCAAGGCTCGCTCTGCCTGTCGGGTTAAATGCAGGTTTCGTTTTTCATTAGAACCGGCATTAGATTCTGGATTGGCGGGGCTAAGAATTTCTACTTTGCGTCTTAAGTGTCCCAAATCTATGGCTAAAGCATTTAAGATATCTATGGCTTTCCCATCGTTATCTCGCAGCAATCCAAGCATAAGGTGTTCAGTGCCAATATAATCATGGCCCAATCTTAAGGCTTCTTCCTTGCTGTATGCAATTACATCTTTTACTTTTGGTGAAAAATTATCATCCATTTTTATCTTCCTTTCTCTCTAGTTTTTATAGCTACCAAGTTTCAAAAACTGTACCTAATACTATGTTATAAGCTAATTGACAAAATTACTATCAATTACACAAGCTTAAAATAAGGAACTTATTAACGATAGCCCACTAAATTTTTGTTAATAAAATTTAAGTAAACAAGAGGGCAAACAGGACTTGCATACCTATAAAATACGTAAATTGGCTCGTTAGATTTGAGAACTAAAATAAATTTTACAATATGGCTGAAGGAGAAAAGTTAATTCCTATTAATATTGAAGATGAAATGAAATCGGCTTACATTGATTATTCAATGTCAGTCATTGTGTCACGTGCTTTACCCGATGTTCGTGATGGTTTAAAGCCGGTGCATCGCCGCGTTTTATTTGGAATGTATGAACTTGGAGTGCTTTCCAATCGCTCCTATAAAAAATCTGCCAGAATAGTTGGAGAGGTATTAGGTAAGTTTCACCCCCACGGAGATTCTTCAGTTTACGATACCATGGTAAGAATGGCCCAGCAATGGAGCTTGCGTTACATGTTGGTAGATGGGCAGGGTAACTTTGGATCTGTAGATGGAGATAGTCCTGCAGCCATGCGTTATACCGAGGCCAGAATGCGCAAGATAAGTGAAGATATGCTTGCCGATATCGATAAAGAAACGGTAGATACCCAACTCAACTTTGACGATTCTTTAAAAGAACCTAAAGTATTACCTACCAGGATTCCAAATTTATTGGTGAATGGAGCTAGTGGTATTGCCGTAGGGATGGCAACCAATATGGCGCCTCACAATTTATCTGAAGTTATAGATGGTACTATCGCTTATATTGAGAATAACGATATTGAGATAGATGAACTTATAGAACATATTAAAGCGCCAGATTTTCCCACAGGTGGTATTATTTATGGTTATGACGGGGTTCGGGAAGCTTTTAAAACAGGTAGAGGTCGTGTGGTAATGCGTGCAAAATCTACTCTTGAAGAAATTAACGGAAAGGAATTCCTAGTTGTTACCGAAATTCCCTACCAGGTGAATAAGGCAGATATGATTAAGAAAACTGCCGATTTGGTTAATGAGAAGAAAATTGAAGGAATTAGCCTTATTCGGGATGAATCTGACCGTAATGGGATGCGTATTGTGTATCAATTAAAGCGGGATGCTATTCCGAATATTGTTTTAAATACACTTTATAAACATACTTCCCTGCAAACTTCTTTTAGCGTTAATAATATTGCGCTGGTAAATGGGAGACCAGAGATGCTCAATTTAAAAGATATTATTTATCATTTTGTTGAGCACCGCCATGAAGTAGTGGTAAGACGTACCGAGTTTGAGCTGAAAAAAGCCGAAGACCGGGCGCACATTCTTGAAGGTTTAATTATCGCTTCAGATAATATAGACGAAGTGATCGCTTTAATCCGCTCTTCCAGCAATGCCGAAGAAGCCAGAAATAAATTGATTGAGCGTTTTGAACTAAGCGATCTTCAAGCCAAAGCCATTGTTGACATGCGTTTGCGTCAACTTACAGGACTGGAGCAGGATAAACTTCGAGCAGAATACAACGAAATTTTAGAAACTATTGAAGATCTAAAAGACATTCTGGCGAGTAAAGAACGCAGAATGCAAGTTATAAAAGACGAACTGTTCGAGGTAAAAGAAAAGTATGGTGATGAACGTAGATCTACCATAGAATATGCTGGGGGAGATCTTAGTATTGAAGATATGATTCCAGATGAGCGCGTGGTGATTACCATATCTCATGCCGGTTATATTAAAAGGACTTCCCTTACCGAGTACAAAACCCAAAACAGGGGAGGAGTAGGACAAAAAGGATCTAATACCAGAAACGAAGATTTCCTTGAGTATTTATTTTCAGGAACCAATCACCAGTACATGTTATTCTTTACTCAAAAAGGAAAATGTTTCTGGATGCGGGTTTATGAAATTCCTGAAGGAAGTAAAGCTTCTAAAGGAAGGGCTATTCAAAATCTTATTAATATAGATCCCGACGATAAGGTGAATGCCTTTATCTGTACTCAAGATCTAAAAGACGAAGAATACGTTAATAAGCATTACGTGATCATGGCCACCAAAAAAGGCCAGGTTAAGAAGACTTCTTTAGAGCAGTATTCAAGGCCAAGAACTAATGGAATTAACGCGATAACTATTAAAGATGACGATGAACTGCTGGAAGCTAAATTAACCAACGGTGATAGCCAGGTAATGCTTGCAGTGAGAAGCGGAAAAGCCATTAGGTTTGAAGAAAGTAAAACCAGGCCAATGGGAAGAAATGCTTCTGGAGTAAGAGGTATTAGACTTGCCGACGATAATGATGAAGTAGTAGGAATGATTTCTGTAGAAAATTTTGAATCTGATGTTCTTGTAGTTTCAGAAAATGGTTATGGAAAACGTTCCAGCCTTGAAGATTATCGTATTACTAACCGTGGAGGAAAAGGTGTGAAAACTATTTCTATCACTGAAAAAACCGGAAATTTAGTAGCCATTAAAAACGTATCAGACGAAGAGGATATTATGATTATCAATAAATCTGGGATCATAATAAGAATGGAAGTTTCCAATTTAAGAGTAATGGGTCGAGCCACGCAAGGGGTGAGATTAATTAATTTAAAAGGAAATGATGCCATTGCGGCGGTCGCTAAAGTATTGCATGATGAAGATGATGTAGAGCTTATGGAAGACCCGGAAAAGGCTGATGAGCCTGAAGAAAATCCTAATGGCACAACTATTGCAGATGATAGCGAAGAATAACTAAAATAAACCAAACAGATGAAAACTAATATTTTTACTGTAGCTCTGTCTTTATTATCTATGGCAGCGGTTGCTCAAAAAAGTGAAATTAGAGATGCGGGAGATGCCGTAGAAGACGGTAATTTTGCTGAAGCTAAAACTGAATTGCAAAAGGCAGAGTCTATGTTATCTGACGCCAATGATAAATGGACTGAAAGATTTTACCTCTACAAAGGCGACGCTTATTTAGGAAAAGGGGAAAAGACTTCTCTTGAAGATCTAAAAACAGCCGCTGAAGCTTATAAAAAAGCTCAGGATATGGGTAATGATGAGGAAGCCGTAGAAGGTTTTGCTGCCGTTAGAAACGCCTTGATACAAAGTGCGGTAAACGACCAGAATACCGAGGATTTTAAAAGTGCATCAGATAAATTGCAGTATAGCTATGAGTTAAATAAGGAGGATACGTTGTATTTGTATTATGCGGCTGCAAATTCATTAAACGCGCAAGATTACACTTCTGCTCTAGAGTATTACTTAGATCTTAAGGAACTTGGATATGATGGTTCGGGTGTGGAATATAGCGCCATAAATGTAGAAAGCGGTGAACGGGAAATCCTTCCAAAAGAACAAAGGGATTTAATGATTAAAACCGGGCAATATGAAGATCCTAAAGAGGAAAAAATTCCTTCTAAAAAAGGAGAAATTGCCAAGAATATTGCTTTGATTTATATTCAGGAAGGTCAGGATGAGAAAGCTATTACGGCAATTCAAGATGCAAAGAAAGAAAATCCTGACAATATTGCATTGATCCAGGCAGAAGCCGATGTGTATTACAAAATGGGGGACAAGGAGAAGTATAATGAGCTTATGCAAAGTATTCTTGAGAAAAATCCAAACGACCCTAGTGTATATTACAATCTTGGTGTAACTGCTGCAGAATTGGGTAAAAATGAAGAGGCGATAGGTTATTATAAAAAAGCCCTGGAGTTAGATCCTGAGATGAACAATGCCAGGATGAATATTGTTGTTGCCATTCTAGCAAAAGAACGCGGTCTTATAGATCAGATGAATTCCCTGGGAATGAGTAAAGAAGACAACAAGCGTTATGAAGAGTTAGAAAAGGAACGTGAAGATATCTATACCGATGCTATCCCTTATTTGGAAAAAGTAGTAGAATTAGATCCAGATAATACTGAAGCTATTAGAACGCTGCTAAATATCTATAACCAAACTGGGGCAGAAGAAAAAGCAGCTGAATTAAAAACGAAATTGGAATAGAAACCAACTGGATATATTATTTTAAAACCACCGATAATTCGGTGGTTTTTTTTTGAATGATGTTTAAGATTTTTTTGATTCAGTTTTAAGTAGTGCTTTTCAAATTTTCGTATCAGGTAATTTATGACACACAGATGATGTTTATTTTAAGAATTACATAAGTTTTTATCGGCGATGATCCGCTCAATCTGCGCCATCTGCGTTCTAATTGAAAGCTTCCAAAAACTTTAAATGATAATTGATAGAATGCACAAATAATATTAATCGAGTTATAAACTTAAATACCGCTTGTTAACCCGGCATCAAAATAGTTCTTTGAAAGGGAAACATTCTGTAAATTCAAGGACTCAAAAAGAAATGTCACTTATCAGTCATTTCAATATTATGAAAATTAGCTTATTATTTCACGCAGATTTCGCAAAGTAAAAAACGCAAATAAAGCGCAAAGTTTTAATTATCATTCTATTATGTCTTCGCGTGCTTTGCGCCAGACTTAGCGCTCTTTGCGAGAAACATTTTTTAAATTATAAAAATCAAAGCATTAAATTTTTGATTCATGGGAGCTACCTTATTAACTCGAAATATTAATTAGTGTATTAGCGACTTTTTCACCTTCACTATATTAGTCTAATCAGTTGGCGCAATCTTGTTTTTCCAATTGTGGAAAACTTTGTAAAGAACTATTTTTTACAAAGTGATCTTAGCCGCTAAATTCACTTAATTTTATACCGTAAGAAATTTTCAATAAAGTTTTACGCACTAAGTTGAGAGCTAAAATATTTCAATGTTTTTACGAGAATATTTTTGTTTTTAACGAAGTGATTATTAAGGGGAATCATGTGAAAATCATGAGCTGTTGCGCAACTGTAAGTATGTAAATACGAGCCAGGCTACCATTCTTTATTGATAGACTTTTACTTTCGCATAAAAAGTAAATGTCCATCGTCTTCTTGTGAGTAGGAATATAAAACTCACAATTCTTCTTTGGTACATCCTGCTTTTATGCTTTTTTGAATTTTAACCAAAAATAAAAGTATTATGAGTATTTTCGAAAAAAGGATCAACTATAAACCTTTCGAGTATCCCGAAATTCTAAAATTTACTGAAGCGATAAATAAGTCGTTTTGGGTACATTCTGAAATTGATTTTACAGCCGATGTTCAGGATTTTCATTCCCATCTNAACNCNAATGAAAAACAGGTGATAAAACGCAGTCTGTTGGCTATTGCCCAAATAGAAGTGAATGTAAAATCGTTTTGGGGAGAGCTTTATCAGCATCTCCCAAAACCTGAATTTAATGGACTTGGGAGTACTTTTGCCGAATGTGAATTTAGACATTCCGAAGCCTACTCCAGGTTGTTAGAAGTTTTAGGATATAACAATGAGTTTGGAGACCTAATAAAAACTCCGGTAATCAATAAGCGTATTGACTATCTCTCCCGTGCACTTGCGCATACTAAATCTGGCGATGAGAAAAAATACGTACACTCGCTTATTCTTTTCTCTATTCTTATTGAAAATGTTTCCCTGTTTAGTCAATTTGCTATCATTCTTTCTTTTTCCCGCTTTAATGGAGTGCTAAAAAATGTGAGCAACATTATTGCCTGGACCTCGGTAGATGAACAAATCCATGCCAATGCGGGAATTTTTATTGTAAATAAGATCAAGGAAGAATTTCCAGAGTTTTTTGATGAGCAATCTAAGGCTGAAATAAAGGAAATAGTAATTAACTCTATAGCTGTGGAAACAGAAATTCTCGATTGGATTTTTGCCGATGGGGAGATTGAAAACCTTAGTAAAAAAGAACTTCTCAATTTTATGAAATTCCGCGTTGACGATAGCCTGGAAGAAATTGGAATGGCACGCATTTTTACTACTGCCGAAGATTCGCGATCCTTACAATGGTTTGAAGAAGAGATTTATGCCAACAGCCTGGACGATTTTTTTGCTAAAAGACCGGTAGAATATACAAAACACGATAAAAGTATCACCGCGAACGATTTATTTTAAAAGTTTCAGAAAAAGCCTAATCTAATAATATTAAATTCAGAAAAAATGAAAGAAAGACTTTGGTGGTTAAATGAAGAAAGTCAGCAAATTTTAAACAGGGGCTACTTACTAAAAGGAGAAACTACAAAAACAGCTATAGAAAGAATAGCCAGGGCCGCAGCCTATAGGTTGAAAAAACCAGAAATGGCCTCGGCTTTTATAGAAATGATAGAACGGGGTTGGATGAGTTTAAGCTCGCCTATTTGGGCAAATATGGGCACCGAAAGAGGGCTTCCTATTTCCTGTTTTAATGTCTATGTGCCCGATAATATTGAAGGAATTACCAATAAACTAGGAGAGGTGATTATGCAAACTAAAATAGGCGGCGGTACTTCCGGTTATTTTGGGGAATTGCGAGGCAGGGGCAGCGCGGTTACCGATAACGGAAAAAGCAGTGGAGCGACTAGTTTTATGAAGCTTTTTGATACTGCTATGGATACTATTTCCCAAGGTGGCGTGAGACGTGGCGCATTTGCGGCTTATTTAGATATTGATCATCCCGATATTAAAGAATTCCTGGAGATTAAAAATATAGGCAATCCCATTCAAAATTTGTTTCACGGAGTATGCGTTTCAGATTATTGGATGCAGGAAATGATAGATGGAGATACCGAAAAAAGGGAAATTTGGGCAAAAGTTCTGGAAAGCAGACAGCAAAAAGGCTTGCCATACATCTTTTTCACCGATAATATTAATAGAAATAAACCTCAGGTATATAAAGACCATAAACTTAAGATACACTCCAGTAATTTATGTTCTGAAATCGCTTTGCCTTCCACTAAGGAAGAATCTTTTATTTGCTGCCTTTCTTCTATGAACCTGGAATTATATGACGAATGGAAAGATACCGAAGCCGTAAAACTGGCTATATATTTTCTAGATGCCGTTTTGGAAGAGTTTATTGCTAAAACTGAAGATAATTATTATTTGACCCCGGCAAATAAATTTGCTAAAAAACACCGGGCTCTGGGGTTGGGGGTTATGGGATGGCATTCCTATCTTCAAAAAAATCAGATCCCTTTTGAAGGCATGCGCGCCAAAGGCCTGACCACGCAAATATTTAAACAACTTCAGGAAAAAGCTTATAAAGCATCTTCAGAATTAGCGACCATTTATGGAGAACCGGAATTACTAAAAGGCTATGGCCGTAGAAATACTACACTTATGGCCATTGCGCCTACCACGTCCTCATCGGCGATTCTTGGTCAAACTTCTCCGGGCATTGAACCTTTTAGCAGTAATTATTATAAGGCAGGTCTGGCCAAGGGAAATTTTATGCGAAAAAATAAATATTTAAAAGAATTACTCGCTGAAAAAGGGATTGATAACGAAGATACCTGGAGAAGTATTATGTTTCATCACGGCAGTGTACAGCATCTTGAGGAACTAAGCCCTGAAGAGAAAGCGGTATTTAAAACCTTTAAAGAGGTAAGTCAGTTAGAGATTATTCAACAAGCTTCAATCCGACAAAAATTTATAGATCAGGCGCAGAGTCTTAATTTGAACATTCCTTCTAATTTGCCGGTAAAAGAAGTAAACCGTTTAATGATTGAGGCCTGGGAACTGGGAGTAAAAACCTTGTATTATCAACGTAGCCAAAGTGTTTCCAAAGAATTTATTTCAGAATTGGTAAGCTGTTCCAGTTGTGAGGCTTAAGAACTTAGGTATCAAAATAATACGTTTTTCCAAAATTTAAAAAAGGATTAAATCTGTTTATCAGTTAGTTACAATCAAGTCTTTATTCTTTACCGGACCAATGATAAAATATACTGCTCTATTGGAGCTCGTTTTCCCAAAACCCCTGGGTCAAAATTAATGTTATAAGACCTAAAAAAAATTAGAAATTTTACATTTCAGGTTTCATTATTTACAATTCAGTAATTAAAGTTATAGATTAAAGATCCTTTAACGGATCTTAGCTTTACAATTTTTAAGTGATGAAACTATTTAAAAGAATATTGAGAATTAGCCTGGTTATTACCTTAGTGGTTATTTTGGTGGAGATCGTGTTTACAGGTTTTGACGTTGACGAATTTTCACATCTGGAAACCTGGCTTATCTATTTTAGCTACAGCTTTGTGCTCACGCTTATTAATGCTTCTTATTTTTGGTGGTTTAGTAATAAAATCACCTGGGAAAACGCGGATATAAAAAAAATTGTTTTAGGTAGTCTGGGGTCAATTATTCTGACTCTGGTTGGGTTTTTTATTTGTAGGTTAATGCATCATGTGGTTTATGAGGGAGTAGTTTTGAAGAGCTTTATAGCTGGTGAAAAAATGTCTTTTTACCTTTTTCCTCTTTTATTTACTACCATAATTTCGTTGTTTTTTCATCTTATTTATTTTTATAAAGCCTTACAGGAAAAGAAACTAAAGGAGCAAAAAATTATTGCCGGGACGGCTTCGGCAAAATTTGATGCCTTAAAAAATCAATTAGATCCGCATTTTTTATTCAATAGTCTCAATGTATTGAGCGCGCTTATTGACGAAAATCCCGATTTAGCGCAAAAATTTACCAGCAGGCTTTCAAAAGTTTACCGGTATGTCTTGGAACAAAAAAACAAAGAGTTAGTAAACCTTGAAGAGGAGTTGAGGTTTGCTAAAACCTATATGGATCTGCTAAAGATGAGGTTTGAAGATGCGATAATATTTGATTTTCCGGAGCAACTGAAAAATCCGGAAGCAAAGGTGGTACCACTTTCGCTTCAGTTATTGTTGGAAAATACCATAAAGCATAATA
>JGI1221J13441_10000386_pt1 | contig 20129 bp, 14 predicted proteins | sample LakVidmifraction_4_FD_13441 | JGI IMG/M metagenome (IMG submission 13441) | reverse complement strand
CCCTCCCGATGTCAAATCGGGATGCTCTGAACCAACTGAGCTACGCGCCCTAATCGTGATTGCGGTTGCAAATATAATCCAGTTTTTCAATTACACAAAGTAAAAATGAAAAAAAATTAAATTATTTCTGCTACGGTAAATGTACTGCCTCCCACGAAAACTATATCTTCATCTAAAGCATTACTTAGGGCGGCATCATAGGCTCCTGAAACAGAATTAAATAACTTTCCTTCTAAACCAAATTCACCTGCTTTCCGTTGTAAAATTTCAGCTTCTAATCCGCGTGGAATATCTGGCTTTGAAAAATAATAAATTGCTGTTTTTGGGAAAAGCGGCAGTATGTTATCCAAATCTTTATCGTTTACCATGCCTAAAACAATATGTAGCTGTTGAAATTTTTCCTGTTTTAGTTGTTTCATGACCAATTTCAGACCTTCCGCATTGTGAGCGGTATCGCAAATTACCTTTGGTTTTTCTTTTATAACATCCCAACGTCCCTGCAACGAGGTCTTCAACTTTACATTGTTCAAACCGTTTTTAAGACATTCTTCAGGAATATTCCAGCCGGCTTCCCGAAGTACCTTCACAGTGGCAATAGCAGTTTTTAAATTTTTGTTCTGATAATTGCCTTTTAAATCGGTAGCATATTTTGGTGATTTTAAATCCTGGGCAAATAACAACTTCGCATTAGAACTTTCAGCCTTTTCGGTAAAAACTGCAGTTGTTTCCTTTTGTTTTTCGCCAATAACTACAGGCACCTTATTTTTTATAATTCCGGCTTTTTCTTTGGCGATTTCGGGAAGTGAAGTACCTAAAAAAGCAGTGTGATCTAAACCTATATTGGTAATTACCGAAACTTCAGGAGTAATAATATTAGTAGAGTCCAGCCTTCCGCCCAAACCTACTTCCACGATGGCGAACTCTACTTTTTCTTCAGCAAAATAATCGAAAGCCATGCCTACCGTCATTTCAAAGAAGGAAAGTTTATTTTCTTCAAGGAAATTTTTATGCCGATTTATAAAATTAACCACCGATTTCTTCGGAATAAATTTTCCATTCACTTTAATGCGTTCCCTAAAGTCTTTTAGATGCGGTGAAGTATATAAACCCACTTTATAACCGGCTTCTTGCATTACTGAAGCCAACATATGGCTGGTAGAACCTTTGCCATTAGTCCCCGCAATATGAACCGATTTAAACTTTTGTTGCGGATTTTCGAGGTGTTCAGCAAATTTTTGGGTCCGGGTAAGGTCTTTTTTAAAGGCCTGTGCTCCTTGTCTCTGATACATAGGTAACTGCTGAAACATCCATTCAGCAGTTTGTTGATAAGCACTCAATTATTCGGAAAGTTTAAAGTTATAGATTATCGTTCCCACCTGCCTGGAGGGCGCATTGTCATCGCTATTAAAACGAGTAGCCATTGCCGCTCTTTTGGCGGGCTTTGTTAAGCAAGAAGCGCTGTTGGTAGTACCTTTTACACCCGGCGTAGCGTTTATTACCTGCCCATTTTGGTTTACTTCTATACGAACCACCACAATGCCAGATTCATTACAATCTTGCACAAATTTTTCTTTGTTCAGGGCACGTCTTCCCCCCAGTCGGTAATTACCATCGCCATCAAGGCCAGAGCCATTTCCGTAGTATGAGCTGGCGTTAGGGTCTCCTTCAGGGTCTCCTTTGTCCCCAGCCTGGTTATCGTTACCTTCCCCACCATCTTCTGTACCTGTTCTTTCGGGGCCGTTTAAAATACTACTCATGGCATCGGTAGTAGATTTATCGGGTTTCGGATCTGGTTTTTCTACAGGCGGTTCTTTTTCTTTAGGTTTTGGTTCCGGTTTTTTTTCAACTACCGGTTTTGGCTTTTCCTTTTTTTCTATTACCGGCGCTTCTTCAATTTCCTGAGTAACCACTTCTTCTTCAATAACCGGCTCTGGTTCCGGTTGCACTTGGGGAGCGGTATTTTGTTTTGGCGCCGATTTCACCGGCTCGGTAGGTTGTTCATCTCCCGAGCCAACTTCCGAGGTACCAAAATTAATAGCGATCCCGCTTTCCGGTGGCGGATCTAGATAAGTTAGCCCCAACAGAAACAACAATGCAATTAACAGCACGTGTAGAATTACCGTGATGGTAAAAGATTTTTTTTCGTGTTTGGTTTCTAACATGGCCATTTTTTATTCCGGTTTTACGGCTAAAATAATTTTATAATTATTCTGGTTCGCTATATCCATTACCTTTACCGCCTTTTCTATAGGCACTCCTTCTTCGGCGCGCAAAATTATGGTTGGCGTTTCTTTTCCTGCTAACTTTGAACGTAAGGTACTTTCTAAAGCCGATTGGCTTATCCGTTCGTCGTTTACATAGAATTGCAGTTCTTTGGTTATACTCACCGCAACATTATGCGCGTTTGTGGTCTTTCCTTTGGCTTTAGGCAAAATAAGGTCTAAAGCCTCTGGAGTGATTACCGGCGAAGTGAGCATAAAAAAGATCAACAACAGAAACACAATATCTGTCATGGAGCTCATACTAAACTCGGGGCTTACTTTATTTCTTCCTCTTAAATTCATATTAAGCGGGCTCGTTTAACAGATCTAGGAAATCTACTGCGGTGGCTTCCATTTGGTGCACTACTTTATCGGTTTTTACCACCAGGTGGTTATAACCAATATACGCGATAATACCAACTATAAGTCCGGCAACGGTAGTGGTCATCGCGGTGTAAATTCCTTCGGCCAGCGCCCCCATTTGTGCCTGGCCGCTACTTGCCGCCAGTTCATGGAACGCAAGCACCATACCAATTACAGTACCCAAAAAACCAATCATGGGCGCAGCGCCAGCAATAGTGGCGAGAATACTTACATTCTTTTCCAGCTTGTAAACTTCTAAACGCCCGGCATTTTCTATAGCGGTATTAATATCTTCCAGGGGGCTTCCTATTCTGGAAATTCCTTTTTCGGTTAGCCTTGCTACGGGGGAATCACTTTGTGAACAACGCATTTTGGCTGACTCTATATTCCCATTAAGCACATTGTCCTTAATTTGTAACATAAAATTCTTATCTATCTGGCTGGCCGATTTTATAGCAAAAAGCCGTTCAAAGTAAATATAGACCGCTGCAAAAAGCAGCACAAAGAGAATAAAGATAATTATTTGGCCTCCAAGGCCACCACTAAGCATTAAATCGAATAAAGACAGGGTTTTTTCTTCTACTACCGGCTCTGCCTGTTGAGCGGCTTCGGCAGCGCCATCCTGCGGTAAAAAGTATAGCATAGGTTTCTATTAGGGTTTTTAATGTAACGTGATAAACCAGATTTAATTGTAATCCAAATTTAGTAAAATAATNAGCAGTGCAAACTGCTTTATTCTAATTGCTCAAATTTTATTTTTTGAGACTGAAAATTCGTTGTTAGAAACCATAAAAAATCCCGCTCGAAAGCGGGATCTTCANGATTAATCTCAATCAACTAAAAATACAAGATTAAACTAAACTTGTCTTCTTTAATATTGAAGGTATGTTAAACCAATTGTTTTAAGGCTACTTCAAAAGCGCTTTTACTAATATTGGTTTTACTACTATTATTATCGAAGGTATTTTGAATCGCGTTTTTAATGGTGATAGAGGTATCATTAAAAATGGCCTCATCGGTCATTTGCACCCTTCGCTCCATAAAATAGGCAAACACGCGTGCCATTCCGCAGTTTGAAATAAAATCGGGAATAAGGCTTACTTTTTCATCGGTAGATTCCATAATAGAACCAAAGAAAATTTCTTTATCGGCAAACGGCACGTTTGCACCACAGGAAACCACTTCCAGTTTTCTTACAATTAAACTGTTTATTTGATTCTGCGTAATTAATCGGGATGATGCACAAGGGGTAAATATTTCGGCATCCAGCTCCCAAATTTTTTCATTTATCTCTTCAAATGGCATTAAATTGTCATGCTTCAAAGTATTCCCATCTTTGGTAAGAAAAAGCTCTTTTATTTCTTCAAAAGAAAAATCTTCTTCTTTAATAAGTCCGCCAGAAATATCTATAATTCCAATAATTTTTACCCCCATTTGGGACAAAAAGTATGCAGCAGCACCACCTACATTTCCAAAGCCCTGTATCACGGCTTTTTTTCCTTTTATTTCGCCTCCGTAAATATCATAATAATGCTTTACCGCCTCGGCCACTCCGAACCCGGTAATCATATCGGCTACTTTATATTTTCGGGTAATATCGGGAGAGTACTGTTTATTTTCCAAAACCTTAATTACTCCCTGACGCAGCTGTCCAATTCGATTAATTTTTTCGGCTTCGCTAGGTTTAAAATGCCCGTTAAAAACCCCTTCTTGCGGATGCCAAACCCCACAATCTTCGGTAATGGGAATCACCTCGTTCATTTCATCTATGTTAAGGTCTCCCCCGGTGCCATAATAACTCTTTAATAAAGGAGAAACGGCTTTAAACCAACGCTCCAAAACCCCTTTCTTTCTCGGATCTTTGGGATCAAAATTAATTCCAGATTTCGCTCCTCCCATTGGAGGTCCCGAAACAGTAAATTTCACCTCCATTGTTTTGGCCAGGGAAAGCACTTCATTTTCATCTAGTCCTTTCCGCATTCTGGTGCCTCCGCCAGAGGCGCCCCCGCGTAATGAATTGATTACCGCCCAGCCTTCGGCCTCGGTCTCAGCATCTTTCCAGTGAAATACAATTTCTGGTGGTTTATTTTCGTATAATTTTAATAAATCCTTCATTTAGGCTTCTATTTTTCACAAATATATAAATTAAGAGCTATATTTTTAATTTTTCAGCAAGAGATTTAGATTTCATGGATAACTCCGGAAGAATGATCTTTTTCTGCACCGGTAACCGATTTTAGCACATTTACCTCATCCCGTAACTTGAGCACGCCTAACAAGCCAAAAATTAAAGCTTCTTTATAGTCGATTATTTCTTTGGAAGGAATGCAAAAATGACATTTGGATGCTTCTTTGAATTGACGAATTAAAAAATTATTAAAAGTGCCGCCACCACTTAAAAGCACCTTAGAATTGGAATTGTTGTCTAAAGCATTTGCAACCTGCTGGGCCACGTGTACCGAAAATGTATGCAAAATGTCTGGGATTTTATCTTCATAGGCAGAAAGCATTGGAAAAACCTCCTGGTTCACCCATTCTATCCCTAAAGATTTTGGGGGCTTTTGGGAATAAAAAGAAAGCTTGTTCAATTTTTCCAGCAATTCTTTATTCAATTTTCCTGAAGCAGCTAATTTTCCGCCTTCATCATATTCCTTCCCCAGCTGCCGGGCGTAATAATTTAAAACGGTATTCACGGCACAAATATCATAAGCCAAACGCTCCTCGTTAATTTCAGTAGAAATATTTGCAAAGCCGCCCAAATTGAGACAATATTTATAATCTGAAAACAGCAAATTATCCCCAACAGGCACTAAAGGCGCTCCCTGACCACCAGATTTTACGTCTTGCACCCTAAAATCGCAAACCACTCTTTGCCCAACGAGGTAAGCTAATTGGGGCAGGTTGCCAATTTGAAGCGTATAGTTATTTTCAGGCTCGTGCTTTATGGTATGCCCATGACTGCAAACCGCATCTATATTTTTTATTCGATATTTTTCAAGAAAGCAAGCAGTAACATTAGCGAGATGATTAGTATATTTTTTATTGAGCTCTTCCAACTTTCCTTCGGAATAATTGATTGCAGCTTCTAAGGTTTCCTTCCAATTTAAAGGATAAGGAACAGTTTCGGCCTCCAAAATCTTGTAAGTCCAACAGTTTTTATAATCAAAATTCACATAGACCAAATCAATGCCATCTAAGGAAGTACCAGACATCACCCCAACAACTCTGTAATTCGCTTTTTTCATATTCTTAAAATATATTAAACTAAATTGAAAAATACACACCAAAACTTTACCTTTGATGCTCTAAATTAGATTTTCCTAAATTAAAACAATAATATGGATTTCAAACTTACAGAAGAACATATCATGATTCGGGATGCTGCCCGCGATTTTGCCAACAACGAATTATTGCCCGGGGTTATTGAAAGAGATGAGAAACAGGAATTCCCCAAAGCGCAGATTAAGATGATGGGGGAACTTGGCTTTCTAGGGATGATGGCCTCTCCCGAGTATGGTGGTGGCGGAATGGACACGATCTCCTACATTTTAGCGATGGAAGAAATTTCTAAAATAGACGCTTCCGCATCTGTAGTCATGTCTGTTAATAATTCTTTAGTTTGCTGGGGGTTGGATACCTACGCAAATGAAGAGCAAAAGAAAAAATACTTATCAAAATTAACCACCGGGGAAAAATTAGGTGCTTTTTGCCTCTCTGAACCAGAAGCTGGTAGTGACGCCACTTCCCAACGCACCACTGCAATTGATAAAGGAGATCATTACCTACTTAATGGTACAAAAAACTGGATCACCAACGGAAATTCGGCCGATTACTTTTTAGTGATTGCGCAAACCGATAGGGAAAAGAAACACAAGGGCATCAACGCTTTTATTATAGAAAAAGAATGGGAAGGTTTTGAAATTGGACCCAAAGAAAACAAATTGGGAATTAGAGGAAGCGATACCCATTCCCTTAATTTTAACGATGTAAAAGTTCCAAAAGAAAACAGGATTGGTGAAGACGGTTTTGGTTTTAAGTTTGCCATGAAAACGCTCTCTGGCGGAAGAATTGGTATTGCTGCGCAGGCTTTAGGGATAGCTTCTGGAGCTTACGAATTAGCTTTAGAATATTCTAAGCAGAGAAAAGCTTTTGGCACCGAGATTTGCAACCACCAGGCCATTGCTTTTAAACTTGCCGATATGTACACCTCTATTGAAGCTTCCAGGCATTTAGTAATGAAAGCGGCCTGGGATAAAGACCAAAAAGAGAATTATGAGCTAACTGGTGCTATGGCCAAAGTTTTCGCTTCAAAGACTGCTATGGATGTAACTACCGAAGCTGTGCAGGTATACGGAGGTAACGGCTACGTAAAAGAATATCACGTAGAGCGCTTAATGCGCGATGCTAAAATCACCCAAATTTATGAAGGCACTTCAGAAATACAAAAAATTGTAATCTCCAGAGCAATTTTGAAAAATTAATTTTTATAGAATTATGCCAATAGTTTACCTATTTGTTCCGTGTAATTTTTGAGTCTATTTGGTATTAGTTTTAACTTTTAAAAGTCCGGTTTTCGAAAAAGTCGGACTTTTTTTGTGCTAACCCATAAAATCGATTTTACAGATTTTATAATCTGAAAGCTGCCAAATTAAATATTTATCATTTATTTCCCATTTAATCGTTTTTATTGAATTTATTTCTATTTAAATGGCAAATCACTTCATAATAATCATTAAATTAAGTAGTTTTGAGGAGAAAACTTAAGGAAGAAAGAACATGAAATTAAAAAAGCAGGGGCTCTATTCACCCGAATTTGAGCATGATAATTGTGGAGCGGGATTTATTTGTAATTTAAAAGGAAAGAGAACAAATGATATTATTCATAAAGCCTTAGATATTCTTATTCGGCTGGAACACCGAGGTGCGGTAAGTGCAGATGGAAAAACCGGGGATGGCGCCGGGATTTTAATTGAAATTCCTCACGATTTCTTTAAAAAAGCCTGCGATTTTAAACTTCCCAAGTTTAAAAATTACGCAGTAGGAATGGTTTTCCTACCACCTTCTAAAAACCAACGAAAAATTTGTAGAGAGATTCTTGAAGAAGAAATTATTGGGCAGGGGCTTAACTTAATTGGTTGGCGGGAAGTCCCCGTAAATAAGGCCTGCCTGGGAAGTATTGCCGCACTTTCTGAACCAAATGTGCAACAGATTTTTATTGGGAAAGACGAAGATGTTCCTGCTGAAAGTTTTAATACCAAACTTTTTACCGCGAGAAAAATCGCCGAACATAGAATTGAAAAATCAGAACTTTCTGAAGCCGAATATTTTTACCTACCCAGTCTATCTACCAACACCATTATTTATAAAGGATTATTGATGCCACAAGACATCAACACCTACTATTGCGACCTCAACGAACCAGAGGTGGTCACTAAGCTGGCATTAGTACACCAAAGATTTTCTACCAACACCTTTCCTACCTGGGATTTGGCACAGCCTTTTAGGTATATGTGCCACAATGGCGAAATTAACACCCTACGCGGAAACCTTAGCCGAATGAAAGCCAGGGAAGAACTTTTTGAAAGCGAAAAATTTGGTGAGGACCTTAAGGAGGTTATCCCTATTGTTTCTGAAGGAAAGTCAGATTCGGCTTCTATGGATATGGTGCTGGAATTACTATTACAAACCGGCCGTTCCCTACCAGAAGCAATTATGATGATGGTGCCAGAAGCCTGGGAGAAAAACCCGTCTATGGCCGATGCAAAGAAAGCTTTTTATGAGTACAACGCTTGTATTATGGAACCCTGGGACGGCCCAGCTTCTATCCCATTTACCGATGGGAATTATATTGGAGCCTTATTGGATAGAAACGGACTTAGACCTTCCAGATATACTTTAACCAAAGACGGTTATGTGATTATGTCTTCAGAAACGGGAGTTTTACAAATTAAACCAGAAAACGTGGAATTACACGGTAGGCTAGAACCGGGAAGAATGTTTCTGGTAGATATGAATGAGGGAAAAATTATTGGCGATGAAGAGGTAAAGCAAAAAATAATTTCAGAAAGACCTTATAGAAAATGGTTGGATGAAAATCTACTTCAGTTGTCTGAGGTGCCTTATACCGGCAATAAAACCCCGGTAGAAAAGATTGCTATTAATACCCGCCAAAAATTATTCGGCTATACCCAGGAAGATATCAGCACCATCATTAGCCCTATGGCCACACAGGGGAAAGAAGCCATTGGCTCCATGGGCGCCGATATTCCTTTAGCGGTCTTATCTGATAAACCTCAACTTCTCTTTAACTACTTCAAACAATTATTCGCCCAGGTTACCAATCCGCCTTTAGATGGTATTAGGGAAGAAATTGTCACAGATATAAGCTTATCTATAGGACAAGATAGAAACTTATTCGATATTATTCCGGAGCAATCTAAAAAATTGCGCATTCAAAATCCGGTAATCTCCAACGAAGATCTGGATAAGATTAAATATATAGAACATCCCGACTTTAAAACTGCTTCTATTTCCATACTCTATGAAGCAGAAAAAGGCCTTAACGGACTCGAAACGCGTTTGGATGAAATAATCCAGGAAATTAACGATGCGGTAGATGCCAACTGCAATACGATAATTCTTACCGATAGAAATGCCAATGCTCAATTAGCTCCTATTCCTTCCCTTTTAGCCTGCTCTTTTGTGCATCACAGAGTTAAAAAACACAACCGGAGATCTTCCTTCGGAATTGTAATAGAATCGGCCGAACCACGGGAACCACATCATTTTGCACTTCTTTTTGGGTACGGGGCCAGTGCCATTAATCCTTATATGGTAAATGAAATTATTTACAAATTGGTAGAAGAAAAGGAAATTGAAGTAAAAGAGCCAGAAGTTGCGGTAGAGAATTTTAATGTCGCTATTGGTAAAGGTATTATAAAAATTATGAACAAAATTGGTATCTCTACCCTTCACTCCTATCGCGGCGCTCAAATTTTCGAGATTCTTGGTTTAAACCAGAAGTTTGTAGATAAATACTTTACGAATACCCCAACAAGAATCGAAGGTATTGGCTTGTATGAAATTGAAAAGGAAGTGCAGAAGCGTTTTGATAGCGCTTTTCTTCAGAAGAAAACAAACACCGATTTAGAATTAGAAATTGGAGGCGATTATCGCTGGAGAAGAACCGGGGAAAGACACATGTTTAACCCTGCCAGCGTCGCGAAATTACAGCAAGCGATAAAACAAAACTCTAGCAAAGCTTACAAAGAATATTCAAACTTCATCAACCAACAGAGTGAACGTTTAATGACGCTTCGCGGAATGTTTAAATTCCGAGATCTAAATCCTGTTCCTATTGAAGAAGTAGAACCCTGGACAGAGATCGTAAAACGCTTTAAAACAGGAGCGATGTCCTTTGGTTCTATTAGTAAAGAAGCGCACGAAAATCTTGCGGTAGCCATGAACCGGATGCAGGGAAAAAGCAACTCGGGCGAAGGAGGTGAGGATTCACAACGATTTAATAAAGATCTGGATGGCAACTGGAGAAACTCGGCTATAAAACAAGTGGCTTCAGGGAGGTTTGGTGTTTCCATTAATTATTTAAGCAGTGCAAAAGAAATTCAGATTAAGATGGCACAAGGTGCTAAACCCGGGGAAGGCGGGCAACTACCGGGACCAAAAGTGAACCCTGATATTGCAAAAACCCGAAACTCCACGCCTTATGTAGGTTTAATTTCGCCCCCGCCCCATCACGATATCTATTCGATTGAAGATTTGGCGCAATTAATTTTCGACCTTAAAAACGCCAATCGCGAAGCCAGGATCAATGTAAAACTGGTTTCTAAAGTTGGGGTGGGTACTATCGCCGCCGGTGTGGCAAAAGCCAAAGCCGATGTAGTGCTTATTTCTGGTTACGACGGCGGGACGGGAGCCGCTGCCCTCACCTCCTTGAGACACGCGGGCTTGCCCTGGGAACTGGGAATTGCCGAAGCGCAACAAACCCTGCTTATTAATAACCTTAGAAACCGAATTGTGGTAGAATGTGATGGCCAATTAAAAACAGGAAGGGATGTAGCCATCGCCGCCTTGCTTGGGGCCGAAGAATTCGGCTTTTCTACCGCGCCACTGGTTGCTTCGGGTTGTATTATGATGCGCGCCTGCCACCTAAACACCTGCCCGGTAGGGATTGCTACACAAGATCCCGAACTACGTAAAAAATTTAAGGGTACTCCAGAAGACGTAATTAACTTTATGTATTTCATTGCCGAGGAATTACGCCAAATAATGGCCGATCTTGGTTTTAGAAGTATCAACGAAATGGTGGGACAGAGCCAAAAATTAGATATGAACCGCGCCATTGAACATTATAAAGCACAAGGATTGGATCTTTCCAACATTCTATACAAACCAAAAATCGATGAAGATATGGCACTGCATAATACAGAAATCCAAAATCACAATTTAGAAAATGTACTGGATTTTGAAATATTAAAGCAGGCGCACCCGGCTATTTACAGAAAAGAAAAAATGAGTTTAGATTTTCCAATAAGTAATACCAACAGAACTACCGGCACCATTTTGAGCAATGAGATTTCAAAAATTCATGGAGAAAAAGGCTTACCAGAGGGCACACTTCAGCTAAACTTTACCGGCTCTGCAGGACAAAGTTTTGGAGCCTTCGCCACCAAAGGATTAATTATGAGCATTGACGGAAATTCTAATGATTATCTGGGAAAAGGACTCTCTGGTGCCACGCTTAGCGTTAGAAAACCAAAGGAAGCAACCTTTAAATCTAATGAAAATGTAATAATTGGTAATGTAGCTCTTTATGGTGCTATAAATGGAGAAGCCTATATTAACGGCATTGGAGGCGAACGTTTCTGTGTAAGAAATTCTGGGGCCAAAGCGGTAATTGAAGGCATTGGAGATCACGGTTGTGAATATATGACCGGTGGAGTGGCGGTAATTTTAGGAAAAATAGGAAGAAATTTCGCTGCCGGAATGAGCGGTGGAATCGCTTATATTTTTAATCCCGATAACAACATAGACCACAATAATTTCAATATGGAAATGATTGAGCTGGAAGAACCTTCCGAAGAAAATCAAGATGAATTGAAAAAACTTATTGAAAATCATTTGAATTATACTGAAAGTGATTTCGCCAGGGAAATTTTGGAGAACTGGGAAGAAAATTCAGGTAAATTCATAAAAGTAATGCCTACAGAATTCAAAAAGGCTTTACAGAAAATGGAAGAAGAAGAAATGAAAAAAGAAGAAGAAAAACTCAAAACAGCATAATTATGGGAAAGATTAGAGGTTTTATGGAATTCGACCGAGAGGTAGAAGACAAGAAAGCTGTTGAAAAACGAGTTAAAAACTATAAGGAATTCACCAAAGAAAAATCGCCGGAAGAGCTTAGGGATCAAGGCGCAAGATGTATGGACTGTGGGATTCCATTTTGCCATAGCGGATGTCCCCTGGGAAATTTAATCCCAGATTTTAATCATGCTGTGTATAAAAACGACTGGAAAAAAGCTTTAAATATTCTACACAGTACTAATAATTTTCCTGAATTTACCGGCAGATTATGTCCCGCTCCTTGTGAATCTTCATGTGTGCTGGAAATTACAGATCCGCCGGTGGCCATAGAACTTATTGAAAAATATATAGTAGAACGCGGATTTAAAGAAGGATGGATCACACCACAACCTCCAACATCGAGAACAGGGAAAACCGCGGCTGTAGTAGGTTCTGGCCCCGCAGGTCTTGCAGCCGCGCAGCAACTTAACCGTGCCGGTCACGAAGTGACGGTTTTTGAACGCGACAAAAAAGTTGGCGGACTCCTTCGTTACGGCATTCCAGATTTTAAAATGGAGAAACACATTATAGACCGTCGTGTGGACATTATGGAGAAAGAAGGTATTAAATTTAAAACCGAAATTCACGTAGGTGAAAATTATGAAGCTGAAAGACTTACAGATTTTGATGCAGTGGTGCTTTGCGGTGGCGCTACCAAAGGAAGAAAAATGCCTATAGATGGGGCTAATGGTAGCGGAATTATGCAGGCCATGGATTTTTTAAAAAACAACAACGAAGTTGTGGACGGGCTGAAGAAGCAAACCGAAGAGCTTTCTGCTACAGGCAAAAACGTAATCGTAATTGGCGGTGGCGATACCGGCTCAGATTGTGTAGGAACTTCCAACCGGCACGGGGCAAAATCGGTGACTAACTTTGAGATTATGCCTGTACCAACCGAGCACAGAAATAAAGAAAATCCCTGGCCTTACTGGCCTTTTACCCTAAAATCCACTTTTTCTCACGAAGAAGGTGTAGCCCGGAACTGGAGTATTAACACCAAAGAATTTGTACGCGATAAAGCAGGAAATTTAAAAGCGCTAAAAACCGTAAATATAGAATGGGTTAAAGGCGAAAACGGCAGGCCACAATTAAAAGAAGTAAAAGGTTCTGAAAAAAAATGGCCTTGCGAAATGGTGTTACTGGCCTTAGGTTTTACCGGGCCCGAGAAAACCCTTAGCGAACAGTTGGGCTTAGAATTGGATAGCCGAACCAACATTAAAGGAGAGAAAGACTATCAAACCAATATACCAAATATCTTTACCGCCGGCGATATGCGTCGCGGACAGTCTCTAATTGTATGGGCAATTTCCGAAGGCCGGGAAGCGGCTTATCACGTAGATAAATATTTAATGGGAAAATCCATGTTGCCACGTAAAGGCGAAGGAGATCTTCCTGCAGCTTAGAAAGGTTTGGGGTTTGTTATTGCGGGTTGATCGGTTGCCTGTTATCAGTTCCGGGGTTATGCGTTCTCGGTTATCGGTTGTGGGTTCTCAGTTTGTCTGATTCGAACCGTCATTGCGAAGAGCGAAGCGATGTGGCAATCTGTTGTGGTGGGTTGTGGGTTTTGAGTTTGTCCGTTGTCTAAACAACTTTTTATCTTTTTAGCGTAAAATTGGCACTGAAACTGCCACGTTTTCCTCCGTTCATTTCATAGGTTACCTTAAACCAATAATCGCTTGCCGGAAGGTTGCGACCATTATAGGTGCCGTCCCAAGCTCCTCCGCCGGGAATAATTTCTTTGAGGAGTTTTCCGTAGCGATCAAAAACATAAAGGTTGAGAATTTTAATTTCGTTATTTCCAGTGATGTTCCAGGTGTCGTTATAACCATCTGAATTTGGGGTGAAAAATCGCTGATATCCTACCAGGTAAAATTTTGGAGAAACGGTAATTCCGCAGCCATTAATTTCCCGAGCGCTAATGGTATGATATCCGGGGTTAAGCTTACTAAACCTTGCGCTTTCCTGCCAGCTTCCGGTATCTGCGCGGTATTCATACGTCGTATTTTCACCCGTCCCGTTCTCAGCATCTGCAGTAACCGTAGTTCCACCCGTAAAATCGCTACCTTCAATTTTTACTAAAACTGTCCTGGCTTTTGAATAAACCAGAAGTTTTGTTTGAAATTCCACACTACAACCAGAACGAGTATCGGTAACCTGCAGTTTCAATTGATCAAAACTGGGAACCTGGGAAAAATTTAAAATTGGAGCTGTACTAATGCTAATTCCTTCAGCGCTCCATATATAGCTATAATTGCTGCCCAGGTCGCGTCCAAGCTCGGATTGCTGAGTAATATTCCCGGCAAGATCTATACAAATCACGGTTTCTTCAGCTAAAATTGCTTCCGGCACAAAAGAAACCTCTACCTGAAACCGAACAAGATCTGAAGCGCACTCACTCTCTTCTCCCGCTACGACAGCTAAAACTTCCTGCGTTTCTTGAATTTGGTAAGATTTGGGATTGGAGATTGGATTTTCGGCTTTAAGTTGCTGTAAAGATTCATAAAAGTTCACCAAATAATTTTCTTCCGAAGTATTTCCAGTAAGAATATCATTGGAATTCACCGTTAAATCTATGGTATTTTGAGCCGGATCACAGATAAAAATATCCTTAGGTTTACTAGCCACAGGCTCACTAAAAAATTGCACTTCTATTTCATCCTCATCTGGCTGATTTGTTTGCTTTGCATATACAATTACTTTATAACGCCCCGATTTAGTGATCTTTAATGTAGGATTAATTTCGTTGGGAATAACTTTAAAATTGTTGGCCAGTTCATCAAACCCATACCACTCATAACGGGCTACCCCCTGGGTAGTGGCGTCTAGAACCGTTTCATTTACGCCACAAAGCATTCGGTCTGGCCCCAGGACTTCATCGAGAATTCCGCAATCTGTAGAACCGGAATTTGCTTGTTGCGAGTTTGTTTGTTTCAAACTAATAAACCCCGGTAATTCATCATAATTAGTAATCATGACTACATATATTTGACCTTCTTCAGCATTAGAAATCATCATTTCTTCTTCCGTGTCGGGTTCATAACTGCAATCTATAATATTTTCGGCGCTTAAAGATTCATCGGCACAGTAATCGTCTGTTTGCTTAAAGGGTCCCCAAACCACAAAATCTACATCATATTGAGATCCGCTGCCATCTTTATTTTGAAATTGAGAAATATTAAACCTAAGATTTCCACTCTTCTCTACCTGTAAATAGAACCAGGCAGGATATGGTTGCGATAACAAACAGCCGTAAGTTGGGCCCGGCTGCCCATTTGTGACAGTGCTATTGTTGATATTAGAATTTGGGAACACCAGTTGGTCACTGCCAGCACAGAAAGGATCTAGGCTTGCGCAAGTAGTTCCCTGAGCAAATACGCTCGTATAAATTCCGAAGAAAAACAGGGGTAAAAAAAGAAAATAGGCTTTGTGTCTCATAATATTATGCCAGGTGCTACAAATTAATAAATATCAAATTAAACTCGTGGCTTTTGTAATTACATAAAAACTTATTAAATATGTATCTTTGCAAGCCAAACAATCGATTTACGACTATTAGTGCAAAAACGGTATGAAAATAGACAAAATTTTGAACGAAATTGATGAGCAGGGAGATGCCCATGCTGGTAGCAGTGCAGAAAACCCTATTCGTGAAGATGCTTTTGAGTTGAGCGATATTGAAAAAGTAGCGCTTATCAATAAAGATGTAAAACATATTATGGAAACCCTGGGTCTTGATCTTACTGACGATAGCCTTAAGGGAACACCACAGCGCGTGGCAAAAATGTTTGTAAATGAAGTTTTTGCCGGGTTAGATCCAGAGAAAAAACCGGTGGCTTCCACTTTTGATAATAAGTACAAATATGGGGAGATGTTGGTAGAAAAAAATATTACCGTTTATTCTACCTGTGAGCATCATTTGCTTCCCATTGTTGGCAAAGCGCACGTGGCCTATATCTCTAAAGGTCGGGTTATAGGGCTTTCTAAAATGAATAGAATTGTAGATTATTTCGCAAAAAGACCACAAGTACAGGAGCGCATGACGATGCAAATAGTACAGGAATTGCAAAAAGCACTGGGCACCCCAGATGTAGCCTGTATAGTAGACGCCAAGCACCTTTGTGTAAATAGCCGCGGAATTAGGGATATAGACAGCAGCACCGTAACCAGTGAATTTGGTGGCGCTTTTAAAGAGCAAGCTGTAAAAAGGGAATTTCTCGATTATATAAAACTCGACACTACTTTTTAAATCTTCTTATTTAAACTTAACAACTAACTATTTATGGCGCTTTACCAGGAACAAAGCTTGAAAATATACAATTCTATGAGCGGCGAAAAGGAAATTTTCAAGCCGTTAAACGAAGGAAATGTGGGAATGTATGTTTGCGGCCCCACCGTGTACAGCAATGTTCATTTAGGTAACTGCCGTACTTTTATTTCTTTTGATTTGGTGTTTCGTTACCTGAAGCATTTAGGATATAAAGTGAGATATGTTAGGAATATCACTGATGCCGGGCACCTGGAAAATGACGCCGAAACCGGAGAAGACCGAATTGCGAAAAAAGCCCGTTTAGAGCAAATAGAACCTATGGAAGTGGTGCAACGCTACACCATAGATTTTCATAATATTCTACAAAAATTCAACAATTTGCCGCCAAGTATTGAGCCCACGGCTACTGGGCATATTGTAGAGCAAATTGAAATTATTAAAACCATTATTGACAATGGTTTTGCCTATGCGGTAAATGGTTCGGTTTATTTTGACGTTAAAAAGTTCAATGAAACTAATCACTACGGTAAACTTAGCGGCAGGGATCTTGAAAATATGATTGCCAACACACGTGAACTGGCGGCCCAGAGCGATAAGAAAAATCCGCAGGATTTTGCGCTTTGGAAAAAAGCCGAACCTCAACACATTATGCGCTGGCCTTCTCCGTGGAGTGATGGCTTTCCTGGTTGGCACCTGGAATGCACCGTGATGAGCACCAAATATTTGGGAGAAGAATTTGATATTCATGGTGGCGGAATGGACCTGAAATTTCCACATCACGAATGCGAAATTGCGCAAGGAGAAGCAGCTACGGGTAAAAATCCTGTTAATTATTGGTTGCACGCCAATATGCTTACTTTAAACGGCAAAAAGATGGCCAAAAGTACCGGAAACAATATTCTTCCTGANGAAATTTTCTCNGGAAATAATGATATTTTAGATAAGCGGTTTTCTCCAAACGTAACCCGTTTTTTTATGCTTCAGGCGAATTACCGAAGCATTTTAGATTTTTCAGATGAAGCTTTAAAAGCCAGTGAAAAAGGTTTTAACCGATTGATGGACGCTTATCATTCTGTAGAAGACTTACCGGCTTCCGAAAAATCAAGCCTCGATATTCCAGCCTGGAAACAATCTTGCTACGATGCGATGAACGACGATTTTAACAGTCCTATTCTTATCGCCAAGCTTTTTGATGGGGTTAAGATGATTAATAACATTAAAGAAGATGCTGCCAGCATTACTGCCGAAGACCAAACGACGCTACATGAAACCATGCAAGCTTTTATGTTTGATGTGTTAGGACTTTTAGATAAAGTTTCTGAAGATAATGACACTTCAGATAAGCTTTCTTCCACCATAGAATTATTGATAAAACTACGTGCGGAAGCGAGAAATAACAAAGATTTCGCTCTTAGCGACCAAATAAGGGATCAATTGCAGGAGATGGGAATTCAGCTGAAAGATGGAAAAGAAGGTACTACTTTCAGCCTAAAATAAGATAAAAATACACAGTAGTCAGTCGCAGTAAGCAGTGTCCCAACAAAAATAGGACTACTAATGTAAAGTTTAAAGTTAAGTACCTGGTATTTATGCAGGTTACATGTCATAATTTTCAGCAATACCTATACAAGCTCGCGCGTAGCGTTCTGGTAGGCGATCCTGAATAAACAAAAAAAGGAGAATCATGCTTAGAAAATGGCTTGCCTATCCATTTATTTTACTGGTAAAATTCTATCGCAATTTTATCTCCCCCTTAACGCCGGCCACCTGTAGGTACACGCCAACCTGCTCCCAATACAGTTTAACCGCCTTGCGCAGATTTGGAATTTTTAAAGGCGGATGGCTAAGTCTAAAACGCATTTTTAGCTGCAACCCNTGGGGCGGGAGCGGTTATGACCCGGTGCCAGAAAAAACGGAATCCAAAATATAGGCAGGTATTGGCAAATATGTATCTTTACGCTTCTAATCAATTTTAAATTATGCTTTTTAACGCGATTAACTGGGGCCCTTCAGAAGGTCTAGATTTAGGTTTTTTCACCCTTCACTATTACAGTTTGATGTTTCTTATAGCCTTCGGACTGGGCTGGTATATCATGAAAAGCATCTTTGTAAGAGAAAAAATTTCTATAGAAAAGCTCGACTCGCTTTTTATTTATGTGGTTTTAGCTACGTTAATAGGTGCACGTCTTGGCCACGTGATCTTTTACGACTGGGATTACTTTCAGCATCATTTATTGGAAATATTCCTACCGGTGCGGTTTGAACCCGAATTTAAATTTACCGGCTTTAGAGGTTTGGCCAGCCACGGCGCAGCCATAGGCATTATTGTCGCGATGTACCTGTATAGGAAACGCGTATTGGATAAACCGGTATTATGGATTTTGGACCGAATTGTAATCCCTGTAGCCAGTGGAGGTGCTTTTGTAAGAATCGGAAACTTTTTGAATTCTGAAATTATAGGAAAACCAACCAACTCCGATTACGGAATAGTTTTTGAAAACCTGGGAGAAACATTTCCGCGGCACCCGGCGCAATTATATGAATCTTTCTGTTATATCCTTATTTTCGTGCTCCTCTGGTATTTATACTGGAAAACCGACAAACGACAAAAAATAGGCTATATCTTCGGGTTATTCCTGGTATTGCTTTGGACGGTTAGATTCTTTATAGAATTTATAAAAGAAGCCCAGGTTAACGAACGGGCTACCTGGTTCTTGAATACCGGCCAATGGCTAAGTATTCCTTTTATTATCGCCGGACTTTACTTTATGTACCGTCCCACTAAACCAAGAACGGTATGATACGTAAATGCATTATTTTCTCGGCTGCAGCGACGCTCTCTCTCCTTACTTCCTGTAAAGATGATAATGCTACGGAAAAACCCATAGAAACCGAAGAAATCACCTTCACCAAAGAAGGAGAAGCCACCTTATTAAAAGCTTCGGGAGATACCATTAAACATTTGGATATTGAGATTGCCGATAATTCTTACGAACGGCAAACCGGGTTAATGTACCGCAACAATATGGAAGAGGAACAGGGAATGCTTTTTATTTACAATGAGGAAGCGCCAAGATCCTTTTTTATGAAGAACACCTATATTCCGCTAGATATTATTTATTTCGCTGCAGACAGCAGTGCGGTAAGCTTACAAGAAAACGCCCAGCCCAGGGATGAGACTTCCCTCCCATCAGAAAAACCGGCCCAATTTGTTTTGGAAGTCAATGCCGGCCTCGCCGAAGAGTGGGATTTTGAAGTTGGCGATAAAATAGATTTCAAGAGGTTAGATTAGATTTAATTGGTGTGGATTTGACTTAATTACAGATTTTTCGGTCTAGATGCCTTAAATTTTGTCGAAATTTCCGCTATTTCATGTTAATAATTCTTATTTACCGTGGCGAAATCCTAAAGCGATGTTCAGATTTTTTTGTATCTTATGATGTAGTAAGAAGTAAATTTAGATTTATTAATTAACAATACATATATTGCTTTATTGATTATTAAGCTATTTCTTTGTTTCGAAATGACTATTCATTTTATCTAATTATGGGAAAATCAACTTTTACTGAACTAGTGAAAAAATTTGAGAACGAGAAGATTACTGTAAAAACTAATGGTCTTAAAGGTAATTTTATTTGTTTATCTGGTAAATCTGGTGATCATTGGATAAGTATTATTCCTTCGCTCAATACCTCGGGTTATGGTTCCACAGAGGAAGATTCTAAAGAAGACTTAAAGTATAATTTAGATTTGTTTTGCGAAGACTTATTTAAATTAGATAGAGATTCTATTAATAGAGAACTTAGCAAATTGGGTTGGAGCAGAGATAAATTTTTTAGAAAGCGTTATTCGTCTTCCTATGTTGATGAAAATGGAGT
>JGI1221J13441_10000385_pt1 | contig 20189 bp, 15 predicted proteins | sample LakVidmifraction_4_FD_13441 | JGI IMG/M metagenome (IMG submission 13441) | reverse complement strand
AAAAACACTGGCCAAATGGTTGATAAAACTGAGTGGCACCGTGTGGTATTTTTTGGCAAGTTAGCAGAAATTGTTGGTGAATATTGCCGTAAAGGTTCACAAATTTATGTTGAAGGTAAACTTCAAACACGTAAATGGACTGACCCACAAGGCCAAGAAAAATACACGACTGAAATTGTAGTTGACGGTTTTACCGGCCAAATGCAAATGTTAGGGAGTCGTGGTGGCGACCAGCAAGGTGGTGGTTACCAAGGTAATCAATCTCAAGGCGGACAGCAAAGTGGTGGTTATCAAAATAATCAATCACAAGGCGGCCAACAAAGTGGTGGTTACCAAAACAACCAAGGGCAGAATAACCAACAGCAAGGTGGTTATGCTCCACAACAGCAGTCTGCACCAGCAGCACAGCCACAGTCTGCTCCTGCACCACAGCAAAATAACCAATATCAGCAGCCACAAGGTGGTTTTGCACCACAGCAAAGTAGTGCACCACAACAGCAAGGTGGCTTTGCTCCTAAACCGCAAAGTGCTCCACAAGGCGGCGCGTCTAACCCAATGGAACCAACCATTGATTTTGATGACGACATACCGTTCTAATTCCTAATATAATACTAAATGTATAGTAAATATATTATTAAGTCCTTCTGACCATTGTTAATTAAAGCCTTAACTTTATTTAACAAAAATCAGGGGGATTTTTTTTGTATATAAAGACTTAATAATAGATTAAGTTTTACTAATATAATTTTTGTATAGTATAAGACGTCAACTCTATAACTTTAGTAAAAGGCTAGAGTTAACCATAGTGAGATTTACGATGACAATTAGGGCAAAGTGCTATGGCATTATTTAAAGTATCTGCACCACCATCAGCGAGCCTAATTATATGATGTACTTCTAAATATGGGCTCCCATCTTTTTTTCGTGCGAATGGAGCTGGTTTATTACAGCGACCACAGATACCTCTAGCATCTAATAATGTTTGAGCCACAACATCAGGATTCCTATTGAACTCTATAATTGTCCTAGATACTTTTTTTGGAATTGGAGACGCTTTTGCCAGTCTCTTAGCTCTTTCTTTTTGAGAGCTTTTAATACTCTTTTCGACTTGTGTATCAAAGTCATCTAAATAAGAAGTTGAATTAAAAATAAACCCTTTAAATTTATTTTTTTTAAGATAATTCTTGATAGCGATAAAATCTTTATTGTTCTTAACAACTGTATTAATTACTTTATCTGTATTCAGCTTGAGCTTAAAATCTATACTCCCATCGCTTTTTACTCTAAGTGATATATAGCTACCATTAATATTATCGTTGAATCTGTATTGAGGTGGAGAAAAATCAACATAGCCTTCATTGTCACCTTTATAGATCGATCTCAAATCTTCAACTGCTAACAAGAAAAATTTTGCAATAACTTTATTTCTCTCAATCCATTTTTTAGCTTTAGGCTTCTCATCTATATCAATAGATCTTTTACTCATTCAAATACATCTCCGCCATGTCATCTAATTTGGCTTTTACTTCTTTCCAGTTTGGCATTACTTGAGTTAGTAAACGCCAGAAGCGTTCGCTGTGGTTGTGTTCAGCTATATGACAAAGCTCGTGCAGTATCACGTAATCAATGCATTCTTTAGGCGCTTTTACAAGGTGGGGGTTGAGCATCAAGCTGCCTTTGGTTGAGCAGCTTCCCCATTGCTTTTTCATTGCCATTACACGAAAAGAGGGAATGCCTGTTACCCATGTGGTTTTAGGCAGCAGTTCGGAAAGTCGTTCGTGAAAAATGGCTTTCGCTTTATGCTGATACCATTTGTCGATAAGTGGCTTAACTTTCACCTCCCGACTTTCTTGACTATCAAGGGCAATATCTTTGCTCACTTCATGCTTGAGTGTGACGTTTAGCTTACCTCGGCTAAGCTTCACACTAGGCACTTGCTCAGCATCAACAATGACCTTGAGTACATAGCGCTTACCTAAATAAAACTGGGTTTCGCCACTCACATAGCGCTTATGTAATACCGTGTCTTTTTGCTTTGCAAAGTCATTAATACTTTGCCATATCCACCTTGCACGCTTGTGCATGGCATCAACAATAGCATCTTCGCTTGCATCATGAGGCACGCTTGCAACAACACGTTGATCAGGGTAAACTTTTATAATGATCTTGCGGGCTACTTTTTTAGCGGTATCACTAGGCTTTATTTTACGAATAACGTCATAGCGAATGGTGTCGTTACCATAAGTAAAAACACCCTGTTCGTTGGTTGTTGCGCTGCTTTTTTCAGAATGAATAGCAGCGGCTACCGTTTTTTGTGTCACTTACATTAGCCTCTAGCTATGCCTAAGCGGGTTATCTTCAACACTTCTTCAATCAGCTTTTGAGCATTATCAAGGCCAAGCTCAGCGAATAACATAGGCAATAGCTTCATGTGAATGGCATTCTCAATTTCCGCAGGGTTAATGGAATACTCAGCAACCGCATCATTCACAACAGCATCAATATCAAAAGCAAGCGATACTAGCTTGTCGTTATCCAGAGCCTTTTCAGTTAAAAGCTCACTATCAAATAAATGTTTGAACAGGCCAAAATAGGCTTGAGCATGTTTGTTTAACTTGCCTGCGTCATCCATAAAGTCATTGGGAACATCAGCCACTTTGCGGTCTTTTACTTCTTGCTCAAAATCAGCGAATAGGATGTACTGTTTAACAGGGGCATCAAACATGGCTCTAGCATCTTCAATAGCTTTTTTAAGCATCTTAGAAAAATATTCCTGTGCATAAGGGTCATCGGCTAAATCTTGTTCAATCATTTTAGTAATTCGACCAGTAATTTTGTCCGTTTGGTTACGGGCCTCATCATCACTCAAATCTTGCGGTTTAACGTCTTTACCTAAGTTGCCTACCAAGTAAGCTCCGTCAGGTTCTTTTACTTCAATGCCTGCTATGTGTTTGTCGAGTAAGCTACGGATGTCTTCAGCGTATTCATCATAATTAATGGTTTCGTCAGCATCTTCACGTACTTGTTTACGTAAATCTACAAAAGCTTTTAAGTCACGCTTGTATAGATCACGCTTGTTATCGAACGACTTATCTTCAAAGTAAGTGGCAGATTGCAGTGCTACTTTCATACAGTTTGAGAATGCAGTAAGTATAGAGTAGAAATCATCACGTTTTTTAAGATTAGTGTCGGTAAGCTTACCATCAACCTCATGTACTTTTGGTGCTAATGCTTGTCGTAAAGCCGGGCCATCTTGTTTGTTTTTAACTCCATCGAATATCGCCCATAAATCACTGTGCAGGCCCGGAAGCTTTTTGTATTCCGTATCCATGCGGTTATACAACCCTTTCAGGTCGTCTATATCAAAACCGCCTTGGGTGCGCTCTGCAAGGTCTTGGTACTTTTCTATGGTGGTATCAAGCTCTTTTAATATGCCACGGTAATCAATCAGGTAGCCAAACTGTTTTTTGCTATGCAAACGGTTTACTCGGGCAATGGCTTGAATAAGATTGTGTTCTTTAAGGGGCTTATCGATGTAAAGCACCGTATTCTTTGGTTCGTCAAAGCCCGTTAGCAGCTTATCAACCACTATCATAATATCAGGGCCATCGTCTCTACCAAAGTCTTTTATAATGGCTTTGGTGTAGGCTTTTTCATCCATTTTATTAACATTGGCTTTCCACCAATTTTGCACAATGTCTTTGCTTTCTTGATCAACCACATCGTGCCCCTCACGCGTGTCAGGAGCCGACATTGCCACAACCGACGTAACGGTGCCAATTTTATCTAACGCCTCTTTGTAGCGTATTGCAGAGGCTTTAGAGTCACAGGCTAACTGACCTTTTAAACCTTGGTGCTTAAAGTTTTGAAAATGGTCGGCAATATCATAGGCGATTAACATAATGCGATCGGCGGTTTGGTAAATTTGACCTTTTTGTGAAAACTTTCTTTTTAAATCGGTTTTTTGTTTGTCGCTAAGCTTACTGGTACTACGATCAAACCACGCATCAATCGCTTTGTCGTTAACGTTCAGCTCTGGAATACGTTCTTCATACAGCAGTGGGGTCACGGTTTTATCTTCAACCGCTTGCTGCATCGTATAAGAGTGAATGATTTTACCGAACTTGTTCTCGGTCTTATCGTCTTTTAATAGCGGCGTACCTGTAAAGGCGATAAAAGCAGCTTTAGGCAGGGTTTGCTGCATACGGATATTATTTTCACCGTTTTGGCTGCGGTGACCTTCGTCCACTAACACAATAATATTAGGGCTATCGTTGTAACAGTCTTTGTGTTTTATGGCAGAGCCAAACTTATTAATAATCGAAAAAATAACGCGCTCGTTACTTTGACCAATCTGCTCGGCCAAACGCTTACCTGTGGTCGCCATAGCATCTTTTTTATCGCGGTCGGTGAGTACACCACCGGATGCAAACGTCCGGCTTAGCTGGTCTTCCAAATCCACACGGTCAGTCACTATAATTACGCGGCACTGTGCTAGCTCTTCAAGCCATATAAGTGCTTTTGATAAAAACACCATAGTAAATGACTTGCCGCTACCTGTGGTGTGCCAAATAACGCCGCCTTCACGTGCACCTGAGTCATCAAACGTATTAATACGCTCTATCAGCGCCTTAATACCAAATACTTGCTGATAACGCGCAACAATCTTACCTGCTTTTTTATCAAACAGCGTAAACAGTCGGGTCATATTTAATAATCGCTCTGGGCGCAATAAACTTACAATTAACCTGTCTTGGTCGGTTACCGCAAGCTCTCCTGCGGCAATAAGTGACTGGTAATCTGTTTTATCTTTTGGAGGGCGATGATTAAAGAGTGCATTCAATTGTTTATCATCAAGCGTATGGTTTTTAAGCCTGACAAATTCCGCTTCCGGTATATGCTCTTCTTTCCACTTAGCCCAAAACTTCTCAGGGGTGCCGCACGTTGCATACAAACCCTCATGCCCATTTATGGCTAGCAGTAGTTGGCTGTAGGCATATAAATGCGGTATTTCATCCTGCTTTTGATTACGAATATGCTGGGAGATAGCCTCAGCATTGGTCGATTTACCTTCCTTGTTTGAGTCGGGGCGTTTTGCCTCAATCACCACTAACGGCAAACCATTTACAAAACACACAATGTCAGGTCTACGGTTACCTGTACCTTCGGCATTTTGTACCACTAACTCTTCAGTACAATGAAAGGTATTGTTATTAATATTATGCCAATCAATCAGCCTAATAGTGGGTGAGGCTTTTTTGCCATCAATAAATTCAGTAACGCTAACGCCATACATTAATGCATTATAAATTTTCTCATTAGCCGCTTTTAAACCAAGGTTCATCGCAGGGTTTAGTTCATGCATCACCTTATCAATGGCTGCATCAGATAACTTATGCTGTTTACCTGCAAACGAAAATGTCTGTTTGGCTAAAAAGGCACGCATCACAGGTAATAACACCACCTGATGGGTGCTTTTCTTATGGCTTGCTAACGTGTTAGCGCGTAGGGCTTCACACTCACTCGGTGGGATAAACGTATAGCCTAAGTTAGCTAGCAGCGTAAGCGCGGGCAATTTTGCGCTAAATTCTTCTTGGAAGTTAACAGAACCATTACTCATGAGTTAACCCCTTTCTTTTGAATGAATTCGCAAACATGAGTCATGATTGCTTCTGTATTTAGCAAAACGGTAATTACTATCACTATTAAGGAAATCCAAAAAGTTAGAGGTACTTTATCCCTAAAAAAACCAAATTGTCTTTGTTCATCTATCCAAGCAATTTGCTGTTCCCAAAAGAATTTATAGTGGGCAAACCAAGTTGCAAACATAATGTGATTTGACGCACAGCTATTGTTATGCCGCTGTTCAATGTCATTAAGTTTGTTCGCTATATCAGTAGTATTTGGAGATTGAGATTTAGCGTCTGACATTAAATGTTTGAGTTCATTGAATAGACCAATTAATGCAATACCTTTTTCTTCATATATCTCTTTATTCCCATTTTTCATGGAAATATAAAGCCCAATAAGTCCGAGTATTAAAAGCGTGCAAGACATGAATTTTGTCGAAAGGTTAGAGAACGCTAACGCATAAATACCAAAGGCCATCGAAAAAAAGCTAATTAACCCAGGTAGTCTTTCTATCATTTCATAGCTAGCGAAATGAAGTTTGGCTGAGTAACCAACGTTATAAGCAGTTTCAGCAATATGCGTTTTCAAGTTGTTAATATCCACTTTTATCTCCTATTGAATCGGCACATCAATTCTATCTTTCGCAACAACAACACCATTCTGAATAGCAAAGCATTCAACTATATGTTCACCTTTAAACGTAGTTGTTTCTTTTCTTTTTCTAAACCCATCATCCCTAAATATTTGACCTCGAATACAATCTTTTCGCTCCGCTTCAGCACCTTGGTTTAATACCTTCCATTTAATAATGTATTCGCCTGGAACATTAATCTTATCAACCATAAAATCTAATCTTTTATTAGCTAACAAAGGAGTGTGGTTTGCGAGCATTTTGGTAAGAAAATCTGATCTAAAGCCATTTTGAGATACTTCACATTCAATTTTAAGAGAGTACCGAATATCGACTGGGTGTAAGTCCTCAATAAACTGCTCAGTATTTGTAAAGTTTCTAAGAGACTTACTTTTTTGCACAGTTTGAGCTGCAGGGAAGCTTCTACCAAAAACCTTTTTCCACTTGTTATTGGCAGAATCTTGTTCTCCAGCTTTTATCGCAGCTAAGCACAAATCATAAGCATCTTGAGCTGCGTTTTGAAACTTTTCTTTAACTTTGACTTGTTGGCGACTACCTAAAGCTGCGTAATACTCTTTATTAGTTTCACCAGCCAAGTATTTGAAGAAATCACGACACATCCAATCATAATAAACGTGGCTTTTGTTATCATACTCTGTAGTCGAGTTTAAGAAATTGTATGCAAGCGTATCAATTAATAAGCCTCCCATGCCTACACCATGCTTATTTTTCCACGCCCTAGCCATTTTGCAAAGATGACGAAAATTATTAGTTTTGTTATCAACAATATTTTTAACTTCATCAATCTCGTCTTGCGGTTTAGTGATCTTCCAACTTCCGCCATTATAACTGTCGGGGTACTTAAAGCTTCCGTTGTCTTGTTTAAAAACAGGCTGGGCCTCGACCATAAAGTTGGTATAAATTATTTGAACAACCAATCGGTCAACTTTTACATCAGTATTTGGGTATCGGGTTTTGATTGCGTCTCTGGTATCTTTTAATAATTTTGATTGATCGTTTTTATAATCATCCCACTTTGTATTCGGCATAACATAAAGCATGTCCAAATCAGAAATACCCTTAATACCTGTCCACCTACCATATGACCCAACTCGTAGTGTATTAGTCGTTTTACATTCAGTATTTCTAAACTTCTTATTCAATGAACTGGTTATCTCTCCGTACCTCAAACTAATATTTGAGGCATTATCAACTTTTAGGTTGTTAAGAAAACCTTTGAACATTTCTGATGTAGTCATTTGTATCCTTACTTTCGATTTGTAGTTGGGTGAGGATCATTTCCATAACTGTTACCAGAAAGAGTTTGTCCGTCTACCTCGTGAACTTTGGTGCCAAATTGCTAGTAACTTTAGTTGTATTTAAATTACTAGCACCTTTTACTGTCTAACCACCAAGGTGTTTAACAACGTATAAGCTTTTATCTTTTGACATTATGCCACCGCCTCATCATCCACTTTCACTCTACGCTTGCCTGTTAACAACTGCTGCATCAGTGCTTTCTTTTCTTGTTTTAAACCGGCTAGTTGTTTTTTTAATAGCTCAATTTCTTTATCTGCGTTGGTCAATACAGCAGCTATTTTTTCTTGTTCGTCCGTTTTAGGGAGAGTTACCTTATGATTTTTAATTTCTCCAGTTATTTGCGGCTGACCTGAGCCAGTTATCAAGTATGTTAAATTCGAACCTGAAAGTAGGTAGTAGATAAATTTTTTACTGCAACTTTTGTTAGCATCCAAATTTACTACCATCGCGTTACCAGTAATCCAAGATTTAGGCAAAGTCCAATTGACAATCCCACATGTGCTGCCTCTGCAAGTAACAGCAACTTGCTCAGTATCATGATTAAAATCTGAGTATTTTCCGATAATTCCATTTGCTCCGTATACTGGGTAACCTGACGAGGTTAACTTGCTCTGAGATATAGTTTTAGACTGATAAATCTTTGCGATGTCACCAAGCGCAACTTCTTCCCACTCCCCTTCAAACGGTTTACCTGAATCATCAAGTAACCGTTTTTTGCCTGTGAGCAGTTGTTGCATGAGGGCTTTTTTCTGCTGTTTGCTGTTGTCGATTAGGCGAACGGTGGTGCTAATCGCTTTATCCCAAGTGGATAGGATTTTGGCGATTTTGCGTTGTTCAGGAAGTGGAGGAACATCAATTGGAATAGATCGTATAGTTGGTAAATTAAGCCCAGCTTTTGCACCAGAATCATTTAACCGATTTATTTTATGATTCATTTCTTTTGATGATAAGAGATACGCAATATATTTACTGTGCGACTTTCTCTCATCCAATCGTATTAAAGCGGTGTGCTGATTTATAAATGCCTCACCCAACCCTTCGTGAACCCAGCCAATTTTTCCAAGTTCGGCTGTAATAGACATAAGAATATCGCCAGCTTTTAGCGATGTTCTTTTGCCATCTGAAGAATCGCTTTTTACATCAACAAATTTCAAATCTGATAAATTTAAATAAATATTATCTCTTTGAAGATTTGTCATTCGAATGAACTTGCTGCCTTGCTCTGCGTAGTACTTTGCCCAGTCACGAGAGCCACTTGTTACAGTCAAGCATAAGTTATTTAAGCGAACATGTTCCCATCCATTAGGCACCATAACCCAACTCCTTTAAGTAGCCTTCCATTTCTGTCTCTAGAGTTTGCAATTCGCTTTTAAGCTCCACACGCTCAGTTCGTACCGCCACTAAATCAATCTCGGCTTCTTCTTCAAACGTATCAACGTAACGCGGAATATTGAGGTTAAAGTCGTTTTCGGCAATTTCGTCAAAGCTTGCTAGGTATGAATACTTATCGGTAGTTTCACGCGCTTTGTAGGTGTCGATAACTTTTTTAATGTTGTCAGGCGTTAACTGGTTTTGGTTTTTACCTGACTTGAATTCACGGCTCGCATCAATAAACAATACGTTGTTGTCGGTTTTGTGCTTTTTGAATATCAAAATGGCTGCGGGAATACCCGTACCAAAAAACAGCTTTTCTGGTAGGCCGATTACGGTATCTAGCAGGTTTTCTTCAATCAGTTGCTGGCGAATTTTACCTTCGCTCGATGCGCGAAATAGCACGCCATGTGGCACTACGACTGCCATGCGGCCTGTGTCTGGTTTTAGTGTTTCAATCATGTGGCTGATAAACGCATAATCACCCTTGGTTTTAGGCGGCACACCACGGCGGAAACGTCCGTAAGGGTCACTGCTAGCATCGTCATGCCCCCACTTATCCAAACTAAATGGCGGGTTGGCTGTCACCACATCAAAGTGCAATAAGCCGTTGCCGTCTTTATCAAGTAGCAATGGGTTACGAATGGTGTCGCCCCACTCAATACGGTGGTTGTCTTCACCGTGTAGGAACATATTCATTTTGGCGAGTGCCCATGTAGAGCCAATGGCTTCTTGACCAAATAAGGCGTATTTTTTAGAGCCAGAGTTTTTACGTACCATCGCGCCACACTTTAATAGCAGCGAGCCACTGCCTGTACAAGGGTCACATATTTGGTCGCCCTCAACGGGTTCTAAAACCGTTGCTAAAAGGGTTGAGACTTCAGGTGGCGTGTAGTATTCGCCGGCGGTCGCGCCACTACCAGCAGCAAAGTGTTTAATAAGGTATTCATAGGCATTACCGATGATATCTAAGCTGCCGACACGCTCTGTGCTTAGGTTTAAAATGTCTTTACCAAAGTCTTCTAACAAGTGGCGCAGTAAGTCGTTTTTTTGTTTTTCTTGGCCTAAGCGGTCGGTATTAAAGCTGATGTCTTGGAATACGTTTTTAAGCTTACTGCCGTTAGCTTCTTCGAGTGCGTGAAGGGCTTTATCAATGCGTTCGCCGTTGCCCGCTTCGTAGCGTTTTTCGTATAAGTCCCAAAAGCTCGCGCCTTCTGGTAATACAAAACGCTGTTTAGACATCATTGCGTGGATTAAATCGGGGTTGTCACCATACTGAGTAATCAGTTTGTTGTATTCGTCTTTGTATACATCAGAGATATATTTTAAAAACAGCATAGTGAGGATGAAGTCTTTATAGGTATCGGCACTAATTACACCACGAAAGGTGTCGCAGGCGTTCCACACCGCTTTGTTAATATCGTCCTGATTGATTTGGTTGGTTGTGGTCATATTTTTTAAGTCCTTATTAATAATTTTCAAATCTGTTTAGTTAACGTTCTCTAGTGCATGAATGGCGATTGTTTCAAGCTGTTTTTGTCTATTATCAATCAGCTTTTGTAATACTTTTATTTCTTTTATCCCGCAGCGATGCATTGCAGTGAGTTGCTTTTGTTTTTCAAGTGTAAGCACCTTGATTGGAGCATTTTCTAATACTTGCCTGCGAATGCTTAAATGCATTGAGCCTTCTGCTGTGGCTTTAAAATAACGTTGTGCAGGCTGTTGATTGAGTTGCCAGCATAAAAACTCAGGCGTTATTTTCTTTTTAAATTCCGGCTTTACTCTTATTAAGAAAAAGTGTGACGAGCATACAGTCTGCTGAGGTAAATTATCTTGTACCAAAGAAGAGAAGTTTTTAGAGCCTTTTGCTATAAATAAAATATCGCCATTAAGGAGCCAATCAGGTGTTTTTTTGGTTTTAAGTGTTGTTGTTATTAGGTTGTGCCGGATAATTTCACCACTAGGAAGATTATTTTTAACTTGTACAACATGAACATCCCCATCTTCATCTGGTGTTATGGCCCCTCTAAATGGATGCCCTGAATGAACATTAGCTATTTCGCAAATTTTTGTAATCAATGTCCCACCTTAAGCTTCATCTTGAGAAAAGTTATATAAACGATGTATTAATTGTTATTGCGTGGGGACATATTATACAAATAAATATAATACTCAATATAAATTACAGTTTTTAAAAGGTGCAATTTTATTTGACATGAAGCTCTTAATTGCTTACTTTGTAGTGCAGCTTTTAAATGTTGCAGTTTTAAAAAGGTGCAATTAAACAGAGGGCGGCAAAGTTGTATGAAAGCAATCAAAGTAGAAATACGTAAAAATGAAAAATTAAATTTTGGTTTATATGCGCTCACAGATATAGCGGAAGGCGAAGTAATATTTGTGGAACAAAGTAAGGTTTTTCACAAATTAACAGTACAAGATATGTTCAAGCCTGCTGGAGATGCATGTTTTCTTGTCGAAAAAATAATTAGAAGCCCAAAAACGGGCAAAGAATTTAATCTATTTAATTTAAAGCGTAATAGGGCATCAGATATTAAGATTGGTACTGACGATAAGTCTTATTTAATGTGTATTTCGAATAAATATAACGTAGATTACTTAGAGGTCTACGAAATATGGCAAATAGTAATTTCTTACTACATAACTTTATTTTATGACACCTCAGATCCTAGATTACAAATGTCGCCACTATGTAATCGATTAAACCATAGTTGCGATCCAAATGCTTCGATAGTTGCTAATACTACTTCTTTTAAAAAATTTAACAAAAATGAAGCTATATGTGTAGCACTAAAGTCAATCAAAAAAGCTGAAGAATTAACAATTTGGTACTTGTCAAAATCACATGCCTTTCTAGACACCGAAAAACGTCGTTCTGCGCTTTTGAGTTGCTATGGATTTCTATGTTTATGCAAAAACTGTACTGCTGAGTAGCTACAGTTAATTAGTATGTTAGAGAGGTTTGATAATGATAGTTAAAAATGAAATCTTTTCAGACGGTGAACGGCGACCTCTCATTATAAATAACGACAACTCGATAGATTTTTGGTCGACTCTTTATATCACAGTAATGTTACGTGCTGATAATAAGCAGAATACGATAAAGAATACACTGTATAGTATTATTCTTCTAAGTAAATGGGAACAATCAAACCATCGTAATTTATTTGAAGAGTTCAGAGATCAAAAGCTTCTCAATCCAGAAACGATCAGATCTATTAAAAATTTTTGTATGTATTCCTCTCAAAAAAACACTCGAAATTCAAAAAAAATTATAGATTTTAGACGCCTAGCCAAGAAAGATTCGCCATTAAAGACTGTAGATAAAAAATTTCAACTCCAGCGTATGACTGTTATCAATAACTATTTAAAATTTTGCGCTTGGGAGATTTGTAAATTTAAGCCCAATGCGACTGATTTAAAAGATGGAATTGATCAAATGGCGAAGCTATTTACAAGCTATTATCCGAAAGGAATTAGTAATATATCTAAAGTGACTCATGCTGAGGCGATAACTCTTGAGCACTTTAGGCAGGTGGCTCATGCTGAACATAACGATAACCCTTTTAAGAGCTTTGATAGTCGTTTACGTAACCAAATATTAATTGAGATTCTTTATTGGACAGGTTGTAGACCTGCAGAAGTTATAGCATTACAGCTAGATGATATAGAACATGATATAGATGAACCGCAATTACGCTTTATAAGGCGGCATGACAACATTGATGATCCTAGGAAGGATCAGCCAGTTTTAAAAACCCAAGAGAGAGATATTGAAATTCCTAAAACTCTATATTTTGATCTTGAACGCTACATTAGAACAATTCGACATAAATATAAACTTTCAAAGACTCACCCTTATATATTTGTTTCACATAAAGGCCAAACTTCGGGTACTGCTTTGAGTGATAAAGCATTTTTTGGTGGAGTAATTACGCCACTTAAAAAAGTAGATGCAGATTTTATTAATGTTCAAAGACGTAGCTTTAGAATTTACTTTAATGAACGTTTTTCTGATCAAATAGATAAACATAACGAGAAGATATCTATGGAAATTGTTGATGCTGAGATACGTGGAGAAAGTGAAAGTGTAAAAAGGTTAAAAAAGCAAGTAATTCGAGATGGAGATGAGGTTGATACAAGAATGAGAATTATGGGGCACTCTAACCCAAATAGCGCTAGACCATATTTAGACAGGCATATAACTCGCATAGCAAATAAAGTTCATAAAGAGATGATACTAGGTACTAGTGTAGCAGTAGAGGAAATTAAAAATGCTAGATATAAAAAGTAATCAGCACGAAAGAGATAGCTTTATTCATACTTGTAAAATGGGTTATGTTTTTAATCGCGAGTCAGATATTTGGAAGCTTGATACAACGGTTAAGCTTAATTGGGGTTTACTTCCAAAGAATGTTGAAAATGAATTTTTGACTTGTTACAAAGTGCAAATGGCAGATTATGCCTGTGAACTATCGGCGAGTACTTGTTCTATTATTTTTGGCATAATTTTAGCCATACTTCGTTCTACAAAAAGTGTGAGTATTGAGCTAAGTACAGTACAAAACTATTTATCAACATTCGGCCCTAAATCTGAATACAAATTAGGTTATATTAGGGCGTTTTTATTAGACTGGATTGATAAAAAAATAGGTGGTATTGATCCTAAGCTTGAAACTTGGCTTGAAGCAATTACTTTGAAAGGAGCACCAAAGGGGGTTGCTGTTACAAAAGGATGTCCTCATAGTGGAGCTTATAGTATGCAAGAACAGCAGGCTATTTTATTTTGGGGTGTGAACGAATTCCATGATAATAAGTTATCATTAACTAAATATACTTGGTTAATGTTAAATGTATACCTCGGGGCTAGGCCAACTCAGTTTTGCCAGTTTAAAGCCTGTGACCTCACAAAAAAAACAAAAGACGGAATAACTACATATACTTTAAAAGTACCTCAGGCTAAAAAGCATGGTGCTACAAATTTTAGAGATGTACTAAAAGAGTGTGATATTGATGAAGACTTAGCTTTATTGTTTAGCAATCAAAGTTCTAAAACAATAGAAAAGATTGAAGAATCACTAGGTAGACTACCTGAATATCTAAAAGCTCAAATGCCAGTTTTTATGTTTCGAAAGGGAATTGAAAGTCTGAGCTCTATTGATAAACTGGTTGAATCTATGAATAGCACTCCAGATGCAATCCATCTACCACGAGTCAAGGGAACTAAAATTCTTAGAGACTTAAGCCATAAATGTAGAGCTACTTCAGAACGTTTAAATGGTGAGTTTATCCACCTTACAGCAAGGCGTTTTCGTTATACCATGGGTACTAATGCAGCAAGGCGAGGATTAAGCGCATTTGCTATTGCTAAGATTCTTGGTCATAACGATATTCAAAACGTTAAGGTATATACAGAAAATGTTAAAGAGCTAACAGAGGAAGTAAATGAAGCTCTTGCTCCTGTGTTAGCACCATTGGCACAAGCTTTTGCTGGTACGCTAATCGCTAATGAAGCAGATGCTCTTAGAGCTAATGATCCTCATTCCCGTATTTATAACCATAAAGGTAATCGAGTTGGTAATTGTGGCTCTTTTGGCTTTTGCGCAAAAGGTGGTCGAGCCTGTTATACATGTGTGAAGTTTCAGCCTTGGGTTACTGAGCGTCATCAAGTTATTTTAGATGATTTAAATGTAGAAAGAAAAAGGCTCAAAGACAAGGGAGCCAGTAAATTTGTTATCCAATCAACAGATAGACTTGTTTTAGCTATTACAGAAGTTATTCAGCTATGTGAGCAAGCCAAGAAAATGGAAGGAATTACCTATGAGTAATGTAATTAGCATTTGGGAAGCTAAACATAAGTTGGATGGCAAAAAAAATTTAAAAGAGTTTATTCATTACGCTAAAGTAAAGCTTACGCTTTACAGTGAGCAAGGTTGGGAATCAAGCAAGTGGAAGCCCAATAAAGGGCAAACTCTTGTATTCGGTTTTCAGGACCAAAATTATGGTCCTATAGAAGAGTTTAAAAAACCTTTTATGGACTTCGCTAAAGCATTTATTAGACAGCAAATGACAATAAAAGAAATTTCGTCCGCTCATCTATGGATTGCATTATTTCGTCTGTTTTATAACGCATTGCTTGAGCAAGAGCCGCGTAAAGCACCGTGTATTTTAAATATTAGCAATTTAACTATAAAGAATGTCGAGCAACAGATTAGAGAAAGCAAATACGTGCCAATGCGAAAGTACCATATAGGTAGTAAATTGGCCAAGATTATAAAATGGTTGTTAGATAACAAAATAATTTTAATTTTGGGGGGATATAAAAACCCGTTCAAGAAGCCAGCACATAAAGCAGAACAAATAGGCCGAGAGGCAGATGAATTTCGTGAAAAACGTTGCCCATCCATGCATGAAATGCTCAGTTTTGCAGATTGCTTTGCACAAGCAGAAACTATAGCTGATCAATATTACACTAGTAGTCTAGTTCTACTATGTTTTGCTCCTGCACGTTTGAATGAGTTAGGTGGCCTTACTATTAACTCTTTACAGCAGGGTGATGATGGTGACTGGTATGTAGTATGGTTTGGTTCTAAAGGGTACAAAGATCACCGTAAAGGTGTACCTGAATTAATGCTAGATACAGTTAAAGAGGCATTCCGCCGATTAACAGTAATTAGTGAACCAGCAAGAAATGCGGCCCTATGGGCTCATAATCACCCAGATACATTTTTTCGTCATGAGAAATGTATTACTAGACCCAATCACCAAGAAGACGAGCAAATGACTCATAAAGAGCTTGCTTATGCGATAAGCATCACCGGAGATCTAAGTCTTCCAAATAAAGAAATAATCAACACATCAACTAAATGGGCTACTTCACTCTTAGAAGAAGGGAACCTTTCATATCGCAGGTTGAATGAGTTAGTTCATAAAAAATATAAGAGCAGAGGTTGGCCGTACAATGAGAAAAGTCAGCGGCCTGTATGGGAAAATCTTTTCTTGTATAGAGACCTAGAACTGAAACCGAAGTCTGGAACTAAGTTATTTAGTTGGGTAATTCCTAATTTAGATAGTTTCAATAATCAGCTAAAAAGAAAAAACAAAAAAATGAGTAATCTTTGGGAGCGGTTTGATAAAAGTGATGAGAACGGTCACCCTTTATCGTTAACCACACACCAATTTCGTGTGTGGTTAAACACCCATGCGAAAATTGGTGGTGTAGACGATTGGAAAATTGCGCAGTGGTCTGGTAGAGCTGATATAAAGCATAATTCAGCATATGACTTACGGACAATTGAGCAAAAAAATGCTTTAAAAACAGAGTTAATGGTTTCAAGTTATAGTGATAAACCTAATGCTGTCGTATTACGTAAACAGAAACTTCCGGTGCCTCTAAGGTCTATTGGTATTGATAGAGAAGGAGTTGCAGACTTTACAGGGATTGGTTTCTGTGTTCATGATTTTGCTCAAACACCTTGTACTAAATCGGGAGAGTGTGTGACATGTAAAGAGCATGTTTGTATGACAGGAATACCTGAAACATTAAAAGAGCTTCAATTATTAGAAGAAAAAATATCGAGTGAATTAAAGCACGCAGTACAAGAAAGTGATAAACACACATTTGGAGCTGACCGTTGGGTAACTCATCTTGGTTGGAAACTAGCTCATATCCGTACAATTATAAAAATAAAAAAAGATGACAGCCTGCCAGATGGCACGATAATCAGAGTTCCCGTTATGCACGATCCTTCCCCTGTTCGAATTGCCTTAGCTGAAAAATGTATGAACACAGAAATAGATAAAGAAGCAAGCGCGAAGAAAGAGCAAATACTTACTTCAGATATAAGTATTGCAAAACTATTAGGGTTTAGCTGATGCCAAAAGTTATTGTAGATGATATTACACATAAAAGTATATTGAGAATAATCTCTCAATGGAGGGGGAAGTTAACCTGGAAGCTTTTATGTGAACGTGTAACTCGTGAATGTGGACTAAAAAATAATATTTCTAGACATACATTATTAGCTTATCAAGAAATAGAGATAGCATACAGTGAACGTAAAAAGATGCTAAATAGTGAAGGTAGTCATCACCAACTGATTCCTGAAGATAAGCAGCTAGAAAATGTATACAATAGAATAGATAAGCTAGAAATAGATAAAAAAAGACTACAAAGCGAATTAAACGCGATGAGAGAGCAAGTTGTTCGCTGGATGTACAACCTCTATCAGATGGGGTTGAATATGGATGAAATGAATGCCCCAATGCCTATCGGTGTGAATAAAGAAGAATTAATAAGTAGAAATATTCCAAAAAATGTTGATCCTCAAAAGTTAAATGAATCACTTCCAAAAATTACAAGAGCTGCTGATAATAGAAGAAAACGCAGTCGTTATGATTATTAAGTAACCTAAATTCTGGTTAAGGTAGTTGCTAACGTATTGAATCATAGTTATATTTAATTTTATTTTCTCTAGCCAGAGGTTTGTAGTGAAAACAAGGCGAATTTACGCGTCAATAGCTGGCCTATTGCAAGCAAATTCAACGCAGTTAGCGCTGAAAATAGCTGCTTGAGATAAGTTTATTATCCGAAGCTTAGGTTAAGTAGTATTAGTTCAAACAAGATCAGGGCTAGTACAATTAAGTTATAACCTCAGAACATCTTATCCATATTATCCTCTGCCATCCATGATTAAAATTTAATAGAGCTGGTTATGAAGTAATTGCTTGTAGTTAACATATAGGAGTATTTTTGTTCAACTTAATCATATTATAAGGCAATAGCGAAAAAATGATATTCGTAGATTTTGTATAGAAAAGAGATCAATAATGGAAAATATTATGCTTTGTAATACAAATAAAGAAAACATGTATGGTAAAAGCTTGTTTTTATATTGTAATGATTTGTTTTAAATATCTTTTTTAAATTGGCGTGCTATTTTTGTGAGTAATTACCATTTTAGCACACAGTTAAACTAAGAGTGTAAGAATAAAGATCTAAGCATACCATAACCCAGTGTCATTACTGGGTTTTTTGTTTGCCCAGCGAAGCTGGCAAACCCGATAGGCTGAAAGATGCCTTATTACCCTGACTAAGGGGAAGATAATCTGAATGGCAAGGGCGTCACTGGCCAACGGTGGGGTCTGAAGGAAGCCATAAGAAGTTAGAGGTACAACTAAGCGTCCGAGCAACGACACCTAGCAGAGTGGATTTAATTAATTGAAAATACCGTCAGTTTCTACTGGAGGTATTATGCAAAAAAGAACCCTTAATGACTGGCAAAAATTGATTGAGCAGCAACAAACCAGCGGCTTATCTATTGTCGCATTTTGTAAAGAAAACATGTTACCCACTTCAAACTTTTATAAATACCGGTCTAAGTTACAAGACGCTGCAAAAGCACCTAAATTGGTGAAAGTGCAAAACAAAGCCATTCCCTATAAAGTGAATGCCTCAATCACGTTATCTCATGGTGAAACTCATTTAACTATACCAACCTCATCTGAGCCTACATGGGTGGCTAATTTAATAAAGGCGCTGCAAGCATGAACATGTTTATTGATGTGCCCGACGTGTACCTTTGCAATCAGTTTGTCGACTTCAGAAAATCCATTAATGGCTTAGCGGCCATTGTTGAAAGTGAACTCGAACTGTCAGTGCTATCCGGTGCCGTGTTTGTTTTTTGTAATAAAAGCCGAGACAAGCTGAAGATATTGTATTGGGATAACACAGGCTTTGCCCTGTGGTATAAACGCCTCGATAAGCACAAATTTAAATGGCCAAAAAACCTCAGCGCCGACACCCTAAACTTAACCGAGCAACAATTACACTGGTTATTATCTGGGTATGATGTCATAGGGCATCAACAAATCAACATCGAAAACGCTAGCATTATTTAGATCGTCGCGGGATCAATATTAACCATCGCATTAAGCTAGTTTACGGTAAAAAACATTATAAAATAGAAGGATGAATATTGATGTTAACCGCCTTCCAAACGATCCGGCGTTGCTTAAAAAGCTGTTGGTAGAGCACGCTGAAAAGTTAGCGCAAGCGACTGCAAGAAACCGGTATCTAGAGGAACAATTCCGCCTAGCGCAACAAAAACAATTTGGTAAAAGTGCCGAAGTCTTTGACGCACAAGGTGAATTGTTTAATGAAGCCGAAGACATCATTGAGCAACCTGATGAGCTTGCTACGCAAGAGATTAGCTACACTCGCACAACACCAAAGCGCAAACCATTACCCAAAGACTTACCCCGTGAGCAAGTGATTCATGACATTGCCGAAGAAGACAAGTTGTGTAACTGCTGTGGTAATGAATTGCATAAAATGGGTGAAGACGTCAGCGAAAAGCTCGACTTCGTTCCCGCAAAGATAAAAGTCATTGAGCATATTCGCCCAAAGTACGCGTGTCGTGAATGTGATAAGTCAGGGTCGAATAACAGTATTAAACAAGCCAAGATGCCAAACATGGCCATCAACAAAGGCATGGCCACGTCCAGTTTGTTAAGTCAAATCATCACCAGCAAATATCAATATGCACTGCCACTGCACAGACAAGAGTCGATGTTCAAGCAATACGGCATTGAGCTTAGCCGTAAAACCATGAGTGACTGGGTACTCGCATCCGCTACCTTGTTTGAACCGCTGATACAACGACTGAAACACGCGTTACTTAAACAGCCTGCGATACATGCCGATGAAACGACGGTCAATGTGGTCAACGCCGACAAAGTAAAAAGTTACATGTGGCTATATTGTACCGGCACGGATTCGCCATCGGCTATAAATAAACACAACTCAATGCCAAACATTGTGCTTTACGACTATCAAAATAGTCGGGCAGCTTCCTGTGTGGTTAATTATCTGGATGGCTATTCGGGCTATTTACAGGTTGATGGTTATCAAGCGTATGCACAAACGCAATCAACACTAGTTGGTTGCTGGGCCCATGCACGTCGTAAATTTATAGAAGCAAAACACGTGCAGGGTAAAAACAAGACAGGCAAAGCCGACGTAGTCTTGAGTCTTATTCAAAAACTGTACGGCATTGAATCAAAACTCAACGATAAAACACCAGAACAAAAGCATGAAATAAGGCAAGAGCAAGCGAAACCTATTATCGATAAACTGCATAAATGGCTAGAGCAAAACCAGCCACGTTTAGTCGGGAAAACCAAGTTAGCAGAGGCAGCAACCTATCTCGCTAATCAA
>JGI1221J13441_10000382_pt1 | contig 20224 bp, 13 predicted proteins | sample LakVidmifraction_4_FD_13441 | JGI IMG/M metagenome (IMG submission 13441) | reverse complement strand
CCCTGGAAGCTCGGCAAGCCCGAGCCGGCCAACAGTCAGCGGCACGGTGGCAAGGTGGCAACACCCAACACAAACACCGGCCTAGACACGGTGGCCAACACGCGCCGCCCTACATACACCGCTCTACATGCGGTGGTCTTATTCTTCGCCCACCTAATGCGCACTATGTAAAGAATTCGGCGCCTCGGGTCGGTGTGCGTATATGTGTAGAAATTTTTGATGGCCCCCTGCCCCCTGCCATGCCCTCCTACGGGGGATAGCGTNTCAAGTGCCCACACGGAGAACACCGCGCGCGGGCGCGCAGGCGAGCTTGCACACAACCGACCCGCCCCTTGTTTTTTTGGGGCCGGATAGATAATACGTAGTGTATTTACAACTGTAGGATTAATGGGCGTGTGGCGGTTTCCCCCTATAAAAACGCTTTGTGAGTGTGATTTACGTCTCACTTTCACTTTTTGCTTTCCGCGGCTCCACAAAAACGTTGGTATATATAAGTGGGGGGTTAAACGCGTTTGGGGGGCTGCGAGCGAACGTCTGTGAGCGAGCTGGGGGGCGTCGCTGCCGCTCCGCCTGGTGGGGCGTAGGGCGACTTTCGGAGCCCGAAGCGTAAGGGGTCGTTCGGAACCCATGGAGGGTTCCTCACTCCCCCGTTGGGGTTCCCTTATTTGTTTACGACACCGATGATTTTTTGGCCGCTGGTTTTTGGTAGGGATGCTGACTGTCAAAGGCATCCCGTGACGTGTTTCTTTTTTGGAGTAGTTGTGGTTGCTAAGACTGTTCGTTCTAAACCTCGGGGTTCGAGTGCGAATTTGGGGCCTTTGAAAGCGAAAGTGTTGGCTTTGGTGGCGACGGGTGAGACGGTCGCTAATTCGATGCGTTCGGTGGATCGGTCTACGAAGACGTGGGAGACGTGGAAGCGGACGGATCCTGATTTTCGGGCGGCTGTGTTGGCGGCGCGTGGTCAGCGGGCTGAAGTGCCGGTGGGTGAGTTTCCTTCGTTTTTTGTGTTTTCGGAGGAGTACTTGGATGCGCCGGTGTGGCCGCACATGCGGAATGTTATTGATGTGATGGAGGGGCGTGATCCTTCTTGGTTGCATGATTCGATGAATTGGGAGCGTAACGAAGAGGATCTTGTGATTGTGAACATGCCGCCGGAGCATGGGAAGTCCACGACGTTGACGATGAATTATGTGACGTACCGGATTGCGCGGGATCCTAATATTCGGGTGTTGATTATTTCGAAAACACAGTCGATGGCGGCGAAGTTTTTGATGGGTGTGAAGTCCCGTTTGACTCATGATGCGTTTAGTAAGTTTCATATTAAGTATGCGCCTACGGGTGGTTATCAAAACAATTCGGCTTCGTGGACGCAAAACTTGATTTACGTGTCTGATAATGCGCGGGATTCTGGTGAGAAGGATCCGACGGTGCAGGCTTTGGGTATTCGTGGGCATGTGTATGGGGCTCGGGCTGATTTAGTGATTTTGGATGACTGTGTGGATTCAACGAATTCGCATGAGTATGAGAAGCAGATTGAGTGGTTGCAGGCGGAAGTGTCCTCGCGTGTGTCTACGTCGGGTTGTTTGCTGGTGGTGGGTACTCGTTTGGCGGGTCAGGATTTGTATGCGGCGTTGCGTGATCCTGGGCGTTACCCGGAGGAAGTGTCCCCGTGGTCGTATTTGTCGATGCCGGCGGTGTTGGAGTATCATGAGGATCCGGTTGATTGGGTGACGTTGTGGCCTGCGGCACATAAACCGGAGCAGGGTGCGCGTGGGGAGATGGCGGTTGCTCGCCCGGATGGTTTGTTTCCTAAATGGGATGGTCCGCGGTTGCGGAAGAAGCGTGCCCGTATTCAGCCGCGTACGTGGGCTTTGGTGTATCAGCAGGAGCAGGTTAATAGTGCGGCGATTTTTTCTCCCGACATGTTGTCTGCGGCGGTGAATGGTGCCCGTTTTGCTGGTCATATTCCGACGGGTGTGCCGAGTGTGCGTCAGGGTAAGGGTGGCGCTGGTTTGATTTATTTGTTGGGTGTTGACCCGGCGACGTCTGGTCATACTGCTGGTGTGGTGGTGGGTTTGGATCCTGCGACTCACAAGCGGTATGTGGTGGATGTGTTTAATCAGGCTGGTATTACCCCGGATCAGATGCGGGACATGATTAAGGGTTTTATTGACAAGTATGGTTTGGCTGAGGCCCGTATTGAGAAGAATGGTTTTCAGGGTTTTCTTGTTCATGACACGGAGTTGAATCAGTTTGCTGCGTCGCGTGGCTGCATTATTCAGCCGCATTACACGGGTGGTAACAAGCACGATATTGATTTTGGTGTTGCGTCTTTGACGTCGTTGTTTGCTGGTTTTGAGGATAAAGCCCAAATGGTTGAGTTGCCGTCGTCTGTGGGTAGTGAAGCTGTGAAGGCTTTGATGGAGCAGTTGGCTGTGTGGGCGCCGGATGCGCCGAAGTCCCAGAAAACGGACATGGTGATGGCGTTTTGGTTTGCTGAGTTGGCGTGTCGGGATCGGGTGTTTCGCACTATTGGTGCGTCGCATGTGAAGAACCCGTTTCTTACTCCTTACGATTTGCGGCAGCAGCGCACTATTTCTTTGCTTGATGCTCAAGCCCATGATCTTTGGCGCCCTGTTGGGTCTGTTGGCTGATTTTTTTTGTGTCCAGTGTGTCTATTTAGTGGTGGGAGATCAACGTGTGCATGAAATGTGGTTGTGGGAAGAAAAAGGGTGAGGTTGGTTTCGGTAAGGGGCCACGGAAACCGGTTGTTAAGAAGCCAGCACCGAAGAAGAAGTGATCATTTTATTGTTCATTAAGGAATCACATGACTGATTTTGCTCAGGATTTGAAGAAACGTTACGAGTCTTCACGGTCTAAGTATGCGTATCGGGATAATCGTATGAACATGATTCGTTTGGTGCGTCAGGGTCGGATGCAGGACGTGTACCCGGACATGTTTCCTGCGGGTCCTTTGCAGGGCGGCATTGTTGCGAACATGATTGATGTGGCGGCGCACGATTTGAGTGAAGTGTTGGCGCCGTTACCGACGTTTAATTGTGCGTCGTCGAAGAACGTGTCTGATGCTGCGCGTCGTTTCGCTGAGAAACGGACGTTGATTACTCGCGGGTACGTGGAGCATTCGGATTTGTCGCGTCAAATGTATCAGGCTGCGGACCAGTATTTTACCTACGGTTGTGTGCCTTCGATTGTGGAGATTGATACGGAGTCGCGTTTGCCTCGCATCACGTTTATGGATGCGATGGGTGCCTATCCGGTGTTTGATCGTTGGGGTCGGGTTAAGGAAGCGTTTTTTACGTTGAATTTGACGCGTGGGCAGTGCGTTGCGATGTACCCGGAGTCGGTTAAAGCTTTGAGGCCGCAGGATGGTTCGTGGGATGTGGACGACAACGACATGATTAACGTTGTTCGTTTTCATAGTGCGGAAAAGAACGTGTTGTTTCTCCCTGACCACAAGGGTTACATGCTGGAAATGTTTGCTAACCCTGCTGGGGAGTGTTTAGTTGAATGGACTACTCGTCCTTCTGTTGATGGTGAGCCCAGGGGTCAGTTTGATGATGTTATTGGTGTGCAGGTTGCTAAGTCCCGCATGGCTTTGCTTGCGTTGGAGGCTGCAACTAAAGCCGTGCAAGCCCCGTTGGTGTTGCCCCCTGACGCGCAAGAGTTGACGTTGGGTCCTGATTCTGTTTTGCGTACCGCGTCCGCTGAGAAAGTTCGGCGGATCCCCCTTGAGGTTCCTTCGTCGGCTTTCGCTGAGCAGGGGATGCTTGATGGTGAGTTGCGGTCCGGTTCACGTTACCCGGAGGCGCGTACCGGCAACGTGGATTCGGGTGTTGTTACTGGGCGTGGTGTGCAGGCGCTCATGGGTGGTTTTGATACCCAAATACGTACGGGTCAAGCGATGTTCGCTAAAACGTTTGAGCTTCTTTTGGGTAAAGCTTTACGTTTAGATGAGCAGTTGTGGGGAAATGTTGAACGCACTATGCGTGGCAACAATGATGGTACCCCGTACGAGATTAAGTATCGTCCGTCGAAAGATATTAAAGGTGATTACACCGTTGATGTGCAGTACGGGTTACTTGCTGGTCTGGATCCGAACCGTGCGCTTGTGTTTGGTTTGCAGGCGCGTGGCGATAAACTTATTTCCCGCAATTTTTTGCGCCGGCAAATGCCGTTTAGTCTCGATGCGACCCGTGAAGAGCAAATGGTTGATATTGAAGAGATGCGTGACTCGTTGAAGCAGGCTATTGCCGGTTACGCCCAATCAATTCCGGCGTTAGCCCAGGCTGGGCAGGACCCTGGTGTTGTGTTGACGATTGTTGCGAAAATTATTGAAGGTCGTGAACAGGGAACACCCATTGAGGAAGTTGTTCGTAAAGCTTTCACCCCGCCTGAGCCGACACCGGAAGAGCTTGCCGCGCAGGAAGCGCAACAAGGTGGCATGGGTGGGGATCCGGCGATGGGTGGTGAAGCTGGTTTGGGTGGTGACGGGTTGAACCCTGACGGAACTATGCGTGGTGTTGCCCCAGGTCAGCAAGGAATGGCTCCTGGTGGTCGCCCCGATTTGAACGTGATGCTTGCTTCCCTGGGTAGTAATGGTCAACCGAACCTGTCGGCGGGTGTTTCCCGTCGAGTTCCTGTTTAGGAGGATTAATGTCTAGAGAAATAATGGCCGGTATTCGTATGGGTGAAATGCTTTACGTTTCCATGGTTGCCTCGAATTCTTCGTACAGTCCTGACGTTGCTGATGATCTTGCGCGTCGAACTTCATGGATGTTTGGTGAAGCGTTGCAGCAAATGGATGAAACGAATCTTATGGAACATGCCTCCAATTTTGATTACGGCGATGATGATGATGATGAAGACGAAATTGTTGAGCCTGAGCGTGAACTCCAAAATCCACATGTAGTCAAGTTCATGACAGAAACATTCGATGGGAGGACCGATGCCTAAAGGTGGATACCAAAAACCATCTAACCCGGCACCTGTGTCTAACCCTGGGAGTCTTTCACGGCGAACTGACGGTGGACCGGCACAAGTGACTCAAGAAATGACTGGCGCCGCTTACGGCGAAAACTCTGACTTCAATGAGATGCAGTCCAGTGCCCCTTTACGAGCCACTCCTGGTGCGGCAATGCTAAACCCAAAAACGTCTTTGCCGACCGGGGGTGGTTCCTCTTCCGCGATGCCAGTGGGAATGTTCACCCCAACGAATAGACCTGATGAACCTATTACTTCCGGTTCACCTTTCGGTCCAGGTGTCGGCCCGATGACTTCTTCGGTGAAACGACCGAACCCCACGATGAGTGATTCTTTACAAATGGCTGCTGACCTTATGGGTGACAGGTCTTTGAGTGCTGCCGCGGAACGTTTTCGTTTAATGGGGCGCTGATATGGCGACTGCTGACCAAATGGAACGCGAAGGCCGCGACAGGGTTAATCCGAGAAACAAGTGGCCTGCTGTGGATGCTGAGGTTGCTCGAAGCAACGTTGCTTCAGCGGAAGCTAAAAGCGCCAAAATACAGTTTGATGCGACAGTCACACCCACAACCGATTTTCGTGGGGATGCTGCTGTTGATGCTGCTGAACTTGACTACATTGATACNACACGTCAACTTACAGCCGCNCAAAGGCGACAGGATANGGCCGCGCAACTTCGTCAAAGTGTCCTTGACGATGACAATGTTCTTTTTGGTGGGGACCTTTCCACGCAGATCCCTTACACAAACTTTTTGGCTCAACAAAGTGTCGTTGACAAGTATTGGAACGATTTAGGTCGCCCACCAAGTGACGATGTTGAGGCGCAATATTTGGAAGACATTGTTCTTATGGCTGATAGGCAAGGCGTCAAGGTTGATGCTGACGACGTTTCAAACTTAGCTGACTGGCGCAAAATAAATTTGGCTGCCGACCGGATGACTAAACTGGCAATTGCTGACCCGGTGAACAACACTCAGGCGATACAAAACATTGCTTACAGTTTGAGTCAAGACAGTCCCGAAGTCATGCAAATGGGTATTTTTGTTATGCAGGACCGGCTTGCTGAACTTGCGAAAGACCCAAACCTGGTTGAGACAGGTGTTGGTTACGCGTTAGGTCTTGTAACCACTATTCTTGAGCCTTTCATTTTAGCCAACGAATACACGATGCAAAACGCTCGGGCTTCTCAATACAACGCGCGGGAGATTACACGTGACGGTGGGGGTCAAGTTGAGCAGTTTGCTGGGTCCGTTGCTGGTTTTTTTGGTTTTAATCGCGACAAAGTAACTAAAGGTGAATACGACGAAACATATTTGGAGACTTTACCTACCGCTGTAAACGATGAAGGTCAGCGTCTTTACACGGATCTTGAAATAGAGATCGCTTTCATGCTGCATAGTGGTAAAGCGAAAGATGACAGTTTTGATCCTGTTCAAGCAATGCAATTAAAGTTTGCTACGCGCCGCGATGAGGATGAAGCCTGGAACGTTTTTGGTGCGATCATTAGTAATAAAGGTCCGCGCACCGAAATTATGGCTACTTTGCTTCGTCAAATAGATTCCGCTCACGACGGAAACACTGGTTTGATGGGTGCTTCCACACTTGACAACAATGCCGGTAGCGAAGTTGTGCGTCAGCTCACTGGTTTGTTTGGTGATGAACAAACAGTTACGTATGACTCTTCGCGTGGGACCGAATCTTACCAAGATGTTAGTAACATGATTGGTTTTTCTACCTCAATTATTCTTGACCCGACCATTGTTGGTGTTGGTGTTTACCGTGGTGTTCAAGCAACACGGTACGCGTTGCATCAACTTGCACCCGGTGGCGGTGGGGCTGGGGCTTTAATGAAACCCGGTGGTGGTTTCTTGGGTTTGAACAGTAAAACAAACAGGTATTTTCAGACTTTAGCTGACGACCTAAACGAGTATGAGAGTTTAGGTAAGGCAGCCAATAAAAGTAAAGCTCCCGGTGCTGGTGTTGAAAATTTTCTTGACGAGGCAGGTGTTGGTGGGCGTGTTCCTCTCACGCCCGAGGCGAAAGCTGGTGCCGCGTCCGAAGAAGTTAATGCCCGGCTTGCTTTTGACGGGTTGCGTCAACGTATCGCACGTCGATACAAAGATATGCCTGACGACATGTTTGATGACATTCTTGCGACAGCGCCGAGGGAAGACGGCAAAATAACTGCCGCAACTATTGGTGCGTTTGCTGACAACAAAAACGGTGAGTTTGTTGCCGAGATTGCGGCCATTGAAAGGAACGCTGTCGCTCAGGGTGTTGTTGCCTCTGAACTTCCGCGGTATGTGCAACAGATTCTTGACGAGAAACTTATCGAAAGTTTCGATCAGGCTTTGTCGCGTGGATCAAAAAAATTGAAACGCGGCGACATGGCTCCGCAAATGACTGTTGGTGGAATGTACCGGGCGAAAATGTCGAACTGGATTTCCGCCAATGTGATGTCGGATAAAGTTTCAGCGAAGATTTTGCAGGAGTATGTCGATACTACTTCCGCGAAAACTATTGCGAGTTCGTTTAGTGCCAACGCTGTACTGATTGGTGAGTCGGCTAAGAAAATAAAAACTGCCGGCCTAAGCCCCACGCTCGATGGGGTTGTTCCTATTACGGGTGGTGAACGTGCCAGCGGGATCCTGGACTCGATGGGTAGAGCGTTTTCGAGTATTTCTGATCTTTCCGTTGTTACTTTGGCTAACTCGGCGGACTCTGGTTCGGTTTACAAGTATGCGCGACAGTTCCTACCTAAGGGAATGTCTCAGACGGTTGCTAACGCTTACCGTTTAGGTGATGAAGGTTCCCGTCGTTTGCTTCTTGTTGCCGTGGTTCGTGCCGCTGCACAGTCCAGGGGGATTTCTTTAACTAAAACAGGTACTGCCCGGTGGATGGATCGTTCCCCCAGGGCGGTGGATGTTACTGGTACGCGGGCTTCGGATGGTTACGGTGCCCGTTTTGCTGGCGAGTCAAACAAGCCTTCCGCTGCGTTGTCCCGTCAGCAGGACAGGTTGTTTAATGAGGCGCAAGATTTAGAGGCACAGCAGGCGGCCCGTGTCGCATCCGGTGAGGTTGATGAAGCCGCTGGCGCAGTTAATCGTCTTGACGTTGAACTTGTTGACAATGCCCCGCGAAGAGTCACTACTCTTGACGAAGATTTTGAATCTATTCTTGCCGGTGACTTACAGCAAGGTCTTAGTAAGTGGCGTGGTCAAGTTTATGATGACCCGAAACTTTTTGATTCGTTTTACTTCCGTATGCGTGGCACTAACGGTGGCGCTGGTGACGATGCGTACTACCGTGATATTACGACCGATTTTGACCCCAAGAATTGGGTTAATGAGCGTTTAGATAACACTGGGCAGACGGGTCGTATTCCTAGTGACGTGGGTGCCAGTATCAGCAACGTTGATGCGATGTTTATTAACGACGGGAAAATTAGTCGCAACGCCCTGATGCAGATAGAAGAATATCTTGGTCCTGAAGAGTTCCTGGAATGGATGCAGTACGGGCGTTTGTATGACGAACTTCCCGGTGTTATTGACCGCACTCAAAGTGGTGCTGTTGTTTCCCGCAAAATTGATGGTAGCGGTGACCCTGTTAAAGGCTGGAAAGGTGTCCCGCGAGAGTGGCTTTTTGGTGCGGACCCAACATCTCAAAGGATCCCTGTCCCGTGGGCGCAAGGTGGCTTAAACCGTCGTGGTAGTGGTGGTGGGCGTGGGGAAGAAGTTGGTAACGCTAACCGTGCCGGTACCAGGGCGGAGGAAATTTATAAGCTTCAAGAGAAGGATCGTAGGGATTCTTTCAACGCTTTCGATGCCGAATTCAGGAGCGGTGACCTTGATGATGAACTTAACGACTGGATGCTGGGTAGGCGTGAAGAGGGCGACCCGAGGTTCCAGCCCGCCGCGGCGCGTAAACCCCAGGTGGCACCAGAGTTTAGGGAACCTAGATATGAAACTCAAGTAGGCGAGAATTTAGACGAGATTTCTTTGTCAAGCAACGACGGTGTTGAGTCGGCGTTGCACCAGTACCAGACACGAACCCACATGCGGTTACCGTCCATTAAAGACTTTGAGGACATGCGCAAGGACGTGAACGGGGTTGGTAGGGCGTATCACGGTGTTGGTACTGGCGCCGAGTATTACACGAACTATTGGAGTATCGCCACGTTGGGTGGTTGGCGTTTCTCTGTTCGTAACGCTATTGAAGAGAACCTAATGTTTTTTGGTACCGCCGGTAAAACAACTGACCTGATTAAAGGCCGGTTGTATTCAACGAACCGTCGCACTAACAGTCGTGAAATGTACGTTTTGGAGCCTTTAGATGTTGATGACGTTAACGAAGTTCCGAAGGTTGTTTGGAAGCCAGAACAGGGACTTATCGGTCGGACCGTTGAGAAGGCTCGCCTTGCGGGTCCGTTTGGTGACGCGACCGTGGCGACACGTGAAGCTGCTTTTGAGGCGCAATCAAACGTTCAAAAAGGTTTACAGAAAAAAATTGATGATGGGGAAGAGTTAACGCCAGTTCAGCGTGAATGGGCTGAAGAAGATGGTGTTCCGGGATTTTTTATGCGCTACATTGTGATCCCCATTTTGGCTCCCCGCACCCGCGGGGAAGCAGCGACACGTGCAGCGAACATGCGGGCGAAGCTTGCGTCCCCAGCGAACTCTACCGAGTATGCCGCTTCGGTGAAAGAGTTAAGTGACCAAGTTACGGAAGGTCTCATTCATCAAAGGGTTGGTCGTGTACGGGTTTTTAACGATGATGAGGCCGTGTTTGCGAGGCTTTCTAGTGACAGTCAACACACCGCGTTTTTGAGGGATGACACCCTTCAGCAAAGTATTGGTTTGAACAACGCCCGGATGCCTACTGGTCTTAATGTTGGCCGGCGCCAGTTGGATGAGTCAGAGGAGCTTCCTGAGGGTGTGATGCCCAGCAGGATTGATATGGCTGCTGCGGAAGATAAACTTAACCAGGCTATTGAGAAAGCAAACGCCGGTTTGACTGCGGTGCAACGGATCACTGGTTCTTCACTGAAACATGTTCAATCGAAAACGCAAGTTAATCAGTGGCACCACATTTTGCGTTCCACCATGCAAGGTGGCGACCCGGAACTTGTCAGTATTGTTATGAACGGGATCTCGAAGATTTCGCGGGGTAAAGCCAACACGATCACGGTGAAGCGAGAGATCGCTACCGCCATTCGTATGGATGAGACGGGTAGGTTTACCCGGTCGTATTCCAGGTTGCAGTCCGACGCTGACGTTGACGGTTTCGCGTCCGACTATTTTGATGACGTACTGAACATGTTTCAAACGCAAGACGGTGGTGTTAGTACCCGGCTCATTGACATGTTTACTGACGCTGATGGTGTGTTTTTGGGTTGGGCTAAACAAATAGATGACGTGACGGTTCGCAGTAAGGCTAAAAGGAACCCGAATCAAACTAAGCTTGATGTAGAGCAAACAGCCCAGGTTCAAACTGACCGTGTAACCCCGGTGATGCTTCGCGGTATTCCTGTTGATGAGCGTCCTAACGTTATGCAGTTGGAGCGTGAAGGTTCACAATACATTCCTTACGCCAACACTCTTGAAGCTTTGGGTACCGGTAAAAAGTTTTGGAAAAACTCCCCTGACAGGTTGTACCGTTGGATGGGTCGCCAGAATGCGCGTATTTCACGTGAACCAATTTTTTGGGCTAACAGTTTAGCGTTGTGGAGAATGTCTAAAGTTCGTCGAACCAATTTGGCTAAAAGCATTCATGAAGGTAAAGGTTACGGGTGGGATGACACCACACCTGCCGGTGTGACTGCTCGGGGTGAGTCTGAACGGATCGCTGACACGCTCGTTCACCGTGACGTTGTTGACAGGGCTTACTCACTGTCAATGGCATTTCTGGATAATCCTTCTAACCGATCTAACCTTGCATGGAAAGCGCGTAACATGTCGCGTTACTACCGTGCGTCTGAAGATTTTTATCGCAGAATGGCTCGGCTGGCAGTGTCGAACCCTGAGGCGTACGCGAAAGCCGCTATTGGTTATTCGCTACTTGATGACACTGGTTTTATTAACACTAATGACGATGGGGACAAGTATTTTAGTTACCCCATGAATGAGCAGGTTCAGCAAATGATGAACTTCATGATTCTGGGTCCTGCCGGGTTGCTTGGTGACAGTAGTACGGACGCGAAGTTTCGTATTGGCGGTAAAGTCCTTGGTTTGAGTCCTTCCCTTGACCCAATGAATATTATTCCACCGATCACTTCGGGTGCCGGTGGTGTTATTGGTGCGGGTGTGTTTAGTCTCCCTGGGTTAAACAAAATGTTGGGTGCCCGTGCCGTCATCATGGGTCAGTACAGCAACGTTACGGGTAACGCGCTTTTTGATATTGTGCAAACGGCGGTGCCCGCAGGTGCATCTAAAATACTGGAAGTTATTGACACTGAGCAGCGTGACTCGATGATGTTACAGGCGCAACTTGACTCACAAAAAATGATGGCCGCTGAAGGACTGTTTGATTTTGTTACAGCCCAAGACGGTACGCGTGTTGACCGGATGTTTGCGACAGATGAGCAGATTGCTAACAGTAAAGAGAAGGAAATTTCAGAGCTGCTCGGTATGAGTTTATTTCTCACTAAGGTTGCTGCCGGGTTTAGTGCGCCGGCTGCGGCCCAAGTGGTGAATGATGACGTTTCTGATTGGGCTATGCGAAACGGTTACGACGACATGAATGACGTTTACTTCGATTTTATGGACGCGCTCGTTTACGACCCTGAATTTATTAAAATGGCTGAAGTGGCCTCTGGTGAAGGTAACCCTGATCCTTATTCTGCCGCTATGCAAACGTGGAGCATGATTCGTGTCCGTAAAGAATTGGATCCTGATAATGAGTACGGCTGGCCTGGGAGTCTTGTCCCGTATTCGATTAGTTCAACGGAGTGGGGTAAGTCCAGTACGGGTAAGCAGGCCGCGCCGCGGCCCAGCATCCAGGGTTACGCGTTTCTTGCGGATGAAGAAAACGGTTACCTGTCTTACCCTAGCGATTTAAGGTCAGCGTCATTGTTTCTTGCTCCCCGTGAAGGGGATTTTGATTTCAACACGTACAACTATATGCGTCGGGTCCTTGATTTGCGGGTGAAGAAAGACACTACTGCTCTTGGTGGTGAGATTGCCCGTTCGGAGGTTATGGCGCGAAAGAAGAACGCGTCTTACCGTTACCGTGTGTTGTTTGACGCTTTAGACATTGATGATCCTAACTACACGCGGAATAAACAAATTCTTGCCGCTGAGAAGAAAGAAGAGTGGGAGGCTAACGGGTTTAGTGGCGATCCAACTAACGTGTACGCCTTCCAGGATGTTGCAATAAATGTTGATGATGTTAGAGAGTCGTACGTTGATGTTAAACGGTTACTTGACTGGAAGCTTAGCCCTGAAGGTGGGGGCATGATTAAGTTTGTTAAAGATTCTAACGAGGATCTTATGATGCGCGCGATTAGTGTTTACGAAAAAGGAAACATGCTTTTGGAGCAGTACCCGAATGATACGTTGGCGAAAGCGCGAGTGAGGCGGGATCGTGACAAGGTACTGGCCGATATTACTGGGGATAACGCTGTTGTTAAGCATTTTATTGACGCAACCATGTTGCTTTAATGGGAGTAGAAAATGACTGAAAAAAGTGAACTTGAATGCTCCGGTGGGTACGAGGTTGGTCCTGACCCTAAGTCGAACACTGGTTGGGGTTGTGGTTGGCGTAATAGCAACAACGAGTTTAAGTTAGATGCTGCCGCTGGTCAGCCGACGCTTCGCAAACGGGACCCTAACGCGAACGAGAATCGTTTGACACCCGACGGTGCGGGTGTTCCTCGGGCGGGAACAGCGACCGAGGTGAATGAGGGTAATTTTGGTGGCGATACTGATGCGCCTCAGCAGTATTCCAGTACTGATAGACCGCCTCCTTCTAACGCTAAAGTAAATACTAAAACTGATGGTCCTGCTGGTGAAAGAATCACTGTTCAGACTACTGATGAGCAGGGTCGTACTGGTATTCAAACGTCAACGACACCGTATGACCGTGTGATTAAGCGGGATGAGCGTATGCCCGGTGGTGTTATGGCTACTGCCGACCGGATGGAAGGTCCCGGTACTGAGTCCCGGTTTGATACTGAGCGTTTTCAAAGTAGTTTGTTGCTGGATGGTCGGGGTAAGGGTAGTGGTTTTAATAGTTTTGATAAAGGACTTGAAGGGTTCTTTGGTCAAACTTTTAGTGCATTTAGTACCCGTCAAACTGCATGGAACGAATTGATTAATATCGCTAAAGTGGAAGGGGTTTCCCCTTACGACTTGCTGCGGGGTGGTGAGCGCGCCTACCGTCCAAGTGGCCGTTCCGGTGGCGGTGGCGGTGGTGGTTCTAGTACTACACGTACTTTTAGTGAAGCGAATGAGAGTGATGTGCGTTTGTTGGCTAACAATCTTTCCGAAGAAATGATTGGCCGGCGCATTAACGATAAAGAATTTTCGCGGTTACTGTCGAAGGTTCGTAAAGAAGAAGAAGCCAATCCGACTGTTACTACTCGCAGTGGTGACACAGCTAGGACTTCGGGTGGTATGACTACTGAGGCGCGTAACGAGGCTTTGCGGGAAGTTCTTGTGGAGAATCCTGAGTTTAAGGAATACCAAATGGGTGAGGGTGCCCTTGCGTACACGCGCCGGTACATTGAAGAGCAAAGTAAGAAGGCGAGTTTATGACCGAAGAGAAGACTGAGAAGCAGAAGCAGAAGGATAAAAGGGACTTAAAAGAGTTCGAGAAGAAACAGATTTACGCTGCTTTTCTGATTGCTCGGGATAACCCCGAGTTGTTGAAGAAAGCTCAACAGTTTGAGCGAAAGTTTAAGAATCAAAAGTTTGATAGTGTCGAGGATGCTGAAGATTTTTGGGAAAGGGCGCTGTCCGGGAATGAGCAGTTTAGTGAATTGTCGCTATCGGAGCAAGGTGCGGTTACTAACGAGGCCGATAAAAGCCTTAAGGGTGAGGTTGTTTCTGAGAAAGCAACCGTTCAATCATCTGTTGATGGTCTTGCCCGCAATTTAGGTATCAGTGTTGCCCCCGATATTTTAGAGGGCATTGTTGATGAGGCGTGGCGCAAAAACTTGAACAACAATCAGATTAACGATTTGTTGCGTGTCCAGGTTGGTTCACAGTTGGGTGCGTCCGAGGACAATACTGGTTTCCAGGGAAGTATTGGTGCTGCCGCCGCCGATTTAAGTGAATGGTCGAGGCGTAACGGTTTCACTATTAGTCAGCAGGACGCCGACCAGATGCTTTCCGGTGTGGCGTTTGGTGAGCAAACACTTGAACAGGTGAAAGCTTCGCTGCGTCAAACGTACATGGTGGGTGCGTATCCGGCGTGGGCTGATCAAATAAATGCTGGCATGGACATTTATCAGCTTGCTTCACCGTATCGTAGTGTTGCCGAAAAAATGTTGGGGCGAACCGCTATTGGTATGGATGATCCTGTGATGAAAGAAATGATGCAAGTGCAGGGTGCTGACGGTAAATTTACTCAACGACCGTTGTGGCAAACCGAACGGTATGTCCGTAATTTGGATGAGTGGCAGAAGACAGATGATGCTGCGTCAACATACGCGACCTCAATGAGTGCGGTCGGTAAAATGTTTGGATTTGGGTGATTTAATTGGCCGGTGGAGATACAGGACAAGGTTACAAAAACGAAATAATTGACATGGCTAATTCCGGTAACGTTGGTGGTTTCACTAAAGCCGACTGGAAGATCGTTGCCGACAATGCCGGTTACACAACCCCAAAAGCTGCTGCCGCTGCCGCTCAACAACCCACACCTGATCTTGATCTTGATCCTGGTCCTGATCCTGGTAACGCGGCCCCTGCTGGGCCTAGTGCCGCTGACATACAGAAAATGATTAATGACGCTTTGACTGCTGACCGCGCCGCGGCTACGGGGCGTAAAAATGAGGAAGCGAAAGCTATCCTTACAGGGACGTTTTCCCAGTGGGGTGGAATGGAAGGGGTCATTGGTGACCTGGACCGTTTGATTCGTGAATGGGGTAACAACATTGACGTTATTTTGGCGAAAATACCTGAAACGGCGACGTATCAGACGCGGTTTAAGGGTTTAGTTGATTTGCGTAAAAAAGGTGTCACGGATATTCAAAACGAAGGCCAATATTTGACTATGGAGAAAGAGTACCGTTCCGTGTTTCGTGAAGCGGGTATGCGTGATTTTCTTGGTGCTGACGGTACCCAGTCCCAGTTTGATGCGATAGCTGATTTGGTTGCGAACTATTCTGTTTCCGTGGATGAGGTTCGTTCTCGGGTTAATGATGCTGCGAGGGTTATTGCTGATACGAGTAGTGAAACAATTAATGCGATGCGTGACTTTTACGGTATTGATACGGCCACTTTGACTGAGTATGTTTTGGATCCGGTTCGTACCCAAAACAAAATCAACACGATTGCGAACGCGACGCTGCTGGGTGGTGGGGCTCGCAGATCCAATTTGAACATTGATGTGTCTACTGCTGAGAGTTTAGCTGACTTGTCAGGGATGCAGGATGCGAACGTGGGTCAATACCAGGAGCGGTTTAGTCAAGCGTCTGTTTTGCGTGACGCGACTGCGCGTCTTGCGGGTATTGAGGACAGCCAGATTAGTGATAGTGAAATTGTGCAGTCACAGTTCAACACTGACGCTTCTTCCATGAGTAAAGTGAAGGGTTTGCAGTCTCGTGAACGTGCCCGTTTTTCTGGGGGTAGCGGGATAACGTCTTCTTCTTTAGCAACGAATCGTGGGTAAGCACCCGTTTTAGCCCCCAAATCGTAGGGGGGAACGAGTTTTAAGGCCTTTTTAAGGGCATTAAAACAATCTGGTAGTAATTACACCAGTATGTCTGTGGTTGACACTCAGAGGGCCCTTAAATTGATTGTAAGGGTATCCCAAGGGTGTTAAATAGCTTCGAGTAAATGTTTTGTGTAGTGGGATCACCGTGTAGGCGGCGAAAGTTCACGACTTAGATCCCCCACTCCGACTAGGACCGACCAGCCCCTAGCGCGTAGAAGCCTGGTAGTTACAGCCACAACACTTCCCCCGAAGTCGTTGTGAGGGTGACGCATCCAATCAAGGGAAAAAAAATGGGAGAAAATATGTCAGAAGTAATGTACGACGACGACCTGGATATGAGTGACGATTCAACATCTTTACGGGATCTTCGCAAAGCTTATAAAGCTAAAGAGAGACAGGTTAAAGAATTACAGGGGCGGCTCGACGAGATTGAGACTGCCGGTCGGCGTAACACTATCGAAGACGTTTTGAAGGATTCTGGTGTGAACGACAAAATAGCGAAGTTTATTCCCAGTGATGTTTTAACCGCGGAGCAGGTGCGCGAGTGGCTTGACGAAAACAGTGAACTGTTTGGGCTAGTGAGGTCAGATGCTCAGGACACTGAAGATGTTAAAGCGGCTGGGCGCATGGCGAAGTTGGGTGACGTTGCCGAGGCTGTTAACCCTGGTGATCTCCTCAATCGCATTGCGGCGGCTGGAAACGCTGAGGAATTAAACGAAGCTCTTTTTGGTTCAAAATTTGGTCCTTCAGCATAAACATTTAACTACTACACCCTTGAAAGGGGTGCAAACAAATGGCTGACTATATTGTCAAATCCGCGACGAACTCGGGAGGTACCCTAAAAACACCTTCCGCCCCGTCGTCTTCGTATTCCGCTGGATCTTCAGCGTCATACGACCGGCTAGTGCAAAATGCGTACGATCGTTACATTGAGTTTGCTTTGCGTTCTCAAGTACTGTTTCGTTCGCTGGCAGACAAGAAACCGGTACAACAAGCAATGCCTGGTTATGCAGTGACTTTCTCGCTGTATAACGACCTGGCTAAAGCAACCACTCCCCTAGCTGAACTGACCGACGTTGAGGCTGCGGCCATTGATGACGTTAACCAGGTGAGCGTTATTTTGCGGGAGTACGGCAACGCTGTTGTGAACACTCGATACAGTGCTGATACTGCGTTTGCTGATATTCAACCGGCAATCGCAAACATTCTGGCGTACAACATGGCTGACAGTCTCGATGATGTTGTTGCTTCCGTTCTGGACGCAACCACGCAGGTTGAAGAGGCTGCTGCTGAAATGACGGGTCTTTCGATTCGTAAAGTTGTTGCTAAACTGCGTGGGGCAAACGTGATGCCGCGTGATGGGATGCTGTACGGAACGTACATGCACCCTGACTGTGCGTTTGATTTACGTAACCAAACGGGATCGAATGCGTTTGAGGATGTTCGCAAGTACAACGGTGAAGCACCCATTCTGCAACAGGTTGTTGGCGTGTATGGTGGATCTGAAGTTGTGGAAACCCCACGATGCCCAGTTGACGTTTCTAGTGGCGTACCAGCAACACACGTTTACAGTACGTTCGTTATGGGTAAGCAGGCTCTCGCTGAGGCGACAGCTGTTGAGCCACACGCGGTCCTTGGGCCTGTCGTGGACAGGCTTCAGCGGTTCCGTCCGTTGGGTTGGCATTCAATTCAAGGCTGGTCTTTGTACCGTCCTGAAGCAATGTGGAAAATCACAAGCACCTCCACTATCGCTGCTTAACTAGCAAAACAAGGAGGGGTGGAGGCGAAAGTTTCTGCCCCTTCTTCTAGCTTTCGGAGTTGCCGTGAAAGAACTAATGTTGCCTATTACTTATATTGCTTACGCTGAGGACAGTTTTTTTGGTCGCTTTTTTAAGACCCCCACCCAGTCAAGTTTGATTATTAAAACTAACGGTGAAGGTGTTGTGCTTCGTAANCCCCCGCAGTCAGTACTTAACTCCGCGTCCATGTTTTTTTTGGGCGGTCACCGGAACATTCTTACCGAGACGCAAGCCAGTGTGATAGTGGCTGCCGGGTTCGGTGAATACATTGAGGAGACACCAGATGTGCCGTAGTGGATGTAAACAAAAAAATCATGCCAGTTACAGTGAATGTTTACGTGACGGTATGCCCACGATTCGTGGGGAAACCACTTCTATTACTAGTCGAGGGTTAAACGATTACGCGTACGCGCGCTCCCTTGGTTTGCAGCCGGCAACAAGTAGCCCAGCGGACTCTTTGACGGCTTTGCGTAGGGCGGGCGCATGAGTACCATCAGTCAGGTTGTTGATTCTACTATTCTTTACTTGTCAGGTTTTTCTAGTCAACAAGATCGCGCCACGTATTTGACGGAGAACCTTGACGTTTCCTCTTTGACGTTTACTGTTCACGACCCGACAGCGGTGACGCGCGGGATTGTGGAGATTGGCAACGAAATCATGCACGTGGATCTTGTTGACCGTTCCGCGGGACTGTTGACGGTTCCACCGTACGGTCGTGGTTTTCGTGGGACGGTAGCGACAGCGCATCCTGCTGGTGTTCGTGTGGCTGCAAGCCCACAGTTTCCGCGTCACACTGTTCGGCAAGCGGTCAATGATGCGATTCTTGCCGTGTACCCGGATGTGTTCGCGGTTTTTAACGAAACGGTTGTTTCTGAGGCTGTTCAAACGAACTATTTACTGTCAAGTGTTCGGGCGCGGACAGTGCTGAAAGTTGACTACGAAAATGTTGGTCCGTCAGGTGAATGGACTCCTTCGCGTCGATACGAGCTGCACCCTTTCATGGCGGAGGGGCCACAAATAAGTATTTATGACCGTGCTACTCCTGGTTACAACATTCGTGTACGTACCGCGGGGCCACCGACTCTTGTTGATGACGATGCGGAGTTCACTGCTACTGGTTTGCCGGCTTCGGCGGAGGACCTTGTGCGTTTAGGGGCCGCTTACCGTCTTGTTCCTAACTTGGAAACCCCGCTGCTGTCAGGTTTGTCAGCACAAGCTGACTTCGCGGCGAACATGCGTCCCGTTGGTGGTGCGGAGAGGCTCGGTAAATACATGCTTGGTTTGTACCAGACTCGTTTGCAGGAAGTTCGGCGCCAGCAGCAAACCGAAAACCCAATCAGAGCGCATTACGAAAGGTAAATGAAAATGGCGCAAACCAGGTATTACAGTTCGTCAGCGAAAAAAACTATTCTTCAAAGTCCTGTTTCGGCAGGGGATGTGAACCTTATCGTTTTGGCGGTTACCGACTATCCTGCTAACTTCCCGTTTACTTTGATTCTTGACCGGGACACGTTGGATGAGGAAGTTGTTCAGGCTTCAGCGGCAACCGCGACAACGTTTACGGTGACTCGGGGTGTTGACGGTACTTCAGCGGTGTCTCATGCTGCCGGTGCCACTGTGGAGCATGGTACTTCTGCGAGGGATTTTCGTGAAGCTGATCAGCATCGTTCAAGTTCGGAGAATGTTCACGGGATTGGTCTTGGTTCCGCTGTTGTTGGTACTACTGATGCGCAAACGTTGTCGAATAAGACTTTGGGTAATGCTCTTGCTGCTGGTGGTTTTAAGATCACGGGTCTTGCGGATCCGACTTTAGCTCAGGATGCTGCGACGAAAAACTGGTCTGAAACGTCCATGACGGCGCAGGTTGCTATTGCTACTACCCAGGCGGGTATTGCTACCACACAAGCGGGTAACGCTGCGACGAGTGCTAGTGGTGCGTCTACAAGTGCTGGTACTGCCACCACGCAGGCTGGTATTGCCACAACTCAAGCGGGTATTGCTACCACTGGCGGTTCCACTGCCACCACACAAGCAGGTATTGCTACCACGCAGGCAAGTAATGCTTCCACCAGTGCCAGTACCGCTACTACTCAGGCGGGTATTTCTACCACACAAGCGGGTATTTCAACTACTCAAGCAGGGATTTCTACCACACAAGCGGGTATTTCAACTACTCAAGCTACCGCTTCTGCTGCTAGTGCAGTGTCTTCTGCTAATAGTGCAGCGGCTTCAGCCGCTTCCTTTGATTCTTTCGATGACCGGTATTTAGGTTCCAAGTCTACGGCACCCACGTTGGACAATGATGGTGATGCGTTACTTACGGGTGCTTTGTATTACAACAGTGTTTCTTTAGCAATGTTTGTGTATAACGGTTCAGTGTGGGTGGCTGTGAACGCTGGCGCGTTTATTAGTAATTCGTTAGTGGACGCTAAGGGTGACGTGATTACGGCTACGGCTGATAACGTCCCGGCTCGTTTGGGNGTTGGCACGAACGGTTTCGTTCTCACCGCTGACAGTGCTGAAGTCACTGGTTTGAAATGGGCACT
>JGI1221J13441_10000379_pt1 | contig 20324 bp, 42 predicted proteins | sample LakVidmifraction_4_FD_13441 | JGI IMG/M metagenome (IMG submission 13441) | reverse complement strand
CTTACACGAACGCAACGGCAACCGCAAGCACATCCACATCCTCGGTTGGCAGTCTTGCTAACGCGCTCCCTTTGCGGATCGGTAGAGGGGCTGGCGGTGGGACTGCGTATTCCGACATGGAACTTGTTGCCGTCGCCGTGTTCCGTAGCGCACTCACCGCTGGTGAGATCGCAACGATCAGTACATACTATCAAGGGAGGTTGTCGTAATGGGAACACTGCGAAGCACATTCAATCACACGGGCATGGAAGTGAACGGGATTCTGCTGGGGGAGCCTGCGCGTGACGTTGACGACAATTCTGTTGGTGAATACCGTTGGGATGATGGGCGTTTACCTTCGGGTGAAATTAGTGTTGATGGTGAGATTGCGGTTGATGATATGGAGATGATCTAATGCCTTGGAAACCAGTAGGGGATATTGACGCTACGAGTGGGGTTGTTGCTGTTGCCACAGCAACGGCTGGTACGAATACAACTCAAGCGGCGAGTACCGCGTTTGTTACGACGGCGGATGACCTGAAAGCAAATCTTGCGTCACCGACATTTACTGGCACCACCAATGTTGCGTCTCCGACTGCTGCGGTTTCCAATGGTGTCCGTCAAATTACTATGTCTACCGCTGTACCTACTGGAGGTTCTGATGGGGATGTTTGGTTGGTGTATGTATAATGAGAGTTAAAGTTGCTGGTATTTGGAAGGATTCAGTGCCTTCTGTAAAAGTCGGTGGGGTGTGGAAGCAGGTTTCTTCAGGTTCGGTTCGAGTTGCTGGTGTGTGGAAATCTTTTTACAATCTCAATAACAATGATTATTCTTTTGATACCTTTGATACAGCAAACCTTTTTAGCGGCACTGTCCAAACTATTGTCGTCCAGTCGGGCGGCAAGATACTCATGGGTGGTTCCTTCGCCACATTCAATGGTGTCACTGTTAACCGTATTGTTTGTTTGAATAGTGACGGTACTAGGGACACTGCTTTTACTACCAATAATGGTACTGGTGCAAGCACCACTGTCAACACCATTGCCGTCCAATCTGACGGCAAGATACTTGCGGGTGGTGGCTTCACCGCGTTCAATGGTGTCACTGTTAACCGTATTGTTCGTTTGAATAGTGACGGTACTAGGGACACCTCGTTTACTACCAATACGGGTACCGGTGCAAACAGCACTGTCCGCACTATTGCCGTCCAATCTGACGGTAAAATACTCATGGGTGGTTCCTTCACCACGTTCAATGGTGCTACCGTCAACAGTATCGTCAGACTTAACACTGACGGTACTAGAGATACTGCTTTTACGACTAACACTGGTACCGGTGCAGACACCACTGTCAACACCATTGCCGTCCAGTCGGACGGTAAAATACTCATGGGTGGTGATTTCACCACGTTCAATGGTGTCACTGTTAACCGTATTGTCAGACTTAATTCTGACGGTACTAGGGACACCGCGTTTACTACCAATACCGGTACAGGTTTTAACAACACTGTCCAAACTATTGTCGTCCAGTCGGACGGCAGGATACTCATGGGTGGTTCCTTCACCACATTAAGGGGTTTCACTGTTAACCGTATCGTCAGACTTAATTCTGACGGTACTAGGGACACTGCTTTTACTACCAATAATGGTACTGGTGCAAGCACCACTGTAGAAACTATTGCCGTCCAATCGGACGGTAAAATACTCATGGGTGGTGGCTTAACCACATTCAATGGTGTCACTGTCAACCGTATTGTTCGGCTTAATACTGACGGTACTAGAGATACTGCTTTTACGACTAACACTGGTACCGGTGCAGACACCACTGTCAACACCATTGCCGTCCAATCGGACGGTAAAATACTTGTTGGCGGTACCTTAACCACATTCAATGGTGTCACTGTCAACCGTATTGTTCGGCTTAATACTGACGGAACCAGAGATACTTCCGTGTTTGCTGTGTTAGAAGCAGCAAACAGCACTGTCCGCACTATTGCCGTCCAATCGGACGGTAAAATACTTGTGGGCGGGGATTTCACCACATTCAATGGTGTCACTGTCAACCGTATTGTTCGTTTGAATGCTGACGGAACCAGAGATACTGCTTTTACGACTAACACTGGTACTGGTGCAAGCGGCATTGTCTTCACTATTGCAGTCCAATCGGACGGTAAAATACTTGTGGGTGGTTCCTTCACCACGTTCAATGGTGTCACTGTTAACCGTATTGTTCGTTTGAATAGTGACGGTACTAGGGACACTGCTTTTACTACCAATACGGGTACTGGTGCAAGCAGCACTGTCTTCACTATTGCAGTCCAATCGGATGGCAAGATACTTGCGGGTGGAGAATTTGCCACATTCAATGGTGTCACTGTCAACCGTATTGTTCGGCTTAATACTGACGGAACCAGAGATACTGCTTTTACTACCAATAATGGTACTGGTGCAAGCAGCACTGTCCGCACTATTGCCGTCCAATCGGGCGGCAAGATACTTCTGGGTGGGTTGTTCTTCACATTCAATGGTGTCACCGTCAACTATATTGTTCGGCTGAATGCTGACGGGACGAGGGACACTGCTTTTACTACCAATAATGGTACTGGTGCAAGCAGCACTGTAGAAACTATTGCCATTCAATCTGACGGCAAGATACTTGTGGGTGGAGAATTTGCCACATTCAATGGTGCTACCGTCAACGGTATCGTCAGACTTAACACTGACGGGACGAGAGATACTGCGTTTACTACCAATACTGGTACCGGTGCAGACCTCACTGTAGAAACTATTGTCGTCCAGTCGGGCGGCAAGATACTCATGGGTGGTTCCTTCACCACGTTCAATGGTGTCACTGTTAACCGTATCGTTCGGCTTAATACTGACGGTACTAGAGACACTGCTTTTACGACTAACACTGGTACCGGTGCAAGCAGCACTGTAGAAACTATTGCCATTCAATCTGACGGCAAGATACTTCTGGGTGGAAACTTCTCCGGTATAAATGATATTAACAGGTCACGAATAGCAAGGTTGCTTCCATGAGCGGTATAACGATGAACGCTAAACAACGAGCAGCGGTATATGTTGTCGCTGTTGCTGTCCTGCGCGGCGTTTGACCTGTTAAGTTTTAGCCAGAAACCTTACATGTTTTCGTGACGTGTAAGGTTTGTATAAATAGAGTTATTATTAAACGGTGGCGTGTAGGCGATAGGTCACACACCGGACTGATACAGATCTTGGGAGCGCAATGGGTAATCCATACCGTGAGCCACGGGCTTTAAGCCCTGAGCGTTTATCACTTAACAGTATTGATTCCGTGAAGCACAAAGACCATATGGTTGAGGTGAAGGCCACGTTTCTGTTTCATCCTTGGACTCCCGACTGGGAAGGTGAACTATCCCGTGCTGTCCTCGTTCTCAATAATGTAATCATGGATAGTTCTGAATCTGCGGGTGCAGAACGTGAACAAAAGTCCCGCGAGGAGTACGCAGGGATTGTGACAGGGGACGACGATACCAAAAACGGTACTGATTCGACATAACATGGAATAGCGCAACGCTTATTCCACATTAGACACTAACCGGGCTGTACTTTATGAAACGATAAACCCTCCACGCTCATACAAGGTGGAGGGTTCTCGCAACGCCGAAAGGGGTAGGCGATACCAAAATAATAGCATAAATAAATTTCTACAAACTAGGTTGGTGTCTTGTTTTTCTGTCAAACTATATACATACATTTATTGCTTCTAACGAAAGTTTCTTATGAGTTCAGATTATCTTGCATTGACGGCGGCAGGGGTTGTCTTTCTGACTTTTATTGGTTTGTTTTATCGGATGTTTCTAAAAAACATCTTTCATGAGATGAAAGACATGTTCACATGGTTTCGCAAATTCCAGAGGGATTGGGATGGTGAGGAAGCGGAGCCGGGTAGAGATGCCACACCGGGGGTTATGCAGCGTTTGAACCGTATTGACGGGGAGTTGCAACGTAATGGTGGTGACAGTCTAAAAGATAAAGTCGTGGAAACGTGGGAAATGACAAATGATTTAAGTAAACGAGTTGACATTATAGAATTGAAGCAAATTGATATTGAAGAAGCGGTTTCTGAGTTGAAATAGGGTTAGACTGATGAAATGATTGAAAAACCTCTTGTAAAAAAAATGTCTGTTAAGACAAGTAAGTTAGAAAAACTCCGGCATTCACCTTTATCTTTAGAGTTGAAACACACCTTGTCTCAGGGAGATTTGGGTGGTCAGGTTAAAATGGCTCAGGATGCCCTTATTCTTTTGGGCTTTGATGAGTTCAAAAATGATGGTCGTTTTGGGACTATGATGGGTAAATCAGTGCGACGTTTTCAAGAGTCGCGTGGTTTAAGAATTACTGGGGAAATCAATCCTTTGACGTGGGAAACAATTTTTACTCCTATTAAAGTTGAAGAAAATAAATCACAAATCAAGGAGAAATAATGCCTACTATTCCTACTAAGTGGAGAAAATACCTGTACGGCGTTTCAATGCCAGCCATAGGTTTACTTCAAGTTTTTGGTTTAATTACCGGAGAGGTGGCGGCTCAAATTGGTGCGCTCGCGTTCGCCGTGTTCATTGGTGGTTTAGCGTTTACTAACACTCACCCTACGGGCGATGAGGTTCAGGATCCTAGAGAATGAGAGTTTCTCCGGGTCGCCTTGAGGGATTTTTGAAAAAGTGGAATGTTAATTACAAGTTGGTGTCGGGGTGGGATTCGTCAAAAATTGATCCTTATAAGGGTAAAAGTAATTTTGTTGGAATAATTTTGCATCACACTGCGGGAACTAATTCTTTGAATTGGGTTGTGAAAACAAATCCCTACGCACCTGTCCGTGCTTGCCATTTTCTTGTTGATCTTGACGGTACAGTTCAAGTGGTTTCTGGGGTCGGTGCTTATCATGCTGGTAGGGGTGGCCCTTGGAGGGTAACGAAGTTTCTTACGGTTCCTAAAGACATGGGAAATTCACGCTTTTATGGTATTGAAATTGAGTCTTTGGGTACGAGTGCTGCTATTTCTGGTACGACTAAAGGTATGAGTGTGGAGCAGGTTGTTTCGACGGCTCTTTTGTGTGGTGCGCTGTTAGAGGCGATGAGTCCAATTCGAGGTTTTGTTTACAAGGTTGGGCGCGTGATTCGTCACAAAGATTGGGCACCTACGAGGAAGTCTGATGTGAGGCAGGATCTAAAATGGTGGCGTGATGTTGTTGCGATTGCTCGCCAAAACAAAAAAGATACATCGCTGGCTTCTCAGTTGATTCGTGAGTATGTCAAGTTGAGTCCCAAGGGTAAAGCCTAGTTGACGTGCGTAGGGATCCTGAAAGACCCCAACGGGATCCCTACGCACAACATCGGAGACTCATATCGTGAGAGGGGATTGAGTCTGCAACGATGTGTTCATATTGTGTCATAGGTGGGGTGACCCCGTTGACATATAACTTAACCCCCGTGATACAGTAGGGGTTAATTACAACGAGTAAGGGGAAAATAATGTCGGAAGAAAACGTGTACGACTTTGATATTGAAGAAGTACCAGATGATGACGAATATCGTGAACGATTCAAAGTCACAGATGATTCGCAAGCATCGTGGGCGATGAGAAAACTTTTATCCATAAGAAATAAAATGGGGGAAAACGAGTCCATCGCTGATAGTGAGAGAACAAGAATTGATACTTGGTTGTTTAATGCCAACCACAAATTTGATAAAGACGTAGAATACTTTGAGTTCATTCTCACTGAATATGCACAACAGCAACGCTCTGAAATAGGCAGAAAATCTATTGACACGGCATATGGAATAGTTAAGTCCCGTTCCACGCAAGCCAAATTCAAAGTAACGGATGAGGAAAGTTTTTTTGCTTGGGCAAAAGACAATATGCCGGAAGCAGTCATTATTAAATTTACCCCGTCATTGTCTGTTTTGAAATCCGCTACAACTATTGAAGCAACCGAATTACTTGGTTTAGTTGCAATGACTGGTGATGGAGAAATAATTCCCGGTGTCCAAGTGGAACCGGCTGGAATCAACTTTTCTGTGGAGGTGTCGAAATGAGTTTATCAAAGGAGCAGGTTAACGAATTATTGAAGCCTATTGATCCGGCGCGAGTTGGAAAAGATGGTAAGGGTTTCGCCTACGTTGAGGCGTGGGATGTTCGTAGGACTATGAACAAGATTTTTGGGTTTGCGGAATGGTCAGAAAACATTACTGACATGAACATGATTTACGAGAATCCTTCCGTTGGAGGAGCGAAACCTCGTTGGAGTGTTGCATACCGCGCTAGATGTGAGATAACTGTGAACGGTGTTATCTACGCTGAGTGGGCTTCTGGTGACGCAACAAATCAGCCGTCACGGTCAGAGGCTCACGATATGGCAATCAAGACCGCCGAATCTCAGGCGTTTAAGCGGGCTGCTATGAATCTTGGCGACCAGTTTGGTCTTGGACTTTACAATGCCGGATCCACGGATGCGAGTCTGGGAGATGTTGTTGATCGTGAACATGCCGATGACGGTCGTGTCCCTGACTTTATTGAGTTGCTCAAGGGTGCAAGCACAAAAATTGAGATCGACGGGATCGCTGAACAAATTAGGGCTGCCGACCTTGGTTCGGCATCTAAACGTGAGTTGATTACTGTCTACAATACGGTGCTTGAAAAAGTACACGGGTCATGATTGTGGTTGATAGGGGGCCATTTGAGATGGTTCCCCATTGGCTTTTGCATTCTGATGTGACTGCTCAAGCAATTAGACTGTATTTACTGTTAAGGAAGCATGGTGACATTGAGGGAATGGCCTTTCCCGGTCGAAAGAGGCTTGCTGAGCAGTTAAAAGCAAGTAAGAGTACCGTTGACAGGGCTAAGGCTGAGTTAGTGGCTGTGGGTGCCCTCTGTGAGACGCAGAGGGTTAGTGACGCTGGTGATTGGACAAGCAACGAGTATCACGTCCATTGGGATGCTAATTTGGTGTGTGAACGGTTCTCCACAGGTGATAAGGGGTGCCCCGTATATGACGACACACTGACCGCCAGTGACGACACGGGGTGCCCCGCCAGTGACGAACTAACTTATACCCATATAAATAACCTATACACACTAACTCATACAAAGAATGATCATTTTGATGAGTTTTGGTTTGTTTACCCTCGAAAAGCAGCAAAGCAGGCGGCTAAAAAAATCTGGATAAGAGTGATTAAGTCAGTGGATCCTTCAGTGATTATTGAGGGTGCTATCAGGTATGCCGATGACCCTAATCGCAGTGCTGAGTTCACGGCTCACGCTTCAACGTGGTTAAACGCTGGGCGTTGGGAAGATGACGATCTGCCAACAACGGGAAGCGGTTCAGGGACACGGGCTTATGTTGAGGCCGCCCACATTTTGAGTAGTAATCCTTATCTGGAGTTGGAGCCTAGTCATGACTCCCGCTGAGGCCGCTACCGTTTTGGCGTTGGCCGTGACATTGGATGTTAGGTTAAAACCACCAAGTCGGGAGGATGCTCAGGCTAGGGCTGTTGCGTGGTCGCAAACTCTGGATTCTGATTTGTTACTTGTTACGGCTCAAAGACTGGTCGTTGATCATTACAGTGAAACAACTGATTCTTTGATGCCTGCCCATGTAAATAAGGCGTGGAGGGTGCTGAGGAAGCAGCAGAGACAGTTGAGTTCAGATGATGCTGTGCGACAGTCTTTCAATGATGCCGCTGCTAACGCGATACCGATGCCTTTTGATGTTAAGGAATTGCTTCAAAAAACGGTCAAAAAAACGGAGACACCGTGAAGGAGTTCAATAGGGATGCTCTCATTGAAAGAGCCGAAAACCGTTGTGAAGTGTGTTATGGGGGTTTAGGGGTTATGAGTGTTCATCATCGCCGCCCTCGCTCAGTGGGTGGAACGAATGTGGCATGGATTAACCAGCCCCCAAATTTGTTGGTGATTTGTGGTACGGGCACGAGTGGTTGTCATGGTCTTATTGAGTCGTATCGGTCTAGATCGTATGAACACGGGTGGTTGCTTCATTATGGATGGTTGGCTGAGTTCACGCCGTTCGCTGATTTAAGTGGTAATTGGTGGCTGCTTGTGGGAAACAAAAAATTGACGATAACGACACCTTTCGATTCGCCTAACCCAAGTTCAATTCAACCTGTCGGGAGTGTAGGATTAACTAACCCCAAGAAAAAGGAAAATGATGAATTTATCTACTGAAAACATAGAAAATGATTACCCTGAATTGGGTGAGGTGAAAGCACTCACTGATTTGATGCGTAATCACCAGTCAGCAATAAACGAAATATCTCAAACACGCAAAAAAGTTATCTTGTCACTGAGACGTAAACGGATTACTTACCGGGAGATCGCTGCCGCAATGGGGGTTACTGAGCAGTCCGTTTACAAGGTTTTGCGTGACACGATTGATCGCCCGAAAAAACAATTAGTGTCATGACAATTAAGTTCACTGTGGTGGGCAGGCCGACACCTCAAGGTTCTAAGCGTGGTTTTGTGACTAAACACGGGAAAGTAGCGATGGTTGAGCAAGCGGGGGCTACATTAAAAACGTGGCGCAAAACGATCACGGCTACTGGTGTGAGTGAAAGAATTAAACAAAATTGGGAAGCGTACATGGAAGGCCCCGTTGGGGTTGAGTTGGTTTTCGGGTTACATAAACCTTTGAAACCTAAATACTCTACGCCTGCTGTCCGACCCGACATAGACAAGTTGACTCGTGCTGTTTTGGATGGGTTGACTGACGCTCATTTGTGGCAGGATGATTCTCAAGTAATTGATTTAAGGGTACTAAAAATCTATGCTACCCCCGGTGTGACGGTAACTGTATGGAAGATGTTGTAGTTAATTGTCAGCGTTGCCACAGTCCGGGCGCTGAAGCGTTTCAGGGTTGGCGGCTTCTTTGTCAGCGTTGTATTGACACGGAATCGGAGGATTGGTGGGATGACTGAGATGGATAACCAAAATGAGTTCCCGCAGTGTGATTCTTTGTGTCAGTGTGGGGCTGATTCGTTAATAAAAATGCTCGAAAAAGCGTACAACAGGGGTAGGGCTGACGAGTTGGCGGTTGCTTTACAAATTTTTGATTCTCTCACTGAGATCCCTGACTTGTGGAGTTCGGAAGGGTTTGCTATACAAAACGGGAAACCTTTCACACTGAAACCAACAAAAAACAAGGGGAATGAATGATCATTGAACTTGACCCGTGGGAATACTCGTGGGCTTGCCACGTCGGAATCGAACGATTCACAGCAAACTGGGGTAAAGGAAACGCCGCCCATTATGACCCGAAACGTATGGAAGATGACCGGACAGCGCAACAAGCCGCTTGCATATGCGAGTTAGCGGTCGCTAAAGCCACCAACAGGTATTGGCCGGGGCACTACTGGCATTCAACTGATCACAACAAATACCGAAACGTCCCCGATGTCGGAACAAACATTGAAGTTCGCCGCGTCAGAACAGGACAATCCGCTGCTGTACGCCGCCACCAACTCAACAAAAACCTGATCCTTTTCGCCGCCCACCTACCCGACATAGAATTCAAAACAGTAGACGTATGGGGATGGATCAACATGGAACAGGCTTGGGGTTTAGGAGAACCAGCCCCCTACGACAAAGAAAACACGCGACTCATACACAAAACCGAACTCACAACACTAAACCCCGATAAACTAACCCCATGATGCCCAACCATGCACAAGCCCTAGAACGCCTAGCCGAACTATCCCGATACCTAGACAAAGCCACAGACGACTACGCCCAACTAGACGAAGAATCCGTAAGAGCCAAACAAAAATACGAAGTCGCCTACGCCAGAGCATTCCTAGACAACACAGGAAGCATGGAACTACGCAAACAAATCGCCAACTACGAAACCCGCGACGAAAACCTAGAATACGAAATAAGCGCCGCTAAAGTCCGGGCACTCAAAGAACGCATAAGAACACTAGGAACACAAATAGAAGTCGGCAGAAGCCTCGCAAGCGCCCACAAAGCCCAATTCGCAGCCGAACCAGCCGGACAATACACCTAAACCCGGATACCATGACCCCATGACAGAGAAAACCCCCGTCAAAGAAAAACGAGGACGCAAAACACTCCTCAACGCCGACCGACTCAACGCAATCACCACCATGCTCCGCGCAGGAGCCTACATCGACGACTCATGCAAATCCGTAGGAATATCCACAACAAGTTTCTTCAACTGGATCGCTAGAGGAAAAGTACAACGAGAACGCCAAGCAGCCGGGCTACAAACCCAATCAGACGAAATACCGTTTCTTGAATTTCTTGAGGCAATCGAAATAGCAGACGCTGAAGGAATCATCGGACACGTCATGAACATTGATAACGCCGCCAAAAATGGGGCGTGGCAAGCATCCGCATGGATCTTGGAAAGGAAACAACCAAAGAAATGGGGGCGTTCCGACAGAACCGAAATATCTGGCCCTGAAGGTGGCGCAATACAAATCAACGTGTCCACGGAGGAGTTGGAACGTAAAGTGAACCGGATCCTTGAGCAACGACAATTAGAGGCTTGAGTTGAGACTGGTAGACAAGGTACTTGGTGCCGACACTCAGAATAGGTACGCGATTTATTCTGCGTTGAGTGATGATGACAAAAACGCTTTGGGGATGCTTTTGGAAGCGGAGGTGAATAATCCTTGGGCTATTTATGAGGGTGACCCGGTTGGGTTTATTGAGAATGGTTTAGGGGAGTCTTTGTGGTCGAAGCAAATCGAAATCGCTCATTCCGTGGTGGTGAATCAGAGAACCGTTGTGGCCGCGTCCCATGCCCCCGGTAAGTCTCATTTGTCTGCGCGTCTTGTGGCGTGGTGGATTGCTTCTCACGCTCCCGGTACGGCGTTGGCTATCACGATTGCCCCTACGCACCGTCAGGTGAGAAACATTATTTGGCCCCATATTCGGCGTTGTCATTTTTTGGCTAAGTTACCCGGTGAGGTTCTCACTCAAACGTGGAAGGTTGGGGCTGACGTTGTTGCTTACGGTTTCTCTCCGTCACCTTACGATGAGGCCGCGACGCAGGGTATCCATGCACCTAATTTACTGATTATTATTGATGAGGCCGGTGGTATCGGTGAGGTGGTGGGTAAGGCTTTGGAAGCCCTCATGACGGGCGGCAACACTCGCCTATTGTTGTTGGGTAACCCGCCCACTGATCAGGAGGACGGATGGTTTGAGCGTTGCTACGAATCCCCACTGTTTAACCCGATCACGATTAGTGCTTTTGATACACCAAATTTTACGGGCGAAACGGTAGGGATATGTAAAACGTGTCCACCTCAAGTTGAGCAACATTTGATCACTAAACATTTGGTGGATAAAAGGTGGGTGGATGATGTTACGAGCGAGTTCGGTGCGGATTCACCTTTTGTGGAGGCTCGTGTGTGGGCGCGTTTCCCGCGCTCCACGGCAAATAAAGTTATTCCTTTTAGTTGGTGCGAGAATTCGTTGACGAACGACGATCACCTTGTGGGGAACAAGATTCGTTTGGGGATAGATATTGCATCCGATGGTGGTGACGAGTTCGTTATAGCGCGAGCCGACGGTTTCGTCACAGAGATTATTCATAGATCATCGGGGGCGGTAAACGAAAACGCTGTTGACGTTGCCGGGGTGTGTTTGCGACATATTCATCAGGCTGAGGCTGAACACGACAAACGTGAAATTGGTGAACCTGTACGAGTAAAAATTGACACTATCGGTGTGGGTTGGGGTGTGGTGTCTATGCTGCAAAAATGGGGCACGGAAGGGAAACATAAATCTAAGATTGTTGCCGTGAATGTTGCTGAGAGGGCTAAGGATCACGAAAAGTTTAAGAACATGAGGGCTGAAATGTGGTGGAATGGCCGGACGCTCCTGCAACCTAACAATGAGGGGAGGCAAGATGTTCGCCTTAACGTGGAACGGAAAGTGTTGTCACAGTTAGCGGGGCCGACGTTCAAAACGGATAGTGCGGGGCGTACACAGATTGAGTCGAAAGTGGAAATGAAACGCCGTGGTGTGTCTAGCCCTGATCAGGCTGAGGCTGTCCTGTTGGCTTTGTATGAGCCTAAGCGTGGAAATGTACCTAACGTGATCCCAATTAGTTTCGGTCAGGTGAATGATTTCACGGGCGACAATTTCAGTAATCTGGTGGTTTAACGGGCAAGCGCCGTAACCATTTTCGCCCACACTAAAGGGGTGGCACCGTCAGGCTGGTATCCACCAGCCCCCCCAAACAAAATCGGTGTGACAGGGTAAGAATCCCTCACCACGACCATTGCACGTTCAAGCCCCGAAATCGTGTAATTAAGATTGGATAAGGGATCTAAACTATGACCGTCAGCCCCACCTACCACAAAAATGTAGTCAGGTTTGAATCCTGATGCCACGTCAAGGAAATCGTTCACTCCCTGTAAAAGGGCACGATCCCCGTCGTTCCCCGCCAAAGGCCAATTGTAAACATTTTCTTTCAAATGGTCTTTAAGCCCAGTACCGGGAAAAATCCCGTATTCGTGAATGGAATATGTGAGGATCCCAGAATCGTTGAAGCACAGGTTTTCGGTTCCGTCACCGTGGTGCGCGTCAACGTCAAGGATCGCTACTTTTTTCCCGTCAGCCCGTAATTCTTTTGCTGCTAACACGAAATCCGCAAACACACAGAATCCGCTTGAATGGTCGGTTGCGGCGTGGTGCTTAGCGCCGGGCAGGTTCACGGCTGTGAGTGTTTCGTTGTTGCGTAGGGCGTTGAGGGCGAGTTGCGTTCCACCAACAAAGAGTGCGGCTAGGTGAGCCATGTCGGGTCTTACCCCTAGCCATTCGTCGCTTATGTGTTGGGAAAGAATTTCTGTGACGTATGCGGGTGTGTGGACGGTTTCGAGGTATTTGCGTAAGGCTGGGATTGGTTCGCGGGTTTCGTGGGTTAGCCCTTCGGATTTGATGTGCATGATGAGGGCGTTGTACCCGTTGGTGAATCGTCGTCCTTGTGTGGGGTGGTCGGGGTCGAATATCCAGTTGGCGTATGAGTCGCTGTGGGCGATGATGAGGTCTTTCATGTTTTCTCCTATTCTTCTTTTTGTAGGATTGACCACAGGTATGTGGCCCAGAGTGCGATTGTTGCGGTGACTCCGATTATGAGTGTGATGATGCTTTGTGTTGTCCAGCCGGGGTCGGTCATGGTTGGCTCCTTTCTTTTGAACCTATTGTACTAAACCCCCGTAACGTCCGTGTCACGGGGGGTGAAAAACAAACAGGCTATCCAGTATTCCGGTATTTGAGAACATGCCTCTTAATCTTGGCTTGAGCGGGAGTTTGAAACTCAGGGCCAAAATCCAGATAAGTACCGTCCTTGAGTTCGATGCCCTCAAGAGTCCCAATAAAATCCTCCCAATCCATTGACCGATCATCCACAAAATAGGATTCATAAATATCAATGGCACCTTCAAGAATCTCATCGGTGACCTCGTTCGCTTCAATAACCACGGTCAATTCCAAATCACCCACCTCCCGAATCAAAACTGTAATCAGCAAACGTAGTCAAAACCACTTGCTGCGCGTGATTCTGAACATCAGCCCGAACAGAATCAAGGCTTAACCCAAATTCACTCGCATACGCTTCCGGGTCAATATCAACGGTGACACTCACACGAATTTTCATATCTACTCACCACCTTCACAGCGTCCACATAAATAGTCGGGGCCATACCGATCACCGATATAAACTCCATGCTTGCAATAATCATTCCATTCCATCTCACTCACTCTCCTTCAATTTATTGCAACCGTGACCAACACCAGTCCAGTTACCGTTAAATTCCTCGTCGGTTAGTTTCCGTCCACAATCAACGCAAATTCCTTCTACTTCGTCAAGCCAGTCAGTGAAAGGCGTTCTCTTAAACTCTTTGATTCTACTCATCTCACTCACTCTCCCATTCCAACGTCAAACGATCTAACCCAATCCAACCTTCAGACACTCCATCGTTCCAACGGATAGCCGGGTAGTCCTTGCCAAAGTGTCTCCGAATAAACGGCTTGCCCCATTGCAAAACAGGGCCGTTGCGCTTACCTTCAGCGTCCAGTCGCCACGCGAATCGTCCACTGTTTGCGACGGCTTCATCCCATGTCATCTTAATCACCATCTTTCGGGAAAACGTATTTCACGGATCCAACATTGTTGCCGTTCAGGTCAAAGGCTAAACCGTCACAGGATCCGTTGCGGTCAAGTTGATCGGCAAGATATTTGAGGATTCGGGCGACCTCAAATGGGGCGTTGCCGTTTTGGAATGCGTCGTTGTCTAGTTTGAGTTTCAGTTCAAATTTCATGTTGTCTCCTTTTGTAATTCAGATGACCATTTGATGTGGCCGTCCCATACGCTGGCTTTCAGATTTTTGGATATTTGAACCACGTCGCCGGAACCGTAACTTTTAATTTTTCGGCTAAAGGATTTTCCAGCGGACTTGAAACCGGGAATGACTCCGGTTTCTAAAAACTCTGAATTGACGGGTTCTAGAACTGCGAACCTTTTTTCGCTTACTTCGTTCACCCGATAAAAAACTACCTCGCATAGGTCGTTGCTGCTAACTAAAAAAGCGCCAACCTGTACCCGGGTTTTACCAATTTTGTTGTTCAGTTCAAATTTCATGGTGTCTCCTTTGGTTAGGGAATTGTGATGTAGGTTGAAACATAATTTTCGGTTTCGCCTACATGTAGGTTTCGGACGATTAAAAAGTTTTGTGCGGATTTGATGATCCGGTAGTTGAGGTCACCTAAGTGGGGGAGTTCGCTTTTTGCCGCGTAGTGGTAGAAGGGCAAATGCTTTTCCGCAGTCTTGCGGGTTTTCCATGTTTCGCAAACGACGACTCTTTTCATGTTTGGCTCCTTTGGTTGGGTTTTCCTTGCAATCCAATTCTACCACGGGGGTTATGCCCGACTAACAGGGGGGTTAGGTAGGGTCGGTCGGGCAGGAAACTACTCGTCGTAAAGATTCAAAGAGTAGGAAGCGTAAGCCTCCGCGTAAACGCCTTTCGGCAAATTAGTGAATGGCTGATACTTGCAACCGAATTCTGGATCTTGAGCCTCGTAACCGGCGGCCAGTTCCTGAAAAAGGAACGTCCACTCATACGGGCCTTCCTCCCACACCACAGTAAAGGGCGCACCGTAATACTGGGCACCAATCAGAACTTGAGGCCCGAAGCCTTCTTCGGCACCAAACTTTTTGCCAATGGCTTCCGCATATTTTTCGGCTTTTTTAAGTGTTACTGCCATGAGATTTCCTTTCTTTAGTTTGCTTTGCAATTGAGTTTATCACACCCCCCCGTCATGCCAACACAGGGGGGGTAGTACAATGGTTGTAGAAGGGAAGGTGAAAACCATGAGCGCCAACACTGGAACGTATTCAGGAAAATACATGTGCTGCAAGCCCGTCCTGTTCAAGCACGAGGACGGCTGGGATGCCTACCCGCTCGAAGATTGCGTCCTGCTACCAAAGCCAGATCTCTCAGGCTTCCAATGGACGATTGCGTTTTTCGACAATCCGCTCGTTGAAGATGTTGCGACCCGCGCCGAGGTTTACAAAACACTGAAAGCAGATCACCCATTCGGTATCTGCCTGAGCCGTTAGGAGAAAATGATGAATCTGAAACAACGACAAGGAATGCTCGCACTCACGATTCAACGTCAACTTGTTAATGAGTTGGGTATTCCAGAGGTGATGACGAATCAGGACGCATATTTAATTTGCGAGAAGTACGGTTCACCGAAAAACAAATTCGATCCGTTCTCGTCTTTGCGTAATCAGGATGTGGTTCGACGTATTGATCTTTGCGTGTATCTGGCGCGGAGTTTGATGCCCACTGCAAAAAGCCGTAACCCCCTGCGCTAAACTGGGGGTAAGCCAACGAAAGGGAAATGACATGAATACCACTACCGAAGAAAACACAATCGAAGTTGGATCAATTCTAAAATCCAGTTGGGGATACGACCAAACCAACATTGACTTTTACCGTGTCGTAAAAGTCGCTAACGGTTGGGCAACCATTGAGCCAATCGGACAAACCATTTTCGAGAACACGGGCTGGGCAAGCGAAACCGTTGTGCCAACCGAAACCGCGACAGGTAAAACCTTTCGCCGGAAAATTCAAGGTGGCGACTGGGTGAAGATCGCTAGTTTTTCTGGTGCCTCCGTTTGGAATGGTAAGCCCCAACATCAATCCCACACTCATTAGGAGGATTCGTGGTTGACGCTAAGCGAGAGAGAGCGAAGCAAATTGTTGATTGTCATGTGATCGCCTTAAGGCGTTTGAGGTTGCGGTACGAAAAAGAGTATCGGGAGATTTTGCGTGAGGTTCAACGTGAGAATGGGGTGATCGTCCGTGAGCGGTTGACGGGCGCGTTGCTGAGGGAGCGAAAGATTGCTGAGGCTCGTGCGTTTTTGGATGGGCTACCCGAATAACAGTTACATAACCCCTAGTGCTAAACTGGGGTTAAATTAAGGAAAGGGGTACAACATGAACGAACTAAAAAAACTCGCAGTCCTCGTAGACGAGCGACTAGCCGAACTATACGAAGCGCAACAAGCCGCTACCTACGCATTAGGTTTAGCCGGTGCTGAAGCCCGAACCGCCGCCGGTCAAGATTACTCGTGGAAAACACAATCATTTTCAGGAACCTTAGTTGAAGCCATGATCGTGCTTGCCGAAAAAGAATTAGACGGTGAATTACGGGCCATTAAAATCCTAAAAAACTATCGGGAACGCTTAGCCGCAACGCAAGACATAGAAATTGAGCGTGAAGAATTAGGTGACCTGTACTACGAGTTCAATTGGAGCCGGGCTTTCCTCGTCACGAATCAAGGCGGGCACGTCCACCACACACCAAACTGTTCAACGTGTTTCCCAACAACCGAATTCGAGTGGTTAACCCAATACAGTTCAGATCCTGAAAACGAAATTGTGGCTCTCGCTGGCGAAACCGCTTGCACGGTGTGTTACCCGTCAGCCCCCGCTCACGTTTTGAATCAGCCTGCAACGATTCAATCGAAAAACAGGTCAGAGCGGGAAGCCGCTGTAAGCAAGGCTAAGGCCGTTAAAGAGGCTAGGGATGCTAAGCGTCACGCGAGCGCACCTCTCGCTTCAGGTGAGTTCCTGACGATCCACAGCGTGTACGGGGACTACCCCAACGTAATCAAAACTGAGCGAACCGCAATATCGGAATGGAACCTTGCTCAAGATTCGATTCCGCACACCACGAAACACATTTATAGGGAAAACCAGTCAATCATCGAATCAGCCCTCGCCGGTAAGCACAATGTCAGCGTGGAAGCGAAACGTGAAGAATTGCTTCAGAAATACGGAAAGAGGAAACGATAATGAGAATTGTGCCTGACGTAGGTGACGTGATTCCCTTGGAAACGGGGGATGCCACCATTATTGATGTGCGTGACTATCACGGTTTTATCAAAGTGCTTGCAGCACGGGCACAAGAAATTCACCCTTTTGCTATTTGGCAATGGGAAAACGGGTCTTTGTTTAGCGGAAAATACTTCCGAACACTGAAGGAGGCCGAAATGGAATGGGGATCATCATGAGTGAAAAAACTTTTAAGTGTGACAATTGCACTGACCTGATCAATTCTGACGACGACGTGTTTTACGGTAGTGAATCATCCGGTAAAACATTCTGTGAGGGCTGCTACATAGATGACCGTAACAGCGCGTCAACGGTTTATTTGGTTGGGCCGGGTTACGAGTTCGATTACGACGAAAAACCTGTCACCGTGTATGTGAGCGAAAATTTTGTTGAAAACCGTTACGGGGAATCTTTCGATGATTTGAAAATGTCTCGTGTTTACAAAAACACGAGTTCGTGGAGGGGATACAACGAAACCAGTATTGAGGGTTGGGTTGAAGTATTCGACGGTTGGACAACGGGAGGTTGGGGTGACCCGACGGCTGATAGGAAACAAGTTTTTAATGAGTGGGCTGAATCCTTGTTGACTGCTAAGAGTGAAAGCCCTGTTGATGTGGCAATAATCATGGATTCGACCTCTAACGTGTTCAGTATGGGTGTCGGGGTGCATGTTCCCCAAGAGTCGTTAGGGAACTTCACGGAGTGGCTAGACGGGGAGTTAGAGAACCTGCGTTATGCTTTATCCTAACCGCACTATGGGAAAAGAGGAAAACGATGCAATGTCTAATTTGCGAGACACCTTTGGATCCTGTCTGGGCTGAAATAGGTGTCACTCAGCATGGTTGGTGTGTTGCGGGTGGAGAGTGCGCCCACGGGGAAACACGAGGATCAAGGTATTGTGCTTTGTGCCGCTACCAGAATCCTTACATGCGTGGTAAGAGTTCACGTTTTGTTTCCGCTTAAATAATTGGCAGGTTCCACGTTTGGGAAAGGGATTGGGATGAGGAGTAAGGAACCAGAATTTCCTAGCGCAGAAACTCTTTTGGTTGCGATGGAAGCAGCCGCAAATTACGTTGCTGTGGCGACCGGGTTGAAGAAACAGTTTTTGGATTCGGGCTGGTCGGAGGAGGGTGCCGAACATTTAACTATACAAATGCTTGGCACTTCTATTAACGGGTAATTTTTCAGCAGTGAAAGGGAAACGAAATGAGTGAGATACGGCGTTGGGAAGTTGGCTTTAGCCAAATGAATGAAAACGATCAAGGAGAGTTTATTACTTGGAACGATCACTGTGCCGCGCTCAAGGCGGCGCGGAATGAACTCCCCGACGTGGGAAGTTGGTCACCCGAACCGAAGTTTAAGATTGGGGATCGTGTTCAATGGGATAAAGATTTTGGCACAGTAGCCGAAGTAGCCGAACCTGATGAGAAACTATCTCTCTGCCGGGAACCATATTATGTCAATGTAAATTGGGATGACGGTAATTTCGGGACTGTAAGATCATCTGACTTGTCGTTGTGCGTCCCACCCTCCCCTGCCGAATTGATCCCGACGCTGAAAGAGCATGAATGGGTTAACGGGACGTACAAAACCGGAACGGGATTTGGCCCTTTTTCTGTTTACTACGACGAAGTTGGCGCGAAAATGGCTGGGGATAATTATTTGATACATTGGAATACTGGAGCAATTTTAGATACGTTAGCCACACTCGAACGCTGCGACCCACCGGAGGTAAAGTGATGAGTGAGATACCGCGTTACAGCAAAAAGTAAAATAAACCCCCACACAATACGTTACACTGTAAAAACACTAATCCAATTGAAAGAGGTGGCCTACTGACAAACACTTGCCCTGTACCTCGAAAATTGGAGCATAATGATTCTCAGCATTTTCATGTCAGTAGCAGTAATCGTTTCACCCGTTGTTCAAGTTCCACAATCACACGAATATAGATCGGCTCACAGTGAGGCCGCGCAAGACTGGAAAGGCTTCGAGCCTTCCTTATACACAGGAAAATGGTTTGACCCTAAACTTGAAAATCAGCGTGAATGTATTTCATTCCGCGAATCCCGACACAATTACAGGGCACGAAGCACGGTTAGTAGTGCCGCAGGGACATACCAATTTTTAGACAATTTTTGGAGAGATTCACTTGTGTGGATTCTTTTACCTGAAGCCAAGAAAGTTGGTTTGCAAGATGAAATAGAGGAACTTAGAAATAAACCTATTGAAAACTGGAACCGTTACTGGCAGGATGCTGCTTTCTACACGGTTTGGGCAAATGGAAAAGGGGCGAAACATTGGAACCTAACGCGGCACAGATGCTGATTGAGTTCAAAAAAAACAACAAAATTGTGATGTGTCTTAGATGCGGTTTACCAGTTTGGAAACCCCGGTTAGAAACTGAGGGTTGCCCAACATGTCGATTACTAGACAACCGTTAAGGGCGTACCCTTGGAGTGTGACGAAACCTAAGCCTAAAGAAAAAGATCAACCTGACGCGAGTTCGTCACAAGAGGCAAAAATTTTGTGGGCGCTTGACGGTCTTATTGATGCTGAAGGCCCCGTCATGATTACGTCATGGGTAATTATTGCTGAGTACATTGATCCTAATGGTGAAACCCAATTGGCACCAGTATGTAGCGAAATGCCTCAGTGGAGAATGACTGGGATGGTGGATGCAGCCCGTGAAATGCTTAATGAGGATTACTTGTTTGTTAGTAATTGGGACGAGGACGACGAGTGACACGCCCGACAGTAATTGACTATCGACTTTAGTTAAGTAACACTATTTCTATGGCGGGTCATTGGAAATGTTTTGTGTGTAAAGCCACGGGAAAAGGTAGCGTCGCGGAATTCCATAAACATTACGATGAGGCTCATAGGTGAAATGGCTTTCATTGTCTGCTT
>JGI1221J13441_10000372_pt1 | contig 20574 bp, 17 predicted proteins | sample LakVidmifraction_4_FD_13441 | JGI IMG/M metagenome (IMG submission 13441) | reverse complement strand
TTAGTAGTTGTTTTTAACAAAAGTTTAAATGCTATATTTCTTGATTAATTCTGATACAATTTTTCCTGAAATTATTGCCGGTGGAACTCCAGGACCGGGAACTGTCAATTGCCCGGTAAAAAATAAATTTTTCACCTTTTTACTTTGTATTTTCGGTCTTAAAAAAGCAGTTTGCGTTAATGTATTTGCCAATCCGTAAGCATTTCCTTTAAACGAATTATAGTCTTTCTTAAAATCGTTAACACAATACGACTCCTTAAATATAATAAAATCTTTTACATTTTGATCGGTCAATTTTTCAAGTCTCTCAATTATCTTTTGAAAATATTCTTCACGTATCTCTGGAATGTCCGTTATACCAGGCGCAATCGGAATTAAAAAAGTGGCCGCTTCTTTGCCAATTGGCGCAAAACTGTCATCGGTTATGCTCGGGAAACTTGCATAAAAAAGTGGATTTTTTGGCCATTGCGGATGATCATAAATTTCCACTGCGTGTTTGTCGAAATTTGAGTCGAAAAATAAAGTGTGATGAGAAACGTTTTTTAACTTTTTGCTGAACCCAACATAGAACAATAAGGCCGAAGGCGCAAAAGTTCTATTATTCCAATATTTTTCGGAATACATTCGGTATTTTTCGTCCAATAAAGTTTCAGAATGGTGATAATCTGCCCCACTAACAACAACATCGGCTTCCATAAATTGCTGATTCACATAAACTCCTTTAACTAAGGTATTTTCGACAACAATTTTTTCAACATTTTGATTTGTTAAAATTTTTACGCCCAATTGCTCAGCCAAGGTCACGAAACCCTTTACAACTTCATACATTCCGCCTTTTGGATGCCATGTTCCCATGCCAAAATCGGCATAATTCATGAAACTGTAAAAACTCGGTGTATTTGAAGGTTTTGCACCCAAAAACAATACAGGAAACTCTAAAATTTGAATTAATTTTTCACTTTTGATATTTCGTCTAATTTCCGTACTTATACTTTTAAAAAACTGATTTACATTGGCTATGGTTTGAAAAGTAACCAACTCGGTAATAGAATTACCTGGTTTGTAAACCAAGTTATTTACGGCCACTTCATAATTGAATTTTGCAGCTTTTAAAAATTTCTTCAGATAAACGGAACTTCCCTTTTCCTCATTTTCAAAAACCTGATAGATTTCTTCAATTTTATCGGAAATAAGCAATGAATCCAATCGATCAAAATAGACCTGGTAAGCTGGTGCCAATTTTTCCAAATCGTAAAAATCGGACGGTTTTTTATTAAAATCTATAAAGAATTTTTCAAAAACATCGGGCATCCAATACCATGTAGGACCAATATCGAATTTAAAACCGTCTTTAATTAACAGTCTGGCCCTTCCGCCCACACTGCTATTTTTCTCCAGTACAGTCACCTGATAACCCGCTTTTGCCAAATAGCAAGAAGCCGATAGCGATGAAAAACCTGAGCCTATAATGATAATTTTTTTCTTCATTTTGTTTAGCAAATATACTAATTAGTTAAACAATAACAAATTAATTAAAAAAAATTACAAAATATTTAACAAGTCGACCGGAGACTTGAAGATTTTAATTTGATCATTTTTAAAAGAATCCACATCAATTTCAGAAATTTTTGAGCCTAAAACCCACAACGTATCATTGGTATTCTGCAACACTTCTGCATAAACTTCCTGTAAATATTCTTCCACAGTTTCTTTTGAAGGTTCAACGGTCAAATAAGTTACAAAACAAACATCATCAAAAACATTTTGAAGATCGTTTAAGTTCCCAACCGGAACACTTTGCCCCAAATAAATGGAATGATATCCATGAAACAGTAACTCAAAATGCAAATAGAGCAAGCCAAGTTCATGAATTTCATTCATTGGTAAAAACAACACAAACGTTTTGATAGTTTTATTTGGCTGAAGAAATTGAAGTTTCTCTGTATTTATAAGAATTTTTTGCTTGATTAAATTGGTAATAAAATGTTCATGTGCAGGTGTAATGGATTGAACTTGCCACAAAATGCCAATTTCGTTTAAAAAGGGAATAAATATTTCAGTAAAAACAGCTCTGAAAGATGATTGCGATATGAGGCTGTTGTAAGTTTGATTAAATAATCCTTCATCAAAATTCAGCATGGCCAATTTAAATGAAGTCAAAGCCTTGCTTTCAAAACCTTCTTTAAACACAAGTTCTTTAACGCTTAACTCCATCTTAGCCTTAGACAAGGTTGCTATTTTGGATATTTTTAATCCGTTATTATAAAGCAATGATACGTTTAACAGCTTTAACATGCTGTCCATATCATAATATCTAATATTTGAATCCGTTCTTTTGGGTTGAAATAAATTGTATCTTTTTTCCCAAATCCGAATGGTGTGCGCTTTTATTCCTGAAAAATTTTCGAGGTCCTTTATAGTGAACTCGGTTTTAATATTGTTCAAAGTAAATTAAATTTAGTTGAACAAAGATAAATAATAAATTAATATGCCACAATTTTTACATAAAAAAAGAGCTCTGAGAGCTCTTTTTTTATTTTTTGAAATGAATTATTTATTCAAATACATCCTTCTTCGGGAATACAATTCGTAAAACTGGTCGTCTTTTAAACTGTCTATAAACAAAATACTTTCACCGGTGGACTTCATTTCCGGACCTAATTTTTTATCCACATTAGGAAATTTATTAAATGAAAATACCGGTTGTTTAATGGCAAATCCTTCTAATTGCGGATTAAAATTAAAATCTTTCACCTTATTTGCGCCCAACATTACTTTTGTGGCGTAATTTACATAAGGTTCTTTGTATGCTTTGGAAATAAACGGCACCGTACGTGACGCTCTCGGATTGGCCTCAATGATATGAACAATATCATCTTTAATGGCAAACTGAATATTTATCAGCCCTACAGTTCTTAAAGCCAAGGCAATTTTTTTGGTATGGTCTTTTATTTGTTGCATCACAAATTCACCCAAATTAAATGGCGGCAATGTTGCGTTTGAATCTCCCGAGTGCACTCCGCAAGGTTCAATATGTTCCATAATACCAATAATATAAATATCTTCCCCATCGCAAATTGCATCAGCCTCAGCTTCAATTGCACCATCTAAATAGTGATCCAACAACAAAACATTATTAGGAATTTTACGTAACAAATCAACCACGTGTTTTTCCAATTCTTCCTTGTTAATCACAATTTTCATTCCTTGTCCTCCCAAAACATAAGAAGGACGAACCAATATTGGGAAATCCAAACTGTCTGCAATTGCAGCTGCTTCATCAGCGGTGGTCGCAGTTCCATATTGCGGGAAAGGAATATCTAAATCAACCAATAACTCAGAAAAACGTTTTCTGTCTTCCGCCAAATCAAGGGCATCAAAACTGGTTCCTATTATTTTAACGCCCCATTTTTCTAATTTTTCAGCCAACTTCAAAGCCGTTTGTCCACCCAACTGCACAATAACGCCTTCCGGTTTTTCATGCTGAATAATGTCGTAAATATGTTCCCAAAACACAGGCTCAAAATACAATTTATCAGCCGTATCAAAATCGGTCGAAACCGTTTCCGGGTTACAGTTAATCATTATGGTTTCATAACCCAATTCTTTTGCGGCTAAAACACCATGCACACAACAATAATCGAACTCAATTCCCTGGCCTATTCTATTGGGTCCAGAACCTAAAACAACGATTTTTTTCTTATCAGTTACTACACTCTCATTATCCGCATAACTTCCATTTGCTGTAATCATTTTATTTTCGAAAGTGGAATAATAATAAGGTGTTTGCGCATTAAATTCAGCTGCACAAGTATCTACAAGTTTATAAACTCTTTTGATATTTAATTCCTGTCTTTTGGCATATACTTCACTTTCCCAACAACCTAACATATGCGCTATTTGTCGGTCTGCAAATCCTTTTTGTTTTGCTTCCAACAACAATTCATAGGTTAAAGTCTCAAGTTTATGGGTAGAAATTTCCTTATCCAATGTCAATAATTGCTCGTATTGCTTCAAAAACCAAATATCAATTTTAGTAATTTCATGAATTCTGCTTAATGGAATTCCTATTTGAATGGCGTCATAAATGATAAAAACCCTGTCCCAACTCGGATACGTCAATTTTTCAATAATGGTATCATAATCTCGCTCTCCTTTTCCGTCTGCCCCCAATCCATTACGTTTTATTTCCAGTGATTGGGTTGCTTTATGAAGCGCTTCCTGAAAAGAACGACCAATCCCCATCACTTCGCCAACCGATTTCATTTGCAATCCTAAAGTTCTGTCAGCACCTTCAAATTTATCAAAATTCCAACGCGGTATTTTAACAATCACATAATCTAAAGTAGGCTCAAATAAAGCAGATGTTGTTTTTGTAATTTGATTATTTAATTCATCCAAATGATAACCAATAGCTAATTTTGCTGCAATTTTTGCAATTGGATATCCAGTTGCTTTTGAGGCCAAAGCTGATGATCGAGAAACTCGCGGATTAATTTCTATGGCGATAATATCTTCCTTTTCGTCTGGGCTTACCGCGAACTGCACATTACAGCCGCCGGCAAAATCACCAATGGAACGCATCATAAGAATGGCCATATCACGCATTTTTTGAAAAGTGGTGTCGCTTAAAGTCATTGCCGGAGCAACTGTGATAGAATCTCCGGTATGAATTCCCATCGGATCCATATTTTCAATGGTGCAAATAATAACCACATTGTCATTTTTATCACGTAACAACTCCAGTTCAAATTCTTTCCAACCTAATAATGCTTTGTCAATTAAAACTTCATGAATTGGTGAAGCCTCTAAACCGCGACTTAGCAATTCATCAAAATCTTCCTTTTTATAAACAATGGAAGCTCCAAAACCACCTAAAGTAAATGATGGGCGAATAACCAATGGAAAACCATATTCCTGTGCAATTTCTTTCCCTTTTAAAAATGAATTGGCAGTTGTTGAAGGCGCTTGCCCAATGCCAATTTTAAGCATTAACTTTCTAAATTGTTCTCGGTCTTCTGTAATGTTAATGGCGGCGATGTCAACGCCAATAAGACTGACATTGAAATCTTCCCAAATGCCTTTATCATCTGCTTCAATACATAAATTTAACGCTGTTTGTCCGCCCATAGTTGGCAAAACAGCATCAATATCTGGATGCATTTTTAAAATTTGAATGATTGATTTTGTAGTTAAAGGCAACAAATAAACATTGTCAGCCAAAGACGGATCCGTCATAATTGTAGCCGGATTGGAATTAATAAGCGTCACTTCAATTCCTTCTTCTTTTAAAGATCTGATTGCCTGAGAGCCGGCATAATCAAATTCACAGGCCTGGCCAATAATAATTGGACCTGATCCAATAATTAAAATCGATTTAATGTTGTTGTTTTTTGGCATTTCTTAAATATAAAATAGTAAGGTGTAAATATCTATAAAATTCGTATTGCGCTGTAAAATAGTTTTCAAAACTTATTAAAAGTTCAAAAAAAAGGTGTTACTAAAAAGTAACACCCTATTATACAAAACTAATTGTCTCATTATTTTTTTGGTCTTGGATCAGTAGATACACTTAATTTCTTTCTACCTTTAGCTCTTCTTCTTGCCAACACTTTTCTTCCCGTTGCACTAGCCATACGTTCTCTAAAACCGTGCTTATTTCTTCTTTTTCTTTTTGATGGCTGATATGTTCTTTTGGTACCTTTACTCATTACAAATATCTTTAAAATAGTGGTTCTTCTGTTGTTACTTTCTTTAGAATTTCTCTCCTTAAAAGCGTGGGCAAATATACAATTACTTTTGTTTTTGGCAAATAGATTTTAAAAAAAAATAATATTTTTATTTTAAAGCCTTAAATTGAAAAAAATCCTACATTTATATAAATTAAAAATAACAAAAATATGTATCAAAAACCAATGCTTAAAGAAGGAAGTTTAAAAGATCAAGTCATTGTTGTAACTGGTGGCGGCAGCGGTTTAGGAAAGGCAATGTCCACTTATTTTTTAGAACTTGGCGCTCATGTTGTCATAACTTCGAGAAATATTGAGAAATTAGAAAAAGCAAAACAGGAGTTAGAAGAAAAAACCGGCGGAACCGTTTTGGCAGTTCAATGTGATGTGAGAAATTATACCGAAGTTGAAGCTGTTTTACAGGCAACTATTGATAAATTTGGGAAAGTTGATGGACTTTTGAACAACGCCGCGGGAAATTTCATCAGTCCTACCGAACGATTATCGGCCAATGCTTTTGATACCGTAATTGATATTGTTTTAAAAGGAAGTAAAAATTGTACACTGGCATTTGGAAAGCATTGGATAAAAATAAAACAACCAAAATCAACCATTTTAAATATTGTAACTACTTACGCCTGGACCGGATCGGCTTATGTTGTTCCATCAGCAACTGCAAAAGCGGGTGTTTTGGCTATGACTCGTTCTTTAGCCGTTGAATGGGCCAAATATGGAATTCGTTCCAACGCCATCGCTCCCGGACCCTTTCCTACCGAAGGTGCCTGGGATAGATTGTTACCTGGAAATTTGAAGGATAAGTTTGACATGAAAAAGAAAGTTCCGGTTGGCAGGGTTGGCGAACATCAGGAATTGGCAAATTTGGCTGCTTATTTAATGAGTGATTTTTCAGCATATATAAACGGAGAAGTAATCACTATTGATGGAGGAGAATGGTTAAAAGGAGCAGGAGAATTCAATATGCTTGAAGATGTTCCCAAAGAAATGTGGGATATGCTTGAAGCTATGATAAGAAGTAAAAAAGGTAAATAGCTCATTTATTGTAGCTGGTATAAAGCCCCAGGTATCAGGATTTTGGCAGGAAATAAATAAGTTTAAATTGGATTTTAAAATAAAATTATTAAAATATTTCCATAGAATAAATACCATTCGCGAAAAAAAAACACCTGCTACTTGGATACAAATTACTTGATGCATGGTACTAAATACTTAATACTTTTAAAATTCAAACTTTTTAACTTTTCCCTTTTTCAACTAAAACATTAAATGTAATTTTGCCAAAACCTACGAATAATGAAAAACACCAAATATGTTTTTGTAACCGGAGGCGTTACTTCTTCACTTGGAAAAGGAATTATCGCAGCTTCTTTAGCAAAATTATTACAAGAAAGAGGCTACTCTGTAACCATACAAAAACTAGATCCATATATTAATATCGACCCGGGAACTTTAAATCCATATGAACATGGCGAATGTTATGTAACGGAAGATGGTGCCGAAACAGACTTGGATTTAGGTCATTATGAACGGTTTTTGAATATTGCAACCTCTCAGTCAAATAATGTGACTACAGGCAGGATATATCAATCTGTCATTGAAAAAGAACGCAGGGGTGAATTTTTAGGCAAAACGGTACAGGTCATTCCTCATATTACAGATGAAATTAAAGACAGAATTAAAATTTTAGGAAACACAGGTGATTTTGATATTGTAATTACTGAAATTGGCGGAACTGTTGGTGATATCGAATCTTTGCCTTACGTTGAATCTGTTCGTCAGTTACTTTGGGAATTGGGTCACGAAAATGCCATTGTAATTCACTTAACCTTAATTCCATATTTAGCTGCTGCCGGAGAATTAAAAACAAAACCAACCCAGCACTCCGTAAAAATGTTGATGCAAAGCGGTGTAAGTCCGGATATTTTAGTTTGCAGAACAGAATATGAAATTTCCGATTCCATAAAAAATAAACTGGCGCTATTCTGCAATGTTAAAAAAGAGGATGTTATAGAATCTATAGATGCTGAGACTATTTATGATGTTCCAAACCTAATGCTTAAAGAAGGTTTAGATACAGTAGTCTTAAAAAAATTGCAATTGCCTCATGACAGACAACCTGAACTAAAAGTATGGAATGAATTTTTAATGAAATTTAAAAATCCAAAAAACACAGTTGAAATTGGTTTAATTGGTAAATATGTAGAATTACACGATGCTTACAAATCTATTTCAGAAGCGTTTATTCATGCCGGTGCTCAAAATGAAGTTAAAGTAAATATTCACTGGATTCATTCTGAAGAATTAACCGTAAAAAATGTTCCAAAAAAATTAAAAAAATTAAATGGAATTTTAGTAGCTCCAGGATTTGGTGAACGCGGTATTGAAGGAAAAATTGAAGCTGTAAAATATGCGCGCGAAAACAACATTCCTTTTTTCGGCATTTGTTTAGGAATGCAAATGGCCGTTATTGAATTTTCAAGAAATGTACTGGGCTTAAAAGGAGCAAATTCAACAGAAATGAATATGGACACTCCATATTCAGTCATTGATTTAATGGAGGAACAAAAAAATATCACAGATTATGGAGGCACTATGCGTTTGGGAGCATGGGATTGTAAACTGAAAGAAAATAGTAAAATTAAGAATATTTACAATAAAGAAATGATTAGTGAACGACACAGGCATCGCTATGAATTTAACAACGATTTTTTGGAACAAGTTGAAAAAGCAGGCATGATTGCTACCGGAAAAAATCCGAAAACCAATTTGGTTGAAGTTATTGAAATTCCAAAACACCCTTGGTTTGTTGGCGTTCAATACCATCCGGAATATAAAAGTACGGTTTTAAATCCTCATCCTTTATTTGTGGATTTTGTGAAAGCAACTTTAAACCATGCGTTAAGCCAGCCAACTAATCATTAATAAAAACCCAAATTTAATTTACATTTAGTACATTTGTCGGGCTTTTTAAATACTGTAAAAAGTAATGCACAAATTGACATTTAATTATACCCATGGAAGAAAAGAAATTTGATATTAATTCACTGATAGGTTTTGTTTTATTAGGAGCAATCGTTTTGTGGTGGATGTACAGCAATCAGCCAACTCCTGAAGAAAAATTAGAAGCTGAAAAGAATAAAATTGAAAATATAGAAAAAACAACAGTAACTTCAACACTTACTGATTCTACTTCCAATAAACCTGAAATAATTACGCAAGCTACTGATTCGCTTTCCTTGGTTAAAGCTCAGGGCCAGTTGGGTGTTTTTGCTTATTCCGCAACCCTTCCTTCAGCAAAAGATGAAGAAACTGTATTGGAAAATGATTTGTTAAAATTGGTTATTTCAAATAAAGGTGGACAAATTAAGGAAGCCTTGTTGAAAAAATACGTGACTTACGATTCCCTGCCATTGTACATGATAAAAGACAATAATGATACTTTTAACATAAACTTCGGAACCTCAGACAATAGAACGTTAAACACGAAAGATTTATTTTTTACGCCATCACTTTCAAAAGATGGTGAAAATCAGGTGCTTTCCATGAAATTAAAAGTTTCTGAAGGCAACTATTTAGAATACCGATATGTGATGAAACCAACTGAATATATGGTTGATTTCACCGTTCGTTCGCAAGGATTGAGTTCTTCATTAGACACGAACAAACCAATTACTTTAGATTGGAGTTTGGAAGCTTTCAGTAAAGAAAAAAGTATTCGCTATGAAAATCAACAAACTGAAATGTATTATGAGAAAGAAGATGAAAATATAGATTACCTTTCCATTGGGGCCGAAGATGATGCGGAAGAAACTGACGTAAATTGGGTTGCATACAAACAACACTTCTTCTCCTCCATTTTAATTTCTGAACAGGCTTTTTCAAGTGCAAAATTAGAATCAAAAACATTGTCAATTGATGAAGATGTTGATACCACATTCACAAAGGCTTTTTATTTAAAAGCGCCGCTGGCATTACAAGGAGGTGAATTAAATTACAATATGAATTGGTATATTGGACCAAATGATTACCAAATTCTAAAAAAATATGACTACAAGATTAAAGAAGTCTTAAATCTTGGTTGGGGAATTTTCGGCTACTTAAACAGACTTATTTTTATCCCGGTATTTAACTTTTTGCAATTATTTATTGGAAATTACGGACTTATTATAATACTGCTTACCATTGTCGTTAGAATTATCATGTCTCCATTGGTATACAAATCTTACGTTTCCAGTGCAAAAATGAAGGTTTTGAAACCGGAGATGGAAGAGATCAATAAGCGTTTACCAGGAAAAGAAAATGCCATGAAACGTCAACAAGAAACCATGGCGCTTCAAGGTAAAGCTGGTGTAAGCCCACTTGCAGGATGTATTCCCGCATTGTTACAAATGCCTGTTTTCTTTGCATTATTCAAATTCTTTCCATCAAATATAGATTTGCGTCAAAAAAGTTTTTTATGGGCTACAGATTTATCTGCCTACGATTCTGTTTTTCAACTACCATTTAGAATTCCAATGTATGGTGACCATGTGAGTTTATTTCCGATTTTAGCTTCGGTTGCTATATTCTTCTATATGAAAATGAGCCAGAGTCAGCAAATGGGTATGCAACAACCAACGCAAGAAGGAATGCCCGATATGCAAAAAATGATGAAAATGATGATGTACCTTTCACCAATTATGATGTTGGTCTTCTTTAATATGTATGCCAGTAGTTTAAGTTTGTACTATTTTGTATCTAACCTATTAACGGTAACTATTATGTTGGTTATTAAAAATTACATTATTGATGAAGATAAAATTCACGCTAAAATTCAGGAAAATAAAAAGAAACCTAAAAAAGAAGGTAAATTTCGCCAACGCATAAATCAGGCAATGTCTCAAGCCCAAGAGCAACAAGCCAAACAAAAGAAAAAGAAATAAACAATAAATGAACACCTATAAAAGTTCCAAAGAATAGAATCCTTGGTGCTTTTATAAGTTTTCATACCAAATTAATTTTATTAACCCCAAATGTCAGATTTAAGAAGTAGTTATAAAATTTTGAAGGAACATAACCTTATTGTTGAATTCCATTCAGGTAACTTAGATTTAGATTCATTTATAGATTTTAAGAAACATATCACTTTGGACCCCTTATATGTGCCAAACTTAAATTACTTTGTGCATTTAAAAAATGTTACTTTCACTACGATTAATGAAACTGAAGATGATGTTGCTGCATACTCGAAATTTATAACGAATAATTTTAATGTGTACGGAAACAGGCGGGTTGCTTTAATTACCAACACCCCAAATCAAGTGGTTTATAGCACCATATTTAAAACGATGCAAGAAAATGCCAATCAATCTGTTGAGATATTTTCAAGGTATGAAAATGCCACGAAATGGTTAGGTATCGACTTAGAGATTGAAAAACTTATTGAAGTTTTGTTAGAATTAAAAAAGTTAAAGTAATATCATGCTTTTAAAAAGATACAGATTTAACTAATAATTAAAGTTAACTTTTTTTAAAAAGAGATAAATGTCGGATTTAATAAGCCGTTATAAAATTTTGAAGGAATACAACCTAATCATAGAATGCCATTCGGGTAATTTAGATTTAGATTCTTATATTAATTTTGTAATAATGACTACACACGACCCTTTGTTTTTTCAAAATATGAATTATCTTATTGATTTACGAAATGTAGTTATTACAGCTCCTATAGATGATGTTGAAAAGTACAATTATTTTACAGAAACTAAATTTAAATCTGAAAGAAAAAGAAAGGTGGCCATTCTAACTGAATCACCAAACCAAATGGCTTTTTCAACCATATTTAAAATGCTGAATACACAAAAATTAAAAAAAATTGAAGTCTTTTCTACTACTGATATGGCAATACGCTGGTTAAATAACAGCAATAAAAAGGAAATTCTTGATGTTTTGGGTGTATTAATGAATCCATAGCCTTATTACTTATTATTTAAAAAAGCAAGTACATTTTTTTCAATTCTATCCATAATATTACTCACATCTGACTTTATAAAAATTTCTCCGGTAATTTTCTCATATAATTCAATATATCTGTCTGAAATTTCATTAATTTTTTCATCAGACATTTCTGGAATTTGCTGTCCTTTTAATCCCTGAAAACCATTTTCAATTAACCACTGACGCACAAATTCTTTAGACAATTGTTTTTGAGCTGCTCCTTTATTTTGTCTTTCCTGATAACCTTCAGCATAGAAATAACGAGAAGAATCGGGCGTGTGAATTTCGTCAATCAACACAATTTCACCTTCTTTTGTTTTACCGAATTCATATTTGGTGTCCACCAAAATCAGTCCACGTTTTGCTGAAATTTCAGTGCCCCGTTGAAATAATGCTTTGGTATATTTTTCTAAAACTTCATAATCTTCTTTTGAAACAATTCCTTGAAGCAATATATCTTCTCTTGAAATATCTTCATCGTGTGAGCCACCGTCAGCTTTGGTAGAAGGCGTAATAATTGGTTCAGGAAACTTATCGTTTTCCTTCATTCCTTGAGGCATAGATACTCCGCAAATCATTCTTTTTCCCGCTTTATATTCTCGCGCAGCGTGACCAGATAAATAGCCACGAATGACCATTTCAACCTTAAAAGGAGTACATAAATGTCCAACCGCCACATTCGGATCGGGAATGGAAATAATCCAATTTGGAACAATATCTTTGGTGGCTTCCATCATTTTAGCTGCAATCTGATTTAAAATTTGCCCCTTAAATGGAATTTGTTTTGGCATTACAACGTCAAAAGCAGAAAGCCTGTCGGATGCAATCATCACCAAAATTTCATCATTAATATTGTAAACTTCTCTAACCTTACCTCTGTAGAACGATTTTTGATTTGGAAAGTTAAATCCTGTGTTGTTAATTGTATTGCCCATTGTTAATACGTTTATGTGTTTAATCGTGTATTTGTTTATTACCAATTGTTAATTGCTAATTAATCAATCCTCTCCTACTTCAAGATTTTTATAAGCTGAAATAATGTCTTTTACCAATCGGTGTCTAATAATATCTTTATCATCAAAATACACAAATGCAATTCCATTAATGTCTTTAAGCGTTAGCATGGCTTCTTTTAGACCTGATATTTGGCGTCTTGGCAAATCTACTTGTCCCGGATCACCGTTAATTATAAACTTTGCGTTTTTACCCATCCGGGTTAAAAACATCTTCATTTGGTTATGGGTGGTATTTTGTGCTTCGTCCAAAATCACAAAAGCATTGTCTAACGTTCTGCCGCGCATAAATGCCAATGGCGCAATTTGTATAATTTCTTTTTCTAAATAGGAATCCAGCCTTTCATAAGGAATCATATCCCGCAAGGCATCATATAACGGTTGCATATACGGATCTAATTTTTCTTTTAAATCACCGGGCAAAAAACCTAAATTTTCACCGGATTCCACTGCCGGGCGTGTTAAAATAATTCTTTTGACTTCCTTTTCCTTTAATGCTTTTACCGCCAAAGCCACTGCTGTATAGGTTTTTCCCGTACCTGCAGGACCAACCGCAAAAAGCATATCATTCTCACCCATCTTTTCAACCATTTTTCGCTGGTTGGTTGTTTGGGCTTTAATAAGTCTGCCGTTTACGCCATGAACAAGAACACCGTCGGCTACAATAGAACTTTTTTGTTCGTGGCCGTTAGATGTCAAAAGTCTCTCAATACTGTTTTCGTCAAGTTTATTGTATCGTCCAAAATAAGAAATAATCATTTCTAACCGTTTCTCAAATTCATCTAAAATTTCTGGTTCACCATAAACTTTAAGCTCAGTTCCTCTGGCAACAATCTTGAGTTTTGGAAAATATTTTTGTAAAAGTTCTATATTGGAATTATTATTCCCAAATAAGTCGTTTGGATGAATTTCGGTTAATACAATAATACGTTCGTTCAAATGATAAAAGTGTTAAGTCTTATTAAAAAAATAGTATTTTAATCACCAAATAATTGATTAGATTTGCATAACAAATGTAGTAAATATCAAATTACAAAAATAAGATACTTGCAAATAAGTTGTAAACATTTTATTAATAAATTGCTTTAATTTTCATCAAGAATATCGTCTGTACTTTATATGTCAATAATAACTTTAACTACCGATTTTGGAATCAAAGACCACTTTGTTGGGGCGGTAAAAGGTACTATTTACAGTGAATTGCCAGATGTAAAGATTGTGGATATCACCCATCAAATTTCACCATTTAATATTACCGAAACTGCCTATATTTTAAGAAATGCCTATAAAAAATTTCCTAAAGGAAGCATTCATGTTATAGGCGTTGATGCTGAATTAAATGATGAAAACAGACACATTGCGGTAAAACTAGACAATCATTATTTTATTTGTGCGGATAATGGCGTTATTTCTTTATTGGCTTCAGAAATAAGTCCTGAAAAAATTGTTGAAATAAACATTCATGAATATATAGAAAGCAGTTTTCCTGTTTTAGACGTATTTGTAAAAGTTGCCTGTCATATTGCCCGTGGCGGAAAATTGGAGGTTATCGGGAAAATTATTCCGAAATTCAAAAAAATCCGTGAACTCCAGCCTGCAATTTCTTCCGACAACAATACTATTTCCGGAAATATTATTTATATTGATAATTATGGAAATTCAATAAGTAACATCAGTGAAAAACTATTTAACAAGGTTGGAAAAGGACGAGATTTTGAAGTGATTGCCAATAGATATTCATTCACCAAAATTCATGAAAAATACAGCGATATCGTCGATTTTTCATTATCAAGAGAGCAACGTCAAAAAGATGGAACCAAATTGGCATTGTTTAATTCTGCCAAGTATTTAGAAATTTCTATGTACCGAAGCAATACAACCACTGTCGGCGGCGCTGTTTCGCTTTTAGGATTAAATTACTGGACAGTTATCACCATAAAGTTCCGTTAATAATTAATTTCAAAAACCCCATCATATGTTTGTACGAATTGTAAAAATAAATTTTAAAGCATCAAACATCGAATTGTTTCTTGAAAATTTTAATGAGAATAAAGAAAAAATAAGAAATTCTAAAGGATGTAATTTATTGGAATTGTACAGAGACAAAAACGATTCCAATACATTTTTTACCTATAGTTACTGGGAGTCTGAAGCTGATTTGGAAGCTTATAGAAATTCTGAACTTTTTAAAGTGGTTTGGGGAAAAACAAAAGTGTTGTTCAACAACAAACCGGAAGCCTGGAGCGTTGATAAAGTTGAACTAGCCCCCTAACCCCCAAAGGGGGAATCATTAATTGAAAGATTAAAACATTATCCAATATGAATGTTGAATTTTAAATTAAACAAATACACGATTAAACAAATACACAATTTTAAAAAATGAAATCCATTTTAATAAAAGAATTAAATTCTTTCTTCTCCTCGCCAATTGGTTATTTGGTTATCTCAGTGTATTTGGTGATTAACGGATTATTTTTATGGGTTTTTAATGGGGAATTTAATCTGTTGCAAGCTGGTTTCGCCGATTTAAACAGTTACTTTTTTTTAGCACCATGGATTTTTATTTTTTTGATACCGGCCATTACGATGCGAAGTTTTTCTGAAGAAATAAGCACCGGAACCATTGAAATTATAAAAACCAAACCTATTACAAACTGGGATATCATTTTAGGAAAATATTTTGGGGCGTTGATTTTGGTTGTTTTGGCAATACTCCCAACATTAATTTATATTTACAGTATTTTTCAATTGGGAAATCCGGTTGGAAATATTGAATTTGGAACGACATTCGGATCCTTTATCGGATTGCTCTTTTTGGCAAGCGCTTACACTGCCATTGGCGTTTTTTCTTCAACAATTTCAAAAAATCAAATCGTTTCATTCATCACTGCTGTATTTATTTCCTTCTTTCTATATTACGGATTTGAAGCATTGGCGAATTACAATCTGTTAGGAAATTTAGACTACGTCATTCAAAATTTTGGTATGAGCGAACATTTTAACAGTATCAGCAAAGGTGTTATTGATACGCGTGATTTAATTTATTTTTTATCCGTCACTTTTATCTTTTTAGTATTCACCCATTTTAGAATTCAACATGAAAAATAAGTATTCTAAAATTTCCGTGCTTCTGATTGGCCTAATTTTGCTGAACATTATTGGTTCAACGATTTACAAACGCTTCGATTTAACAGAAGATAGCCGTTATACGCTGTCAAAAGCGACTGAAAATATTGTTGAAAACGTTAAAGGAATCATTACAATAACCGTTTATTTAAAAGGCGATTTTCCTGCGGAATTTAAACGGCTTCAAACAGAAACCAAATTGCATTTGGAAGAATTGAAAGCTCGCAATAGGAACATTCAATTTCGATTTGTAAATCCGACTGATATTGCCCAAAAACTAATTGAAAACGGGTTGGAACCAAGCCGATTGCAAATTCAGGAAAATGGAAAATTATCTGAAATTATGCTATTTCCATGGGCTGTTATTTCTTATAAAAAAAAGACCGAAAATGTACCGCTTTTAAAAGACGTGTTTTCAAATTCACAAAACCAGCAATTAGAAAGTTCCATTCAAAATTTGGAATTTGCATTTGCAAACGCCATTCATAAAATTACTTCACAAAAATCTAAGAAAATTGCTGTTTTAAGAGGAAATGGTGAACTTAACGATATTTACATAGCCGATTTTTTACGAAAATTAGGTGAATATTACTTTTTGGCGCCTTTTACGTTAGACAGTGTTGCTGTCCGGCCTCAAAAAACATTTGAGGAAATTTCTGAATTTGACCTGGCCATCATCGCCAAACCAACCGAAAAATTTACCGAAGCAGAAAAATTTACGCTCGATCAATTTATTATGAATGGCGGAAAAACACTTTGGTTAATTGACAATGTCCAGGCTGAAATGGATAGTTTAATGCAAACTGGCGAAACATTGGCTTATCCGAGAGACTTGGAATTGACCGATTTATTTTTTAATTATGGTGTTAGAATCAATACGGATTTAATAACGGATTTATACAGTTCCGAAATTCCTTTGGCAACCGGAAATATTGGAAACCAAACGCAATTCAATCAATTTTTATGGGAATATTTCCCTTTGATTAATTCTCAAAATAACCATCCTATAAACAACAATATTGAAGCGGTAAACTTGAAATTCGCCAACAGCATCGAACTCCTCAAAAACGACATTCAAAAAACGGTATTGCTTCAAAGTTCTGCGCTATCAAAATCTGTGGGAACACCCGCCATCATTTCCTTAAAAACAATTACGAAAAAACCAAATCAGGCCGAGTACAATAACGGAAATAAACCAATTTCAGTGCTATTGGAAGGAAAATTCAAATCGGCTTATTTTGAAAGAATAAAACCTTTTAAAATTTCAGAAACAAAAGAAATTGGCGATGAAAATAAAATGGTGGTTATTGCCGACGGCGATGTTATTGCTAACGAGACTTCTAAAGGAAAACCGCTGGAATTGGGACTTAACAAATGGACCAACCAACGATACGGCAATAAAGAATTTTTACTGAATACCGTAAATTACTTATTGGATGATACGGGCTTAATCAACATTCGCTCAAAAACAGTTAAAATAGACTTTTTGAATAAAGAAAAAGCGTTTGAAGAAACAATTAAATGGCAATTAATCAATATTCTTTCTCCATTACTCATACTTGCATTGTTCGGATTTATTTTTAACTATTTCAGAAAGGAAAAATACCAATAACCCCCCTCTTTCCTCCTCTTAAAATATTGTTAAAATTAAATAACATCCATTTTAGAGATTTTTATATGTTATATTTGATTTATAACTTTAAACTAAAACTATAATGCTTAAAAAATTATTTATGCTATTGACTATTGTTGGAGTCACTTCAACAATAAATGCTCAAATTAAAACACCACAACCAAGCCCGGCCGCCAAATTAGAACAAGTTGTCGGTTTAACAGATGTTACCTTAGACTATTCAAGACCTGCAATGAGGGAAAGAACTATTTTTGGAGGTTTGGTTCCTTACGGAGAAGTTTGGAGAACCGGTGCAAATGCGAACACAAAAATCACTTTTAGCGATGACGTTACTATTGATGGAAAAGAATTAAAGAAAGGAACTTATGCCATTTATACCATTCCAAATGAAACTTCATGGGAGGTAATTTTTTATAGTGACGCCACCAATTGGGGCACTCCTGAAAAATGGGACGAAAGCAAAGTTGCCGCTAAAACCACTGTTCAAGTATATCCCTTGCCCATGAAAATTGAGTCTTTTACCATGGCATTTGATAGTGTAATTAGTGATTCGGCTGTTTTAGGCATCTTTTGGGAAAACACGTACGTTGGCGTTAAATTTGAAGTGCCTACGGATAAAACTACCCTGAAAAGCATTGAAACCGCTATGGCCGGACCCACAAAAAATGATTATTTTCAAGCAGCTACCTATTACCATACTGCCGGAAAAGATTTAAAACAAGCATTAATCTGGATTAAAAAAGCTGTTGAAGGCGATGATCCTGCATTCTGGTATTTACGCAGAATGAGTTTGATTCAAGCAGATTTAAGCGACAAAGCCGGTGCTATTGCAACTGCAAAAAAATCTTTGGCTGCCGCTGAAAAAGCAGGGAATGGCGATTATGTAAAAATGAATAAGGAATCTATTGCTGAATGGACAAAAAAATAATGATGAAAAAACTAAAATTTACATTCGTATTATTGTTGATTGCAACAGTGACTTTCGCGCAAGAAAGTCCAAGAAAACATGCAACGGGAAAAGCCGGAACAGCAACTGTTGATATAGATTATGGTTCACCAAGTGTTAAGGGACGAACTATTTGGGGAGAACTTGTGCCTTACGGGAAAGTTTGGAGAGCAGGAGCCAATGAAAACACTACCTTTTCGTTTGACAACGACGTTAAAATTGGGAAAAACACTGTTAAAGCAGGAAAATACGGTTTCTTTATTATTCCAAACGAAAACAATGAATGGACAATAATTCTAAACAGTAAAAATGATGCCTGGGGTTCCAACGGCTACAATAAGGATCTAGATATTTTAAGATTAAACGTTAAGCCAAGTTCTACCGATAAAAACCAAGAAGCATTAGATTATGCCGTAGGCGAAAAAGAAATCATCATAAAGTGGGCAAAAGTTAACATCGTAATTCCAATTCAATAAACCGCTTTACTTTAAATAATTAAAAGGCTGTCTAAATTTATTTTTAGACAGCCTTTTTTTTAAACAGTTGCCATTTCCCTTTTTGAAAATCCCTGAAGTATTATCGCAATTGCCATCACCGTAAAACAACCAAATAAATTAAGCCATAAATACGGCATCCAATCGTAAATATAGCCAACAATTACCACGATTTGCGTAATTAATGCAGCTAAAAATACCGCATTGCTTTTTACGTATTTTATAAAAAATGCCAGTAAAAAAATACCCAAAATATTTCCATAAAAAATAGAACCGATAATATTGACCAACTGAATTAAATTATCGAACAAACTGGCAAAACTGGCAAATGAAATCGCCAGAATTCCCCAAAACAAAGTGAACCATTTAGAAGCACTCACATAATGCTGATCGGTTTTCACAACCTTATTATTTCTTTTATACAAATCTATCACCGTGGTGCTCGCCAGAGCGTTCAGTTCAGAAGCTGTGCTCGACATGGCTGCCGATAAAATTACAGCCAACAACAAACCAATTAATCCTCTTGGAAGCGTGTTTAAAATGAAGTGAATAAAAACATAATCTTTATCGTTGGTTTCAACCAAATCATCGGCTTTTTTAATAATTTCCTTGGCCTGTTCCCTGTTTTCTAAATCCAATAAATTTAGCTTCTGGATTTCCTGAACTGATTTTTCAAGCTGAAGTTCATTATTTTCTTTGTCAAGAGCAATTCCATAGTTCAAATTCGCCACAGATTTACGATTTTCTATTTCTAAATGTTTGTTTTCCAATTCTTTATATTCTTCGGAATAAATAGAATTTTTAGCGGCATTGTCGGCAGCCGGATTAAAATTTAAAGGCGAAGCATTAAATTGATAAAAAACAAATACCATAACCCCCACCAACAAAATAAAAAATTGCATCGGCACTTTTAACAATCCGTTAAATATAAGTCCCCATTGCATTTCTTTCACCGATTTTCCAGATAAATAACGTTGTACCTGACTTTGATCTGTTCCGAAGTATGAGAGCGCCAAAAAGCTTCCACCAATAATGCCACTCCAAAAAGTATACCTGTTTTCCAAATTAAAAGAGAAATCCAAAACCTCCATTTTACCACTGGCTCCAGCAATTTTTAAGGCTTTAGAAAAAGTAATATCTGCAGGTAAATAGCTCACTATTAAGTAAAATGCTACAAACATTCCGGCAAAAATGACCGCCATTTGTTGTTTTTGCGTAACACTTACCGCCTTTGTACCTCCAGTTACCGTGTAAATAATGACCAGAACACCAATAATGATGTTTAACGTATTTAAATCCCAACCCAAAACGGCGGATAGAATAATGGCTGGCGCAAAAATGGTGATTCCGGCAGCCAAACCACGTTGAATTAAAAATAAAATGGCGGCCAAACTTCGTGTTTTTAAATCGAAACGCGTTTCTAAATATTCATACGCGGTAAATACGTTTAGCCTAAAATAAATGGGGATAAAAACCAAACAAATAACCACCATGGCAATTGGCAATCCGAAATAAAACTGCACAAAACCCATTCCGCTGTGAAACGCCTGACCCGGTGTTGATAAAAAAGTAATGGCACTGGCTTGGGTTGCCATGACCGATAGGCCGATTGTCCACCATTTCGCTTCACTCCCACCTT
>JGI1221J13441_10000371_pt1 | contig 20581 bp, 15 predicted proteins | sample LakVidmifraction_4_FD_13441 | JGI IMG/M metagenome (IMG submission 13441) | reverse complement strand
CACATATCAAAATTTACCAACTGATATTAGAGTAACTGGTATTACTAATAATAATAACTTAATAACTATAACTAATAATACTGGAGGTACTTCAAGTACTTTATTTAATACTGTAACTGGTTTAACAGTTAATGGTAATGCATTTATTAGTGGTTCAACTTTAAGTAATACTATATCAGCAACTACATATCAAAATTTACCAACTGATATTAGGGTAACTGGTGGTACATATTTAAGTGGTACAACTATATTTACAAATAATACTGGTGGGACTTTTAGTGTTACTGGTTTTAATACTAGTAACACAGATATTACAATTACTGGTATTACTAATAATAATAACTTAATAACTATAACTAATAACACTGGAGGTACTTCAAGTACTTTATTTAATACTATAACTGGTTTAACAGTTAATGGTAATTTAAGCGTAACTGGATTAACTTTAAGTAATACTATATCAGCAACCACATATCAAAATTTACCAACTGATATTAGAGTAACTGGTATTACTAATAATAATAACTTAATAACTATAACTAATAATACAGGAGGTACTTCAAGTACTTTATTTAATACTGTAACTGGTTTAACAATAACTGGTAATGCATTTATTAGTGGTTCAACCGAAATATCTGGAAATATTGGTTTAGGTATTTCACCAAGTACTGAAGCAATATACACATATTCACCAACTTCAGCTAGAAGAATTACAGTAGAAAGTGGTAATGCATCACAATTTGCTGGTTTTAGAGCAATTACACCTAACGCTAATTATTTTTTCGGTATAAATACTGGAGTTTCTGATTTTGTGTTTTTCGATAACACCGAAAATATTCGTAAAATTATTATTTCATCTGGTGGTAGTGCTACAATAACACTTAATACTAGATTAACAGTAACTGGGAATACGTCATTACAAGGGTTAACAGCTACAACCATATCAGCAACCACATATCAAAATTTACCATCAACATCTGGTTTAATTACTGGTATTACTAATAATAATAACTTAATAACCATAACTAATAATACTGGTGGTACTTCAAGTACTTTATTTAATACTGTAACTGGGTTAACGGTAACTGGTGTTGTTGGTATAGGTACAATTACAACACCAGTTTCTAAATTAGAAGTAACAGAAACAACTTTTGTTGATATCTTAACACTTAGTAGAAACACTGGGACCCCACAAAGTTGGGGTTTTAGGGTTGGTAATAATAATGGGAGTGGTTTTGGTAGACTTGGTATATTTGATTCAATTAGTGGTCTTGAAATGGCTTCAATAACAAGTAATGTTTATGGTGGTAGATTTGGTTTAGGTATAACAAACCCAAGTGAAAAATTACATGTTTCTGGGAACACTATCGTAACTGGAACACTTTCAGCAAGTACAATATCAGCAACTACATACCAAAATTTACCAATTGATGTAAGTGTTACTGGTGGTACACTTACATCAATTGGTACGGCTGTATTTACAAATAATACTGGTGGAACTTTTAGTATTAGTGGTTTTAATACTAGTAATACAGATATCACAATTACTGGTATTACTAATAATAATAACTTAATAACTATAACTAATAATACAGGAGGTACTTCAAGTACTTTATTTAATACTGTAACTGGTTTAACGGTTAACGGTAATTTAAATATAACTGGATTAACTTTAAGTAATACTATATCAGCAACCACATATCAAAATTTACCATCAACATCTGGTTTAATTACTGGTATTACTAATAATAATAATTTAATAACTATAACTAATAATACTGGAGGTACTTCAAGTACTTTATTTAATACTGTAACTGGTTTAACGGTTAATGGTAATTTATCAGCAACAACAATTAATAGTGTTTCGGTTGTTGGTAGGACTATTATTAATTCTAATAACGTATATGAAGGTCGTAATAGTGGTAATACTCTAACTTTTAATGTTGATGGAAATGGTAATGTTAATGCTGGGGTTTATTACGGATTTGGTGGTAATCTTACTGGGTTAAACGCATTTCAGATATTTAGCTCGTCAACACTTAGTCAAACATCGGTAACCGCATCAACGGTTCAAGATATAATAATATTTAGTGGTATAAATATTAATATATTAACAAATCAAGCAAGTAAAACTTTAACTTTTTCAGCTTCTACTGCTACTGGTGGTGGTGGTGGTGGTGGTGAGGTAAATACTGCATCTAATATAGGTTCAGCTAATAATATATTTGCACAAAAATCTAGTTTAGATTTACAGTTTAGAACACTATCGGCTGGTACTAACGTTACTATAACATCTGGTTCAACTACACTCACAATAAACTCAACTGGTGGTAATAATAGAATTGGTGGTTCTGTATCCACAACAACTATTGGGAATACAACATTATCTCAAATTTCTGGATTAACAAGTGATTCAACACATTACATTAATTCCTTCGTAACCGCAAAATCAAGTGGTACTACAGCTTGGGGTATATGGAAGAGGACACTAGCGGTTACTACTTCTGGAACAACACCAACAATTAGATTCATAAATGCTGATGTTGATTCATTTTCAAGTAATTTGAGTGCAACAACAGTTAACTTTTCAGTTAGTGGTACAAATATAAATATTAATGTTTCTGGTGTTACAAATACTCAAATACAATGGGATTCGGCATATGAAATAATAAGTAAATCAACTAGAATATAATGCCGACTAATAATTTATCATCTAAATCACTTGGTAGTGTTAAACTACAAACAGGTATTGGTACACCAGACCATTTGGCTAACATTAGCGATTTTTATGTCGATATAAGTAACGCCACAGCTTATATTAACCAACAAAGTGATTCTGGTTATACTACTAATTGGAATACCGTTAAAAACGTATGTAGTGCATCTATGTATAATACTGGTACAACAGCTATTGTTTTTTCTAGTATTAATAATTGGATAAGTTTTAGTGGTGTTAGTTATAATTGGAGTGGAGAAACAAATAATGGTTTAACAAGATCTAACGGAGTTTTAACGGTATCAAATGGTGGTTCTGGGTTATACATGATTAACGCTGATGTTTCACTCTTATACAATAACATACTAAATGAAATTGATGTTGGTATTAGTATAAATAAGGCAGTACCAACAATTGGTGCCTATTATAGGGTTAGTTTACATGATGCTACCTTTTCATTAAATAAATCAATGGGTTTGAATATTAACAAAAATTTAAACGCTGGTGACACAGTGGAAATGACAATGAGAGTATTAACATCAACTGGTACAATAACATTAAAATTCGCTAACTTAGCAATTGAAAAAATATAATGGCAACAACTAATTTAATTTTAAAATCATTTGGTAATATCAGATTGGGTAGCGGTAACGGTACACCAGACCATAATTCATTGATAGGATCACTTTATCATAATCAAGATTCTGATTCACTTTGGCAAAATATTGACGGAGGTGTAATTTGGGTGCCAATGAATAAAACAATATATGGTGAAATTGGTATTAACACGAACACAACCGTAACCGCTATAGCAACTATAAATGTTTGGGTTACATTAAGTGCATTAACTTGGAATACATTTGGTGCTGTAACACTTAAAGGCTTTACTAAAAACGGTAATAAGTTAGTATTAAATAATGGTTTAAATGGTAGGTATAGAATAATATCTTCAACAACTGTTTTGAGAAGTGTTTCGGGTGAATTTGAAGTGGGTATTAGTAAAAACAGTGGAACACCAAGTATCGGTATGATTAGTTCAGCTGGTGTTAACACATCAAATACTAGCGGTAATTGTGTTATTATTAATGATATTAACTTAATTGGTGGTGACTCAATAGAGTTAAGTACTAGGTGTATTAGTGCGGCATCCAATCTAATAATAAGAAATTCCTCAATAATAATATATAGAATAAGCGATTAATATGGGTATAATAAGTGAACAAAGTCTTGGTGGTATAAGATACGTGACGATTGATGATGCATATCCAGATTATTCATCGTCAACAAAGACAATTGCAATAAATAATGCTGGTAGAATATTTTCAAATGTCCCATATTCAAGTATTTGGATTCCAATGGAAAGATCATCATATGCTGAAGCGTTAGGTTGGGAAATTAACACCAATAGTACATTTTTAGCCGCAGATAACAATATTTGGTATTTAATGGGAACTTTAGCACCTATGTCTGCTGGTACACTTAATGGGTTTTCAGTAGTCACACCAACAACAACAACGTATTTATCAGCTAATACCGACACCATAGGTAGATATTTATTTACAAGTCAGAACACATTTGAATTGGTTACATCAGCTGATGATGAAATGAATTGGGAAATGGGTATTAGTTTAAATAACTCAATACCTACTTGGGGGGTAAATGGTGGTTGTCTATCGGATAGAACCTCATGTGCTTTAACTATGTTTTCAACTAGGATTCTTAATATAAACGGTAATCTTGGTGATATTATAGCACCAGTAATTAAATTTTATATTGCTGGTGGTACTACTAGTGTTGGTGGTCAAATAAGAGTTAAAAACACCAAAATAGCCGCAACACTTATGGAAGAACCTAGTTATATGTTAAATGAGGGTTTTGAAACAGGTTCACCTAATTGGGTAACAGTTAATGGTGTTGAAAGTAATAAATGGATAATAAATTCTGGTAACTCATATAATGGTAATTATAGTGCTTATATATCAAACGATAATATAAATAACACATATACCGCTAGTGCTAAATCGATAACACACATATATAAAGATATGTATTTTCCTAAGGGTACACCTTCATCTTTTCTATCTTTAGCTTATAGATCAAATGGTAGTGCTGGTTATATTAGTGGTTCAACACCTGGTATTCAATTATCTGAAGATTGGGAAACTGGCAATTTTGGTTCATGGACAACGGTTAACGCTGCTACTAACGCTTGGTTTGTTGGGACAGCAACATCTTCTGGGGGAACAAACTCAGCATATATTTCAAATAATGGTGGTGTCGCAAATACGTATACCAATACACTAACACAGATTTCACATTTCTATAGAGATATACAATTTCCAGATGGAGCATCAACACTTAGTTTTAATTGGAGATGTTGGGGAGAAAATGGTGCGGCCGCTACGGCATATGATTATGGTTCTGTTGTTTTAACAACAACATCAACACTACCAGTGGCTGGAACTGAGGTATCTACAACACAAGCTACTAGTGGTGGTAATGGTAGGATAGGTGCTACATCAAACCTTGGTAAATTTAATCTAGGTTATGGTGGTGCTGATTCAAATTGGCGTACTGAAACTATAGATATATCATCTTGGTCTGGTCAAACTAAAAGACTTGTATTTACTTGGGTTAATGACTCATCTATAGGTTCAAACCCACCATTTGCTGTTGATAATATAGTTATTTCTGGTTTAACTGGTGGTACTAATGTTGGGGGTTTTATTTCATTATCACCGACTACATTCACACCAAGTGCTGGATCTCCAGTACCAGAAAGTTATAAAGTTGGTTCAACAGTATATAGTGGTCAGTCAGCTTTCACAACATCATTAGTGACGTTAGCTTCAGATACTAGTTTATCTGGAACAACTAAACGAATTATATTTACATGGGTTAACACTGGTAATGGTGTTGTAAATAACCCACCATTTAATATAGATTTACTTAAGGTCTATACTTATACTACACTACCTAACGATAAAATTTAAAAATAAAAATCATGCCATCACTTAAAATAGGTAAATTAAAACAAGAACAAATAACAATATCTAATTATAACGAAATAACTAATCAATATTATGCTATTTCAGAAACATTAGATTTAGATCTATATTATGATATTACATCAAATATTTCGTGGATGACAATTGGGCGAAATTTTTATGATTATGGTTTTTGTAGAAATGAGATTAAAATATTAACAAATACAATTGGTTTTGGAAACCTAAAAGATTTGGAAGAACAGAAATGCGCTTCACAATATTTTGTTGTGAGTAAAATTAATAGAGATTTAGTCCATACTGAACTTGACCAAGAAAAAAATTGGGGAAATTTAATAGTTGAAACTAAACGTAACAGAGAAGAAAGATGGTCTAAAGCTAAATCTTATATATCATATATTTTACAGCCAATATATTCAACTGATTTAGCTTTATCAACCGAAACATTAAGTAAAAATTTCATAGAATATGGTGTAGAATCAATTATTAAAGATAACGTAACTGGGTTATTTGATTGGTTGAATGATACTTACCCAACAAAAACATATTTTACACAATTACATAAAGACAAACTAATATCAATACTTTCAATAGGTTATTAATTATGGAAACAATAAAAGAAAAATACATTAGACTTAGACCACAAATTAAACAAGGTGATTTAATTTTATTTAGAGGTAAAAAAATATTAGCTAGACTAATACAACAATCAGATGATAATGCATATTATAACCATATAGGTGTTGTTGGTGAAATAGCTGGATCTTTATTTATTATAGATTCAAATAAACATGGCGTTAAACCAGATAGATTATCTGATAGGGTTTTTTCATACGAAAAAGGAGATTTTACAATATTAAAAAGTAATTGTTCCACACAAAAAATTAAATCAGCTTTATCTAAATTATTAAAAAAAGCTGATTATGTAAAATATAAATATGATTTTTTTAATGGAGCTAAAGCTATGTTAAATAGATTTTTTAAAACAAATTTTAAAATTAAAATAAATCCATATAGAGAAATATGTAGTATGTTTATATTACCTTATGCATTAGAATTAGATATAGTTTATACAGTTGTTGAGGATAATAAATTATTTTTCCCACAAGATTATATTAGATTTTTAAAAAATGGTTATTTGATAAATTAATCTTCACCATATAAACCTTTTTTAATTTCACAATTTTCTCTAATTAATTTCTCAACAAAACCAAACATCTTTAAACCGTTTTGTTCACAATATTTCTTTAAAATCTCATGAGTTTTTAAAGTTATTTTTATGTTTTTATCTCTTTTTTCCATGTTTTTATATATAAGTATGATAAAAGGTATATAAAAGTCATACTAAAATGAAAATATATTTTTATTAGTAATTACTTTTGAATAAAGCTTAATATTTATAATAAAGAACACGAAAGTAAATAATAACAAAACAAAAATAATAAAAAAAAAATTTATGTCACAAGTATTCGTAAGCCCAGGTGTTTATACATCGGAAAAAGACTTAACCTTTATTACAAGACAAGTTGGAGTTACAACCCTTGGTTTAGTTGGTGAGACAACGATAGGTCCAGCATTTCAACCAATATTCATAAGTAATTATGGTGAATTTATATCTTTTTTTGGTGGTTTAAACGCTACTAAAGTAAAAGATAATGGCGCACCATTATATGAATTACCATATGTCGCTAAATCATATTTAACTCAATCTAATCAATTATTTGTAACTAGAGTATTAGGTTTTTCTGGGTACGATGCTGGTTTAGGATGGGCAATAAAACTTGATAGTTCAATTGATACAAGTACTGTAGCTACAACAATTACAGCAACTACTTACAGTCCATTGATTACATTTACAGCAACATCTGCTGGTACTAATGTAACGTTAGTTTCAACTAATCCTTTAATTCAATCACTTATAAATGATGGTTCATTTACTGTACCATTAGCATTTTTAGGTTCATCAACTACTGGTACAACTTCAAGTATTGCTAACACATATTTTAAAACTGGGGCTAATTTTAGTGGTGTCTCTTTTAATATTTATATTAATTCAATTGGTGCTTCTGGTTCAATCATTACTGGTTCAACTACTGGTAGTGTTATAACATATTCTGGTACGTCTTATACTGATGTAGAGAATAAAGTGGTTGCATTACTTAGATCAAGAGCTGTAGTTAACGTTTCAACGCAAACACCAACTTTTGAGGTTACTGGTTCAACTGGTGTTATTTTCAATCCAATTTATTCTGGCGCAACAACAAACCCATTAGGTGTATTTTCGTTGAGTGGTAATTCAGTGACTAAGGGTAATTTTGAATATCAAATGTCATTAGATAAAACAACAACTAATTACTTACCTAAGGTATTAGGTAGAGGTGCCCAAGATGGTAACACAGCTTTATTTGCAGAAGAATTTTATCCTAATATGTTTAAAACACTTAACGCTGCTGGAAAAATTCGAGGTATAAAACAAACAACAATTAATTATGGTAATCATTTCAAAGATTATTTAAACGAATACCAACCAGCTGTAACACCTTATGTTGTTTCTGAAATTCGTGGTAATAAAGTTTTAAGATTATTTAGACTTTGGACTATTTCCGATGGAAATGCTGCAAATGAACAATTTAAAATTTCTATTGTGAATATTAAACCAGATGTTAAAGAATTTGATTTAATTGTTAGATCATTCTATGATACTGATGCACAACCAGTTGTTTTAGAGTCATTTGCTCGTTGTACAATGGATAAAACGTCAGCTAATTATATTGGTAGAAGAATTGGTACATTAGATGGAGTTTATAACTCTAGATCTACTTATATCTTAGTTGAGGCTGATGAAACATCAGATACTAGCGAAGCATTCCCATCTGGGTTTGTTGGATTACCAATAAGAGATTACCAATCTAATAGTAATGCTACTGCTGTTAACCCTAAGTTAACATATAAACAAACTTATGGAACTTTCGAAAACAAACGTAAATTTTATTTAGGTTTGTCTGAAACTGTAGGTATTGATGCTGATTTCTTTGACTACAAAGGTGTACCTACAACATCTTTAACTGATTGGACTGGAATGACGAATGGTTTCCATATGGATATAGCTGCTTCAGCTGTTACTATTGATGGTGTTACTCAAGTTATAAGCGCAACGGGTGGTACTTATTCACCAACATTCTTATTCGATACTGGTGATGCCCAATTTAGAACAGATGCTGGTGTTATTGGCGGACCTTATGAAAAATTATACGCTCGTAAATTTACATTTGCACCTTATGGTGGTTTTGATGGATGGGATATCTATAATACTAGAAGAACAAATACTGATAGTTTTTTAATCAATGGTACTTATGGTGCAGCTGGTTTAGCTAGTGGTTCTTTTGCTAATAAAACACTTTCTAATGGTGATATGGGTATAAATTCAGATTACTACGCTTATTTAGAAGCTATTTGGACGTTTAGTAATCCAGAGGCGGTTAATATTAATGTTTTTGCGACACCAGGTATTGATTCTTTTGATAATACTAATCTTGTTGAAGCTTCAATCGAAATGATCGAACAAAATAGAGCTGATTCACTATATATAGTTACAACACCAGATACTGATAGTAGTGGTACTGTTGCTTTAAGTGTAGAAGATGTTACAGATACACTTGATGGTCAATTTGATAGTAGTTATACTTGTACGTACTGGCCTTGGATACAAATTAACGATACAGAAAATAATGTATTTATATTTGTTCCACCAACAAGAGATGTAGTAAGAAATATAGCATTAACTGATAATATAGCATTCCCTTGGTTTGCGGTTGCTGGTATACAAAGAGGTGATGTTGATGCGATTAAAGCTAGGATAAAATTAACTCAAACACAAAGAGATGATCTTTACGAAAATAGAATTAACCCAATCGCAACATTCACATCTGATGGGATTAAGATTTGGGGTAATAAAACTCTTCAAGTTAAAGAATCAGCACTTAACCAAATAAATGTTAGACGACTTCTTTTACAAGCTAGAAAACTTATTTCTGCGGTTTCTATTAGATTGTTATTTGATCAAAATGATTCAGTTGTAAGAAACCAATTTTTATCACTTGTTAACCCAATATTGGATAACATAAGAAGCGAAAGAGGTTTAATTGATTTCCGTGTTGTTATTTCTAAGGACCCAGAAGATTTAGATAGAAACCAGTTGAATGGACAAATATTTTTGAAACCAACACACGCTTTAGAGTTTATTAACTTATCGTTTGTTATCATGAATACAGGTGCGTCTTTTGATAATATCTAAAAAAAAAAATAATAATTAATTAAAATAAAAAAACCTTCTATTAATAGAGGGTTTTTTTTGTATACAATAGTTTCATAAACATAACCTACATTAAAAAATTAATGGAACTAAAAATAAATTAAATTTATCTATTTTTAAAGATATTTATAATAAAGTAAAAATGATAAAATTAATTATTAATAAACGACAACATGATATGATCATATTATATGAACAATCAATAAAGTTAAATGAAACAGAAAAAGTTAACACACCAGAAGATGTTATATTAGTAGTTAGTAAGTTATTAGGCGTTAATTTAACTGGTCTTAATGATGTTAAATGTCAAGAAGCTATAAAGAATAAAGACACACTTAATAAAGTTAAAAACACATTAAATAGTGATACTGAAATAAAAAAACTTATAGATAGTTTAAGTGAAAAATCAATGGTTAACCCAGAAATTAAATTAAGTGAAAAGTCTAAAGATATTATCAAAAAATTTAATAAATTAGTCGATGATCTAGAGGATACGGATTATAATAAAACTAACCTTAAATTAGATACAGTCGCATTTGACCTTTTAAGAAATTTAAATAAAAAAGATTAAAACGTTTTACTGTAAGTTATGGTCCCACAATCATATATTCGATATATTTCTCTATCAAGCATTATTTGATGTTCTGTTTTATTAATTATATCAAAACCATCTTTACCTAATTTAGTCTTTCTAAAATTAAATCTGTGTTTTCTATATTTACCAATAATATACCAATAATTTGGTTTATTTTTATGTGTTTCAATAAACCCCAATTTTTGATATAAATCACCCTGTGACCATCTTCGATCAGCATATGATATTATTTGTTTTGGGTTATACGTTTTAATAAAATGGTTGAGTAATTTATCCGCTCCACCAATAACTGTTGTATTTAATTTACTAACAAACCTTGTAAGTTCATACCCATCATATTTATTACCGATACCCAATCTTGGTTTATTAAATAACATACAACTAACTAATTCGCTATTATAATATAATCCTAATTTAACGCTAGAATTAGTATAACCTTGTAAATGATTATTATCCATAAAAATTCGACATTCTTTAGTTGTTACTTCTTTAATAATACATTTTCTACCATATATTTTATTTTCAGTTAACCCAAGTATATTTTTAAGTCTGGATTTAACTATATCTTGTTTATTAAGCCATTCATCTTCAAATATATGAATTAACTGAATACCTTGTTTTTCACATAACTCAGTCTTATTTAAATGATAATTATTATTTAATTTTAGTTCATTATGCCAATATAATCCATTATATTCTATAGCTAAGTTATGTGATGGAATATAAATATCCAACTGATTTGGTTTAATTATTGACATCGATGAAGTTGTTGTTATTAAACCATTTAACACAATAAAATCATTTATCTCTTTTTCTTGTTTAGAAACAGAAGATGTACACTTACTACAACCATTATTACCAATATGATCATAAGGTAATTGATCGAATTCACCATGTAACTTACAAATTATTTTAACTTTAGTGTGTGAATTAATATAATCAACCAACGAATAATCGTATTTATCACCATGACTATCTTTTGCTTTTAAAATAAATTCATCCTTAGTTGAATTATATCTAGTTAATTTATTAGCGTTACTACATTTTAAACAACCTTTACCGTTAATATGTGAAGCAGCTATTTGACTGAATTTTCCATGTTCATTACATATAATATCTACTTTTATTTTAGAGTCAATATAGTCAACCAACGAATAATCGTATCTATCACCATGTATTAATTTAGCCTTATTTATAAAATCAAGATTAGTGTATTTTGGTTTTGATTTAATATTACCACATTTTGAACACCCTTGACCATTCATATGATTACTTGGTAGTTGATCGAAGCTACCATGATCTGGGCATGTTATATTAATTTTAGTTATAGAATCAACATATTTTGATTTACTATAATCATATTTATCACCATGAAATAATTTCGATTTTTTAATAAAACCAATCGTGTCAGTTATTTTAATCTTATGACATAAATTACAACCTAATTTACCCCTTAAATGTTCAGATGGTACTTGCATAAATAAATTATTATGCTCAACACATTTAATTTCTATTTTAGTTTTAGAATCAATATAATTAATTAACGAATAATCATATTTATTTAGAAAAAATAATTTAGCTTTTTCTATAAATTTATTTGTTTTATTTAATTTATTTTCCATTTCATGATATTTATTAACAAAGATACTAATTATAAATAATTAAACCTAGTATTTATAATAAATAACAATAATTAAATTAATCTAAACTAAAAAAATTATGGCTGATTTACTAATGAAAATGCCGCTTCCGTACGAACCTAAGAAGAAAAATAGGTGGCTAATAACTTTCCCAGCTGACTTGGGAATACAGCAATGGTGGTTGGCTTCAGCTTCAAGACCGTCAATAACTCAAAATGAAGTTGAAATACCCTTTCTAAATACATCTACTTGGGTAATAGGTAGATTTTACTGGGAAGCTATTGATGTTACGTTTAGAGATCCAATAGGGCCATCTGCGGCTCAAGCTATAATGGAATGGGTTCGTTTACATTCTGAATCTATCACTGGTAGACAAGGTTACGCTGCTGGTTATAAGAGACCTGTTGAATTGGAAATGCTTGATCCTACGGGAGTTGTAATTGAGAAATGGCTTTTAGATGGTACAATGTTGACTAATGTTGTTTTCGGAGACCTTTCTATGGATGATGACGGGATAGCAGAAATTACTGCCACGCTTCGTTTTGACCGTGCAATATTATTATTCTGATATATACTTAGTAAACAAGTATTTACGATATATAAAAACCAAATAAATTTTATTTGGTTTTTTTTATGTTAAAAAATTTTGAAATATGAAATTTTTTAACTAACTTTACCTATATAAAATATAAAAACATCGTGACTACATGTAGTTTACACACATTTAAGTAAATAATTAAAAATAAATTAAAAATGGATTACAAAGAATTTTTCTTAACGGATAATAAATCTGGTTGGAAAACCAGAGAAAATTTATTATTAAAAAATGAACCTAAAATATATGAAGAATTAAAAAAGTTTATAAATTTAAATTCGTTAAACGAATTAGCCTTCAAGCAACAAGTTTGGCATTTTATTAATAATGATAGTGAAATAAAGAAATGTTTGACTTGTGGTATTGAAGTTGGTTTTAAAGATACACTAACTAAGGGTTATAGAAGTTTTTGTTCATTAAAATGTACGAATGAAAATCCAATAACACAAATAAGAGCAACTAATCAAATAGAAAAAAAATATGGTGTTAAATATTTTCCACAACACGATACTTTTATCGATAAGGTTAAAGAGACAAAATTAAATCGTTATAGTGATGAAAATTATAATAACATGAACAAAAATTTAGAAACTAAAGAATTAATCTATGGTGATAAAGACTATAATAATAAACTTAAAAATAAAAAAACAACTAGAAATAATTTTTTAAATAGATTAAAATTAACAATTAAAGATGAAGTTATAAAATATGATTTAAATGATGATAATTTAACTTTAAAATGTTTAGAATGTAATAATGAATACAAAATTTATAATAATTTATTAAATTCTAGAATAAATGTTAATATAAAACCATGTACTATTTGTAATCCAATACGAGAAACTAATAGTATCCAAGAGAAAGAGTTATTTGAATTTGTATCATCGATATTACCCAATGTTGAAGTGTTAAATAAAGATCGAAGTCTTATTCGTAATTTTAAACCACTTGAATTGGATATTTACATTCCATCTTATAAGTTAGCAATAGAATTCAATGGATTATATTGGCATTCAGATAAATTTGAATCTAGTGAACATTTATTAAATAAAACAAAATTATGTGAAACTGAAAGGGTTAGTTTATTACATGTTTTCGAAGATGAATGGATTTATAAAAGAGAAATAGTCCAATCGATAATCAAATCTAGACTGGGTTTATCTGACACTAAAATATATGGTAGAAAAACAATAATTAAAGAAGTTTCACCAACTGAGGCTAAATTATTTTTAGATAATAACCATATTCAAGGTAATGTTAACGCTAAAATTAAATTAGGGTTGTATTATAACTATGAATTAGTTAGTTTAATGACTTTTGGTGGGTTAAGAATATCTATGGGGTCAAAAATTAAAGAAGATGATTCGTATGAGTTATATCGATTTGTAAATAAATTAAATACGAGTGTTATTGGTGGGTTTTCCAAACTATTAAAACATTTCATTAGTGAATATAATCCTAAAAATATTATAACATTTTCGGATAATAGATATTTCAATGGGGGTGTTTACACTTTAAATGGTTTTAATTATCTATATGATTCAAAACCCAATTATTTTTATATTAATAATCACAAAAGAGAATACCGATTTAAATATCGTAAAGATGTTTTGGTTAGTGAAGGATACGACATTAATAAAACTGAAAAGGAAATTATGTTTGAGAGGGGGTTTAATCGAATATATGATTGTGGTAATAAAAAATATATATTAAATTTAAGATAAACCTAAATCTTTTTAAAACAAAACAATCTTTATCAATTTTATACATATTTATAATAAACTTTAAACATGAGGAAAATCGATAAAAAAAATAATTTAAATAAGGCTAATTTATTAATTGAGCGTAGGTACTTAGAGTCAAAATTAATAAAAGAAGAAAAAGACATCAATCTTAATGATTTATTAAGTGGCTCTAATTCATCAGTTGAGCATCAAATTGAGATAATTGGTAATATGGTCTTAACTTTTGGTGGTTTTGATAAAGCTAGAAATGAAAACGTAAAAATGTTAAATGATGCAATTCAAAAAAAAGAACCAGAAAATGAAATGGTTTCACGATTTAGAATAAATTATATGGATAATAATAGGGATACTTTAGAAGCCATCTAATTAAACACAAATAAATTAGTTGTATTTTTAATTTAAAAGTATTTACAAAAAAACTTTATTTTTTATATTTAACTTAAAAAGTTATAATAAATATAAAATAAAGTTTTTATCTATGAATGAATCAAATAGTAAACCACAAGTTTTACCAACAAAAGATCAAAGAAACGAAATTAGTGAAGCACAAAAAATCGCATCATTTAATATTGAAAAGAGTCAAGCGATTAACGAAATATTAACTTCACCAATCGATACACCACCTAATCATAGTAATGCTTATGATCAAATGCGTGAAAATACTGCTAGACAATTAGAAGAGATGCGATTAAACGGTGTTGTTAGACATGAAGATAAGGTTGAAGGATCAACTATGACATCTGAGGAATTCAGAAATAAAAGTAATAATGATGAGATATTAATTCGTGATAAACAATTACAAAAAAATAAAGAACAAACGGCCGCATACCATAAACAATATGAAGAAGCGGCAAATAAGCATTTAATCGTTCCAGATCCAATAACACCAAATAAAATGACGAGTAATACCCCACCTATTCCACCTATTCCACCATCAACACCAACACAAAATTCATATGATGGTAATTATGGTAGAAACCCATCAAATATTGATCCACACATATTTAATTTAAGTCAACCTAATTATAATGCACCTTTTGATGTGATACCTTTACCTTCTGGTGGTAAATTATATCAAAATAAAAAAAGAAACGTTAGAATTAGTTACATGACCACTTCTGATGAAAATATTCTTACAAGTCCTAATTTATTAAATAGCGGTGAGTTTTTAGAAATTCTTATCAATAGAAAGTTATTGGAACCAGATTTAAGGTATAAAGATTTAACTGTTGGTGATAGAAATGCGATTATGATTTGGCTTAGAGCAACGGCTTATGGTGAAATGTACCCAGTTACAATAATGGATCAAAATAATGAACCATTTGATACTGATATTAATTTAAATAATCTTAAAACGATAGAATTAGGTGCTGAACCAGATTCTGAAGGTTTATTTTCATTTGTTTTTAAATTATCACAAGTTAACATAAAATTTAGAATGTTAACTTGTGGTGATATAGATTATATCGATAAATTAGTTACAGCTGATACTGAATCTGGATCACCTGTTGATAGGGAGAATGAATATAAATTCGAAAGGATGATAATTGAGGTTAACGGTGATAGAAATAGAACAGTTATTAATGATTTTGCTAATAACATTAGAGTTAAAGATGGTTCAGATTTTAAAACATATATTGAATCTATTGAAAGTGGAATTGATTTAAATATTAATGTTAGGACTCATGGAGGTGAGTCCGTTGACACATTTCTTCCACTTAACATCAGTTTTTTTTGGCCTAACTTCAGATTATAAAATACCGTTATTGGATGAGATTTATATCTGTAAACAAAACCTAGGTTTTAGTTATTCAGATGTTTTATCTATGCCAACATACGAAAGAAGATATTTCTTAGGGTTATTAACCAAACAAAAAACTTTAAATGAAGAGGCTAACGATAAACTTATCGATAAAGGGGAGAATAAAACCTCAACTGGTAAAGGTACTCGAAGTTCTACATTAAGTGGTAGTGCATTGAAATCAAAAATAAACTCTGGTGAAATACAATAAAAAATACCCACAATGTGGGTATTTTTTGTTTATATCATATTTATAATAAACGCTAATACACATGAGTAAAAAAATAATAATAACTGAATCACAACTTAAAAGACTTGAACAATTATTGTTAAAAGAGACACCTTTTGGAATGGTTTTAAAAAATACAATAAAAGTTAACGATATAATTAAAATCGAATGGAAAAACTCGATAAGTAATTTTAAAGTTATTAATTCAGATGATGGTCATGTCATTATGGATAATATTGATTCTGGATCCATAAATATAAATAATCGATATTTTATGACAACGTCATTTCTGAATGGTGATGTTTTGAAACTAAAAAAAGTTAACACAATAAAAGAAAAAGATAAACTTAACAATATTAATGCATGGACTAATATGTCTGTATCAGATATTAAAACAATAAAAGTGATTAGAAATGATCAAGTTGTTGATTTTGTTGATAATCCAGATGGTAGTGATAATGATAGTGATAGTGATAATGATAGTGATAACACATCTAGTATTGGATCAAATGACGAAAAAGAACCAGAAATTTTAAATATCATATCTAATGTAGGTGAAAATGAAGGTATCAAATTTAATATGATAAGTGGTGAGGACCTTAATTTTTGTTGTATTTCTGAGGGTGAGGACGGTATAGCCTTAAAATTGGATATGGAATCAAATAATACAAGTTTAGAAAAATGGTCAATATTTAAGATCAGATTAATTGATGAAGTTGAGGATATAGTGAGACAAAATGAGGATGGTGAATCATTTGATTTATTTGTGAGTGTTGAGGGTGAGGATGGTTCAAATTCGGAAATTTGGTTAAAAGGTATAATAAAAGCAACTAAATCAGCGACATGTGATTCTAAAGATACTGAAAGTTCTGAAGATACAACAAATAGTAATGATGAAAATGGTAAAGAAGATCAAGTAAATAAAATGAGTGCAGAAGCGATGAAAATATTGGTATCTGACCCAGAATTGAGGGGTTTATTCGATTCTCAACCTGGTTTTTGGAAAATGGTAGGTGCTGAACTTAAGGGTAAAACAGCTGAAAGAAAGGGTATAGTCGCAGCACTTAATGCTATTAATGGTAAAAAACTACAAAAGACGAATATCAAATTAGGTAGTCAGTTTTCCGCTAAAGGTAGAGTTTTATATAAACCATTAGAAGATGTTGATTTTTCATACACTGATATAGATGGTAATCCAGCAGTATTCACTAGAGAAAGTAAACGATTACCATATGAGGCTTTAGTAAATAATTTAACTTTAATTTCAAATTTAAATGATTTATATAGTGACAAAATAGTTTTAAGAAACTTATCAACTGATAGAGAAAAATATGAAATAACTATTTTGAAAAAAACAGCAGAACCTAATATTTATATTTGTAGATTCACTAAATTAATTAAATACGATAATGGTCAAATTGAAAGATTTGATGATGATAAAGATGTTGAAGTTCAATTCATTCAATCATTGGGATATAAAGAAATATAAATATGACAGCAGCACAGTTAAAACTAATAACTCAAGAACTACAAGAACAAGCTAGAGTACAAGCTAGTGTTTCTAGTAGTTTACAAGGTTATTTGGATGGCGTTAAGAGACTTAAAACAATTACTGCCTCAATAAACGCTAATAGAAAAGTTGAGGTCGAATTATTGGCTAAAATTAAGGCATTAGGTAGTGCGGCAACAGAAGTTGATAAAGCCAAACTTCAAATAATACAAGATCAAAACCAATTGTTGATTGATGGTGGTCGTATTCTTAGGGATAATCTAGAATCAGCTAAAAAAGGTAAACTATTATTACAAAAATTAACAGCTGATGGTATAAAAGGTGCAACAAATGCTTTCAAAAATTTACCAGGTTTAGTTCAAGCCTCATTTGGTAAAATAAAGGGTCTGGGTTTATTCGAAATGGATAAATCAATGAAAAACTCTGCTCTTTCAATGGGTGTTCTATCCAAAGGTGCTAATGGTTTTAGAAAAACTATAAAAAATGCTTCTATTGAAACAAATCAAATTGGTGTTGATGTTAATCAATTAGCTAAATTACAGTCAGCGTATAGTGATGAGATTGGTCGTTCAGTTGAATTAAACCAAAAAGGACTTGAAGCAATGGCTCAAATGGCAATAGCTTCTGGGTTAGGTGCAGAAGGTTCAGCTAAGATGACAGCCGATATGGACACACAGGGTCTTTCTGCTGAACGAACACGTGATTTGGTACAGCAAACTATGGAAGACTCACATAAGATGGGTTTAAACGCATCTAAGGTTATAAAAAATATGGCTGCTGGTGTTAAATTGCTTAATAAATTTAATTTTAAAAATGGAACCAAAGGTTTAGCTAAGATGGCTGAGACCGTAACTAGGTTAGGTGTTGATATGGAATTTGTATCTGGAATGGCTGAAAAATTATTTGATATTGAGGGGGCTGTTGATATGTCGGCACAATTGCAAGTAATGGGTGGTGAATGGTCTAAATTAGCTGATCCATTTAAACTTATGTATATGGCTCGTAATGATATGGAAGGTCTTACAGCTGCTATGGGTAAAGCAGCTGAGGCTTCAGTCAATTTTAATAAGACTAGTGGTGAATTCCAAATATCAAGTCTTGAAATGCATAAATTACGTAAGATAGCTGAACAAACTGGTGTATCTTATGAAGATTTAGCTGAAGCTGGTAAAAGGGCTAGGAAAGCAACTGAAATTAGTAAATCATTAAATTTGGATATAGATCCAGAAATGCGTGAGTTTATTACTAATAAAGCTATTTTTGATGAGAATGGTGGTCGTATTATGGTTGATGGAAATACTGTATTATTAAAAGCTTTAACAGTATCGGATAAAAAAATACTTAAAGCTCAGATGAAAGAATCTGAAAATATGAAAAAAAGAGCTCAAGATGCTGTATCATTTGATGAAGCAATAACAAATACACTTAATATTTTTAAGACATCATTATTACCATTTGTTGATTCATTGAATAAAAATTTAAAAGGTCCATTGGAAAAATTTGTTGCTAAAGCACAAAACGATAAATGGTTTGAAAGAATTGGTGAATTTGCTGGTAAGGTTGGTGATATTGTATCAGCTATTGGTAAATTTCTTTTAGTTAACCCAGCAGTAGCTATTGCTGGTATTTTTAGTAAAACAATACTTAATGCTGCAACTTGGATAACTAATGGTATTTTATTAGCTAGAGCTTTTAATTCTGTAGCTAGTGCTGGTGGGTCTGGTAGGGCTAGTAGGGCTGGTGGTGATGATTCTAATCCTACTCCATTTACTGTTGGTAATGGTATTACTAAGGCTAGTAAATTTGGTAGTAAATTTGGTCATTTCGCAAAAGGTGCTCCAGCTATTGGTACTGGTTTATTTTCAGCTGTTGGTAGTGGATTCGATGAATGGAATGAAAATTCAGAAAAAGGTATGGCTACTGGTGAAAATATTGGTAGAACAGCAACTAGATCCATTGCTTCTGGTGGTGGTGCATGGGGTGGTGCAGCGGCTGGTGCTTCAATTGGGTTAGCTGGTGGACCTATTGGTGTATTATTAGGTGGTTTGATTGGTGGTATTGTCGGTGGATTGACTGGTGACGCTATTGGTGATGCAGCTGGTGATGCTTTTTATGGTAATGGTAAAGGTAAAGGTAACAAAAACCCATATAAGGTTGGTAGATCTTATAATGATTACGTATTTAATAAAGGTATTATTTCACCTATTGATAAGAAAGATGATTTTTATGGTGCTAAACCTAATGGTGTTATTGATAATGCATTAGGTGAAATGTCAAAAGGTACTGTGGGTAAAGTTGAACATAGCGATATTAAAATTACGGGTTCAATAACAATTAATTCACCTGGTAATCAAAAAATGGATATTGATCTAAGAAATAACCCACAACTAATGACGGCTATCGTTGATAAGGTGATGGAAGGTATGTCAACAA
>JGI1221J13441_10000370_pt1 | contig 20677 bp, 13 predicted proteins | sample LakVidmifraction_4_FD_13441 | JGI IMG/M metagenome (IMG submission 13441) | reverse complement strand
AAAAAGTTTGATAAAAAATTCTTTCATGTTCAGATTCCAGCTATGATTGTTTCTAACTGGATGGTATGGATGCCGGCAGTGGTATTGATATATTCACTTCCGTTAGCCTTACAGATTCCCATGTTCAATATTGTTTTATGTTTCTGGGTCTTATTGGTTGAAGTCTTAAACAAAGAGTCAGAGAAGAAATTGGTAATTGCGGAGCAATAGCGGAAGACATAAGTTCGTGCTAAGTGTTAAGGTGCACTCCGGGGGTTGGAATGCCTTTGGCTATATTTTTATATTATGCGTCAGAAGTCATGAGTCATGCTTCCCGAAAAGACTTCAATTAATGTCTGACATTTGAAAAAGTTTCTTCCATTTTCGCATTTTAGCATTTACGCATTTTCGAATTATTTTCTTATCTATCTGCAAATGTATATAATCCCTGACATGAGTAGAATGGCTTCAAATCACCATTCGTAAATATCTTGCAGCCATTATTATGACAAGAACCTTTTCTGTTTGTCAAAGATTCAACGGCTTTAATCTTATCTGCAGTAGAAGCCTGTACTAAACCATCCGGCTGTCTAATAACTAATGAATGGTTTCTTCCATGCGGAACTAAAGCAACAGGCTCTTCCGTAGACAAACCACGTCTTCTCAACTCATGTAAATTATTCCAGCATCTTAGAGCCTTTTTAGAGTCATTGATATATATTGTATTTTCATAAGGTGTCTTATCTGAATTAATAAATTTCAAGACAAACTCTTCATACTCTTTCTTATAAATCACTTTTCTATCACTATTGACAACTAGTTCAGAAAATTCATTATAACTAAATGGCTTAAAACGTAAATTGGGTATAATCTTAGGTTTTTGAACCATCTTGATTGCTGACTCTTTATCAAAGAATAGGTAAACCGGTTTTTCAAAAACATATGCGGGAGTTTTACCAAGTTCAGTGCCACAAACATCATATGCTTTAACAGAAATCTTAGAACTATAAATCGATGATAAAGACGCAATATTTCCATTGGTTGTCCATAGCATATGGAACTCTTGCCCGTTCTTTTCAAAACGATGAATCTCTAACCCTTTTGAGCTTGCTGGAGCACCCATATAGTCCGATCCGGCAATAAACTTTTGAACAGTTTTATATGCATCAAATGCCAGACGCTTACGGTAATCTTTCAACACTCCATTTGCTTTTGAATAGAGCGTCACATGAAACAAATCTGGATAAAAGTCACTACCATCATCAATAAATCCCTCTCTCTGACTTATCAATGGTCCCCAGTACATTCTGTCAAAAGATTCACTGGATGCAAGTAGTGAACAATATCTGGCAACATAATCAGCATGTTTTTCCTCTTTATCAGCAAGCACTCTGTCAATTCGCCTCAAACTCCATGCAACATGCGGCGACATGGTTTTTGATATGCCAAAAGTTTCACTAATCTTTTTGTAAAGCTTTGCCTTTTTTATTAGATTAAATTTGTGTACCCAGCGTAATTTGTCTCCTAGAACTTTGTGGTCAAAAAGTTCGGGTTCAACAGCTCGCTCCGCAAACATATTATTTGTATGAATGTCTGGCAGAGCATTGAGTTTTTTAAGTTCAGGTAAAAACGCAATATTATATATGGGTTCAAAATCTGTAAAGTTGGGTCCTGCAACAAGAAGATCATATTTCTTTGCCTCACTATATGCATATAGCCAGACGGGAATAAAAGTTTTTAAAGATTTGTACTTTGTCCATTTTTTACGATTTAAAGTCGATCCGACCTCAATACATTCAACCTTTGTGTGATGTTCTTTTAACACATCTGTAACAAATGTTTTCCATTTGTCTGTTGCATCATTCTCAGTATTTAAAGCCGCATCATCTGGAGGTTGAACAAGATGCAGCATAACTTTATAACCACTGCTAAATAAGAGATTTAACAATTCTGCATTAAAACTAGTATCCAGATCTGAATAGGTATAATCAAGGCGAACCTGAGATACACCAAGTTCTTTCAACTGCTCCAACAGATAGTCATTATAACCATCCTCTGGAGAACCAGCAACACAGATACCTAAAAAATCAAATGGAACATGACACTCTTTACAAGGCAAATGTCCTTTTACAAGTATTCCATTACCTGACAATAAAAATTTTAGATTATTCTTTATATAATTTATCATAGTTCCTCTAAACCCTAACTAATCCCATAAATAATTTTCATCATACGAAACATGGTGTTTTTGTAGTAACTCAAGTAACTCTTCTTGAAAACTCTTTTGACGATGATGCTCTTTTTGAGTTCCAATATAATTTTCTAACTTGTTTAATTGAGATTGACTAACAGAAAAAACACCATAGCCCTTCTGCCAAGAAAACTCTTTTAAAGTTTTTTCTTTAATCCATTTGGTACTGGATATTTTAACATCTCTGATCAAATCACCAACAGTCAATGTTCTAGCAAATGAACAGGCTATATGAATGTGATCTTTAGTTCCGCCAATCTTATAGATAGGACATTTATGGTCGGCAAATGCTTTGACAAAATAAGCATAAATTTTATGTTGAGTATCTACATCCATACATGGTTCTCTGTTTTTGGTGCTGAATACTATATGTAAAATTATATTGCTTAGTGATTGTGACATATTTTTGTTTCTTCAAGTACTCCTTCAGAGTACTGTTTTGTTTCTTCCTCTCCTAGGGTTACGCTCGCGTTGCTCGCTCACCCTAGGCTAGTACGATATACTCCTTCAGAGTATACTGTCGGATGTTTCTTCTCTATTATATTAAGAAATCAAGGGCTACACTCGCGTTGCTCGCTCACCCTAGGCTAGTACGATATACTCCGTTGGAGTATTAAGAATAACCTATTAATTGAAATAAATATATTAATTTCCTGCAGTATGCTCTGAAGGAGCATTTTGTTATAGCCTAGGGTGAGCGCAGCGTAACCCTAGGAATTGTTAATAAACAGCATGTACTCTGAAGGAGTACTTAATAATTATTCTCCGTAATACAGCTCTTCGAGGGTCTTGTTAAACCCAGGCGCACCCATTAGAGGTAAATTTCTTTTTCGTATTTATCTATTAACTTCATTTTGTTCCTTCTATCTCTTTCGCGAATGCTTCTTTAAAAGCATCTGTTTCTTTTGGCATAAACATATGAATATATCCGCATTTTGTACAAACAGCACTCTGGATACGCTCGGTTGACTTTCCAAATCCAAAGGAATTGTCTCCGTCTGCTTTTATGTTTAATACCTTTTTTCTGAAATTTGTATTTTTACAGAATGTGCATTCAAACTGCATATCCTGTATTTTTAATTTTACTGAATCTTCACTCATATTATTTAAATCCTTTTTTGCTGCATAAATAATCAGACAAATCAGTCCGATTAGAGCGATTTCTCCCGCTGTCATTCAAAACATTAGCTATGCTCATCCCCCCTCGGAGAGCAACTTAACACGTAACACTGAATACTTAGCACGAAATTGCGAATTTCGTCGAAGGCTTTTCAACATTCGTAATTAGTCATTTGTAATTCGTAATTTCTTCAACGCGTATTTCCCTGCCGAATCAATAAAACCACACTTGCTTTCATCAACCTCAACTCTCATCCCAGTTTCAATATCTTCCATTCTATCGTTCATAAACTCTTCCAGCTTTGCAACATTGTTCACTGTCAGTTCATATGGAAGAACAACCTTGAGTTTATCATCTTCTTTAATAACTTCAACCTCTTTGGGTAGCTTGTTAAAATCAGAAAGATAGCTATAAACATGCTCTACTGAATCAAGAACATTAAAATAATCTCCCAGACGATAAAAATCAAAATACATTCTCATTCTTTTGGAAAGATTTATCATGGCAAACCCATGTTGACTCTTGTGAGCTTTTGCACACAGACACCCAATTGTTCCCAACTCAACACTATTAAGCCAGTTTCTGCCTTCCAAATCGATGACAACGTTCTTTTCTTCTGCAACACAACCAAATTTGTTCAAAACCTCTGACTGTGAGAACTCTGAAGATGATATATCTTTATAGGAAACAAGACAAGAAATTAACTCATCAATTTTAGATAAATCAATACTCTCTGGAACACAATTGTCGGACAACCATGGTGCACGTTTCATAACAGTCTGTTTCAATAAGATATAGCCAAAGAAGCATATATTATCAGCGTATCTTTTAAAAAGTCTTTTTGGATTTGTTCCAAGTCGCCATAGCCATTCTAGGTTTACTTTCTGAACAAACTTAGGCGCACGCGTCTGAACACCTGCGATAAAGTCAAGTGTTCCACCAATTCCTATGGCAAGAGCTTTTCCTAATTTAGGAACATTCATCCTGCCCCATTTATCCTGCTTTGGAGCCCCAAAAGCAACTAAAACCAAATTCGTGTCAGCATCAACAATGAGCTTGTTAATCTCTTCATGCGACATATCTTCAAGTTCGGCTTTTGGAGGTGAAAAGCTGCCGGCAATTTTCAGACCTTCATATCTCTCCTGCAGAATCGTCATTGCTTTACCTGCAACTCCCGGCGCTGCCCCCAGACCAAATACACTTAAATCATTTTTACTGCAAGCTTCCGCAAGCATTGGTGAAATATCACTCCCGGTTACACGCTCCTTCAGCACTGGACCCTCAAACTTAGATATTTTAACAATTGGAATTCCATCGGCAAGAACCATATCTGATTCAAACAGTAATCTTTGAAACTCTTTATCTTCTCTTGCCCTCGTAACAAAATCCATATTTGCAGTACAAATATGAGTTGGCAGACCAGCCTTCATTCGCTTAACAGACCAATCAACGGTATCTTTAAAAGTTACATTATGAAACGGTAATCCCATGACCATCAAAGTCTGTAAATCATTTGAAGAAGATTCTTCATCACCCATTTCATGTCGTCCCGTCCTGACCCACTCTCCATCACCTTTCTTAAATATTTTTAGCATAAGCATTTTCCCATATGTCAGCATTTTCCAGAAAACGTATATTGGAGCAAAAAGAAGGCGCTTATACAAAAACATATCTGCCTTAATCAAAACCATGCCACCAATGATATACCCGACAAAAATTATACATGATATCAACCATGATGATTTAACTACCGAAGCAAAAATTCTACCATCATTAAACGGCATAACTAGAGATATCAGAAGACCTGCAAAACCAATAACAATTAATATTGAGAATGGTGGAATAAGTAGTTCCATTATTCCATCAATCTGAGCAAACTTGCGCTCTTTTTTAAACTTCTCTAAAAGTTTTGGACACCACTCTTTGATTAAATCGAAACGCCCCCCCTCCCAGCGACGACGCTGAGTATCAGAATCAGAACTATTTGAAACCATCTGTCCCGCAACCTGTGCCCCTGAAACAAACTCAACCTTGATATCATTTGTTAAGTAGAACAGAGCAAGTTCCAGATCCTCAACAACAGAAAATGCAGGATAGCCATGTTGTTCTAGGATTGATTTTGTCAGGCACATGCCATTACCTTTAAGACCTGACGAAGCATTCAACCTCATACGCCCCAAAGACCTCAAAAAATGAAATGCTGCAAATGCAATTTCCATTAGTGATGTTCGCCAGCTATCTCTAGGATTCTGAACCTTATAATAAGCCTGCAATGCCAAATGACCCTCTTTAAGTTTTTCGTTCATGAACCATAGAAAATCAGGATTTAAAGTTGAGTCCGCGTCCATTACAACAACAGCATCACAATCATATTTAGGTAACTCATTTGCAATAGCCCAGTTAAGAGCCTGCCCTTTGCCCCTATCAACATCATTGAAACGCTCAACAACATTAAAACCGGATTTTACTGCAATGGCGGCTGTTTCATCTTCACAATTATCCGCAACAACAAGTACTTGCCAGAACTCTTTTGGATAAGAAAGATTTTTTAGTTGTTCAAGCACATCACCAAGCAGCAACTCTTCATTATGGGCGGGAATCATTATCAGAAATTTGATCTTGGCCTCTTTTTCTCCGGCAAACTCACCATTAATGTGCCTACGTTCGTCATTGAAAAAAGCTTCAACAGTCAAAACAAAAAGATAAATTGCACCAATAAAAACAGGCAAACCAATGATAAACAAAACTAAATATAAAAAAACCAACATAATATCCACCTGTCATTTGCATTAATCAAACACTATACTTTTATACCTTGTTCATAATATCATAAGACGTTACAAAACATCAACATCAAAAATTCCATCTTTAACGCGAGTCGCAAGTTGCTCACCTTTTGCAACATCGGCAACAGAACGCACAATCACACCATCTTTCTTTGTTGTAATACTATATCCCCTCTTCAGAACACCAAATGGATTAAAAGCATTTAACTTACCATCAACAACTGCCAGATCACTCTGATTTTGTTTCAAACAGGAATTCAAAACATTTACAAGCTTGTTTTCATAACCTTTCAAGTTGCCACTCTGCTCCTGAACCATCCAATTTGCACAACTGGACAAACGAAATTTACATGCCTCAAAATCTCTCTCACTCTTGGCAAGCAGTCTTTTAAAACTATTATCCATTGCAATATCAAACCCATCAAGTTGCTGCATATAACGTGCAATTAAATTTCGTGGTTCATGAAACACATAATTTGATTTGATATTTTCAAGTCTTGTCTTATATATATTGACCACTCCAGCAAGCGACATATTCATTCTGGAATGATGGGTTTCTACAAGATTCTCAAACTCAGCCTTTGATGACACAACAAGTTCTGCAGCAGCAGATGGTGTTGGAGCTCTTAGGTCTGCAACAAAATCACACAAAGGATGATCAATATTATGACCAACCGCAGAAATCACCGGTAACTTAGACTCATAAATCGCACGAACCACAATTTCATCACTAAACGACCATAAATCTTCAAAACTTCCTCCGCCTCTGGAAACAATAATAACATCGCACAAAGCATTATCATTCAAATATCGTATTGCACCGGCAACCTGCCTTGCCGAAGTGGTTCCCTGAACTTGTACAGGAGCAATTACCACAGGCATATTTTCAAAACGACGCCCAAGCACATTTAAAACATCTCTGAAAGCTGCAGATGTTGGAGAGGTAACTACCCCAATCTTCTTAGGAAGAACAGGCAAAGACTGTTTGTGTTCATCATCAAACAATCCCTCATTCTGAAACTTTTGTTTGAGATCCTCATACTGCTTATGTAAATCTCCCTTGCCCACATCCTCCATCTGATTTGCCACCAGCTGATAACTACCAGAAGGTGCATAAACACTAATCTTTCCAACAGCACGAACTCTCATACCATTGGCTGGAACAAAAGGAAGAAGAGAACAGTTAGTTCTAAACATCACACCACGTAACTGTGCATTGCTTCCATCCTTCAAGTTAAAATAACAGTGACCGGAACTGTGCACAACACAGTCTGAAAGCTCTCCTTCAACACAAATAGAAGAAAACGATCTCTCCAAAGAAATCGTAATCAACTTTGTTATCTCAATAACTGAATATACTCGCTTTTCCATCATTCCTTCAAATTCCTTTTCTTAAAGTAGCACAACCTTCTAGGTTGTAGGCGTTTTTCCACTTGCAACGAGGATCGTTGCGTTACCTTGTCAATTGTTATAAGAGGACCAAATGACCAAGGACTAAGGACCAAAACTATCCAATACCTTTCAGCCCATCTTAATCAGCCTTGTCGTCGATGAACCATCGACGCTACAGTTTAGTGTTAGCTTCTCTTATAGTGTTCTGTAGCGTCGACCGTTGGTCGTCGAGCCTTAGCCCAACGGGCGAAGACTGAAGCTTTACAGTTTACCATTAACCATTATTCTAGTATCCCTGCTTCTCCCACGTTCCATCCATATAATGTGCCCACGAATGTGGTGCTCCACCAACATATCTCTTACCTTCAAAATAGTCAGGATTGTCAAGTCTCGGATCTCCTTGTTCTCTAAGCTCGACTAACAACTGCTTGTGTAAAGTATTAACAATTTCTTTATTCTCTTTTTGCAACGCTAGATTATTCACACAGTGTGGGTCATTCTTAATATCAAAAAGTTCGTGTTCAGGACGTTTAGCCATACATAGCTTCCAATATTTATCATCACCATTTTCTTTTGCAGACAAAATTGCTTCTTTTGTTGGACTACTATCCATATCTGTATACCCAGTTTCAGGATTACCAGACGGCCAGCGATCCGGAGCACAATTCCAGACATATAGCCACTGGTCATTGCGAAGGCATCGAACCGGATATCCCAAATCCCCCTCTCTACCCATATCATGACGCTCACGCCCCATCAGAATATGATCACGAGTTGAATCAACAACTCCAGCTTCCCGCGATTTCAACACATTCATAAAATCTCGACCAGTCATAGACTCCGGCACTTCAATCCCGGCAACCTTACAGATAGTTGGTGCAAAATCTCTGAAACTGACAAAATCATCAACAACTCTTCCTCCAATGCATCCATCTCCCCAGCGTACAGCAAGCGGCAACTTAAAATCATCATCATACATCTGCCCCTTCACTCTCGGGAAAGGCATACCATTATCAGAAGTCACAACAACAAGAGTATTATCAAGTTCTCCTCTTTCCTCAAGAATCTTAAGCATATTCCCTAAATGCATATCAAACCACTCCACTTCACGTGCATAATCCATCAAATCTGTTCGAACCTCGTCGTTATCCGGATAATACTCAGGAACATCGGCATCTGAGATATCCTTACCAGCAGCCACTCCCTCACCAAAAGTATAGGGTCGATGAGGCTCGTAACATCCATACCAGAAACAGAAAGGCTGCTCATCATCCTTCTGCTCAAGAAAATCAACAAAATTNGNNGTATAGTCACAAGAATTTATGCAGGTACCTTCTGGAGGCTCAAGCCTAATAGAGCTATACTCTTTCCCGGCCGGATTATGCTCCCACTCAAATGACTCCCAATCACCTGGAGCCCAACCCTTACCAGTCAAACCAACATGATACCCGGCATCTTCCAAAGCCTCAGGAAAAACCGACCAGTTTTTAGGGAAATTATTCCAATGCAGACAAGCCTCTTCCAACTGCCACGTATGCCTGCCAGTTAAAATACTAGCACGGGATGGTGCACACTTAGGATTTGTGGTAAAAGCTCTGGTAAATCTCACTCCTTCATTAGCAACTCTATCAAAGTTTGGAGTTTTCAAAAAATTATGCCCGTATGCACTCATATGGGATGCATCATCGGCAATAGCAAAAAGTATATTTGTTCTCTTCATTTTAAAACCTTTCATAAATATAAACATATTCTAGTATAACCAACACTGTATTGCAAGTTCTAACAACGAAGGAAATCGTGCTCCCTGTTTTTCTGGTTAAGATCTTATAGTGTTCGTCGGTCAACGCCCGACGCTACAGCTTAGCTTCTGTACCTCTTACACCGTACTGTAGCGTCGGGCGTTGACCGACGAAAATATATTTCTCATCCCGCAGAGCGTGAACTAAGTACCAAAACTATCGAATACCTTTCAGCCCATCTAACCATCTAACTAAATCTATGAAAAACCAAATTAAAACAACATTTCTTTAAAAAAAATATTGACTATTTTTTCAAATACTGTATATTACCGTTTCTTTTGATAAAAAACTTGAACACAAAAGCTTACAAATTTATATATATAAAAATAAGGGACAATAAATTATGCCACAAATTAAAAGTGCAATGAAACGTGTTAAAACTTCTGCCGCTTCAGAAGAACGTAACAAAGTTCTAAAAAGCAGAATCAGAACAGCAAAAAACAAGTTCTACAATGCTATTGAAGATAAAAATAAAGAAGTTGCTCTAGAAGCATTCAATAAGTACTGCTCAAGTCTTGACAAAGCTGCAAAGAAAAAGATTATTAAGAAAAATAATGTTGACCGCAGAAAATCAAGAGCTTCTAAGAAACTTGCAGCAATATAAGTTAGAGGCTACTGTTACATGCATAAAACTTGTATTATAACAAACTTTTAGACAAGATTTCATATAATTTATGCATTTGTAATTTGATATCACTCAATATTTAACCTTGCGGCATCTTACCTTTAGCCTACTAAAGGCAAAAATGCCTTAAGGCAAAATCTTAAGCAATCTCAAATTAAACAGCCAGCCCTAAGTTGTAAAGATTGATTTCTTAAGGCCAATTTTGAATAACTATTCAAAATTGGTCTTTTTTTTTGAGGAAGATAGCTATACAACAAATTAATAAAAAATATTTGACTTCTCTGCACGTTTATATAATACTTCACAAAATATTTTACAATAGGGCTTCCTGTTTAATGTGAGATTACGTGAAATCTTGATTTAAAGCATTTTCGCCTTTAGTTCGCTAAAGGTAAGATGCAGCAAAGCAAGAGTTTGCGGGATATCACATTATAAATTCATAAATTACATGAACCTTATGCTAAATGGCAAAACACACCACCAAGTTTTGCTAGTCCCGCTCTGCGAGACTGCACTTATAGTGCATTAGAAAAAGGTTAACATACTGTCAACAAACATATTATGAATCGAACAGGAAACCCTAAATAACTGGCGCAAACAAATATATGCTAAACAAGATACAACAATTTATATTCTTCGCTCTATGCGTGATAACAATAAATATGTTCTCCAATACTCATTGCGAGGATAGATCACACTCTAAAAATGCAGAGTCAAATATAAAGAACACGATTTGTGAACACTGCGAGAGTTGCCACAAACAAGACAAAAAATCATATGTATCGCATAGTCAGTCGACAAAAACATCAAAGGTAAAATTCACAAAACAACTGCCTGTTATCAAGTATAATTTAACAACTGATGTAACTTGGATATTTAACAATAAATATGCCAATACATCACAAAAACAAGACCTCCCACACTACGTTCTTAACTCATCGTTTCTACTCTGATTAATATATTATAGTTATGTCTCATAAAAAAACAGACATAAGATTGCATGTCAATTTATTAAATATATTAAATATCAAAGAGAAACTTAATGATAAAAAAAATTATATTAGCCATGCTTGTAGGCTATATTACTCAATTACAAGCTATAACCCTAGAAGAGACTCTAACTCTTTCAAAGATTAACAATCATAAAACAAAGTCAATGGATCAACTGGTAACTGCTAAAGTTGCAGAAGCCAGACAGGCTATGACCCTTGAAAATCCGTATTTAGGATTTGAAGCCGAGAGCTTTGGTGGAAACCTAGGTGGACTAAACGAAGCTGAATACACTGCAACTCTAAATTTCACACTACCTTCAAGCGGAAATCGCAAGCGTCATGCAGCAGCAATCAATGCAGCTGGAGATGTCATTAGACAAAAAGCTACACTAACTGAAGCAGAACTAGAACAACAGGTGAAAATAATATTTGTGGAAGCTCTAGCAATTCAACTCAGGCTGAAGAATGCTAAAGAACAAAAGCAACTTGTTCTTCAGACTATAGTTGACTCTAAGCGCAGAATAGATGCAGGGATTGGCTCTGAACAGGAGCGATTGCAGGCTGAGCATAAACTCATAAAAATTAATATGAATATCGAACAGCAATCTTTTGAGATGAAACAGATACAAACCTTACTTAGTCTATATGCTGGCACAACCATCACTCATATCGAAGGAAATTTACTTGATTGGATTAATCAAGATATAGATGAATCTTTTTCAAAAAAGCATCCTCTATTACAAGAACTCAGTGCTGAAGAAAAATCTTTAGATGCAGAGTATGAGTTAGAGAAAAACAGTTGGAAGCCTGATGTAATTATGTTTGCAGGTGTTCGTCACGATGGTAGCGACGATGCTTCTTCATTTTTAGTTGGCTTTGAAGCTCCGTTACCAGTTTGGAATCGTAACACACATGGTTCCGAAGCTGTAAATCATCGTCGTTTAGCAATAGATTCACAACGCAAACAACTCGAGAAGGATATGTTAATTTTGTGGACAACGGCTATGGCAGAGTACAACAACGCTACCAATCAGATAACAACTATTCAAACTAAACTCCTACCTAAAATCAAAGAAGTTGAAGAGGCTACTTACGAAGGATATATAGATGGAATTTATCGGTTAACGGATCTTCTTCTGGTTCAAAGAGAAAAAGCTGAATTGGAAGCAACAATTATCGATGTGGCACTAGAGGCTGCAAACGCACTATGCATTATTGAATTTTTACAAGAAGAGAGACAAAATTAAAATGAAATATCTTATATTACTAACAAGCTTGGCATTAATCTTAAATGTTTATGCTATAGACGACCAAAACCATGCACACAACAAAGCTGAAGAAAATGTGGAGGAGAAACACGAAGAGTCAAAACATAACTCCCATGATTCCCATGAAAATGAAGAAGCACACGATGAGCATGACCACAGTGAACACTCGGACGCTGAAGAGAATCATGAGGAACACGATGAAGGGGAACCTGAGGACCATAATAGTCACGTAGAGGGTGTTGAGGTTCATGATGAACACAATAATAGTGAGCACGAAGTCGATAACCATGAGGCAAATGAGGCACACAATGACCTCGAAGAGGTTAAACATAACTCCCATGATTCCCATAGTTCCCATGAAACTAAAGAGGAACATGATGAGCATGTTGGCTGTGGCGAGCACGCAAAAGAACAAGACAAACATGCAGAAGATGAAGATGAGCATGCAGGACACAACCATGCCAAGGTTTCTGACGAGGATCACGAAGAGGAAACAGGAATATTTGTTAGCCCAGAGATGATAAAAACTGTTGGTATAAAAATGGAAAAAGTACAGGGTGGTGCTATTGTTCGTTATACAACTCTACCTGCTGAGATTAAATTAAACAGAAACAAACATACTGGAGTCTCTCCTAAATATGCTAGTACAGTGCGTCAAATTTTTGTTGAAATAGGTGACAAGGTAAAAAAGGATGATGTACTAGTATCTCTAGAAAATAGGTCAACCCTAACAGTCTACACCCTACTCGCACCTTTTGATGGAACAATCATTTCAAAAAATGTTGCCATTGGTGAGTCTGTGGAAGAGGGAACAAAACTCTTTGAGCTTGCCGATCTATCATCTGTTTGGGCTGATGTCAGTGTCTATCCAAAATACTTGCATAAAATTAAGAAAGGGAGCTCGGTTTCGATTGTTGCCACTGACAATCACACGGTAAAGGGTACAATAAGTTATATAAGTCCGTTAGCATCTGAAGAGACTAGAACATTCATTGCAAGAGTCGTGCTAGACAATGCTGGAACAGACTTCATACCTGGCTTTTTTGTGAGAGCAAAAGTACAACTTGATAAAAAAAATGTTGCCATAAGAATAAATCGTGCTGCGGTACAGACCATTTCTGGTGAACATGTTGTGTTTATTAAAGAACACAATAACTTTATAACCCAAGTCGTACAAACAGGATTCTATGATGATCAATATATAGAGATTACGAGTGGACTGAAGGTTGGAGATAGTTATGTTGCAAAGGGTGCATTTACACTAAAAGCTGAAATAACGACTACTGGACTTGATCCACATGCAGGTCATGGACATTAGGAGATAATATGTTTGAAAAATTAATAAATATGAGCCTTAAGAATAGAGGCATAATCTTGTTTGCACTACTTGCTGTTACGGCATTAGGAATATTTGAATATCGAAAACTTGATGTAGAGGCATTTCCAGACATCTCTCCAGTAATGGTTGCTGTCTTTACGGAAGCTGATGGTATGGCACCTGAGGAAGTTGAACAGTTTATAAGCTATCCAATTGAAAATTCAATGAATGGCCTGCCTAATGTTACTTTAGTTAAGTCTACATCCGCTTTCGGGATGTCTGTTGTATATGTATATTTTACGGATAATACTGATATGTATTTTGCAAGGCAACTTGTATCCGAACGATTAAATGCTGCTATGGACGATCTTCCGCCCCTACAGCAACCACCTGCTCTTGGTCCAATATCAAGTGGACTTGGACAGGTCTTTCTATATTACTTAACTTTGGAACCTGGAACTAATACTGAGGGACTTGATGAATTAACATACCTTCGAGACTTAAACGAGTGGGTTGTAAAAAGACAACTACAAACAGTTTCTGGAGTTACTGACATCCTAAGTGCTGGCGGACATGTCTTACAATATCAAGTCAAAGTTGATCCATTTCTACTGGAACAGTATGAGTTAACTATTGAAGATGTGGCAACCGCAATTCAATCTAACAATAGAAATGTTGGTGGACAATACTTACAACTAAATTCAGAAGAACACTTAGTGCGTGGTATAGGTCTATTAAAGGGACTTGAAGATATTCGTGGTATTGCAATAAAAAGTAGCAATGGTACTCCTATTACAATTGACGCTGTAGCAAATGTGGATTATGGAAAGGAGCTTCGCAGGGGGGTTGTAACTCTTGATGGAGAAGGTGAAATTGTAACAGGCATTGTAATGAAACTTTACAAAGCAAACTCAAGTGAAATTATAAAAGACCTATACGAAAAGGTTGAACAGGTTCAAACAGCTCTACCAGANGGTGTAAAAATTGTTCCATATTACGAACAANCTGACNTNGTNGACCGTTCAACATACACTGTTAAGGTTGCTCTAGTTCAAGGTATTGTTTTAGTACTGCTTGTACTTTTTGCATTTCTTGGCTGTATTAGAGCTTCAGTAATTGTTGCCCTATCAATGCCATTTTGTGCATTAATAGCTTTTATTGGGATGAATCTTTTTGGTGTGTCAGCAAATTTAATGTCCCTTGGAGGAATAGCCATTGCTCTGGGTATGCTAGTTGATGGCTCTATTGTGGTAACTGAAAATATCCACAGAATACTAGGGTTAGCACATGGTTCAAAAAAAGATCGTATAAGACTAATTGGCAAGGCTACAAATGAGGTTGGGCGACCTATTGCCTATGCTATTATTATTGTAATCACTGTTTTTCTGCCTGTTCTATCTTTACAAGCTGTAGAAGGTAAAATGTTTAGACCGCTAGCATTCACGGTGATACTTGCACTAATTGGCTCTATAATCTTTGCCTTAGTAATAGCTCCTGTGCTAGCTAGTTTTCTAATTAATGAAAAACCATACAAAGAGTCCTTATTCTTTAGAGCTATAAAAGCAACATACAAGTTTTTGCTTATTAGAGCACTAAAGTTTAGATTTGCTCTTTTCGTTGGTGTAGCAGCTCTAGTAGTAGTAGCAATTGTCGCACTTCAAAACTTAGGAACAGAGTTTATTCCAACTCTTGAAGAGGGTACAATTGTAATGACTGTAACGATGGCTCCTTCTATATCTCTTGACGAGGCCCAAAATACAATTCGGATTATCTCTCGTGAAGCTAAAAACATTAGTGGTGTAGATAGAGTTATCTCTAGAATTGGACGGCCTGAAGCTGGTAGCCATCCACACCCTATAAATTATTCGGAGATACAGATAGCTCTGCAACCTAACGCTGACAAGCCTAAAATAGTTAATCAACTTCGGGAAAAATTTGAAGATTTTCCGGGTATACAGATTAATCTATCTCAACCCATTCAAAATGAGTTCGACGAGCTACTGTCCGGTGTAAAGGCGCAGCTAGCAATCAAAGTATATGGGGAAGAGTTGGAAACCATACGACTCAAAGCAGAAGAGATTCGTAACGAGATTGCATCTGTGCCTGGTTTAGTTGACTTATCTGCGGAACAAAGTATGGGACAGCCACAAGTGAAGATAATTGTAAACCGAGAAGAGTGCGCTCGATATGGTGTAACAACAGACCGTGTACTTGAAAAGATTGAAACAGCAATTGGTGGAAAGATCGTTGATACCCTATATAAAAACACAAGACGATATGATATACATCTCAGATATGACGAACAATATAGACAAACACCGGATGCCCTAAAGCAACTATTTATACGATCAAACAGTGGTGCTTTAATCCCCTTAGATACTTTGGCAACAATAGAACAAGTTGAAGGACCGCTACAAATAAACAGAGAGAACAATCAAAGACGTTGGACTGTTCAAGGTAATATTGAGAATAGAGCATTAAGTGATGTGCTAACTGACATAAAAACCAAAATTGCAACAATACATATGCCAAAGGGTCTATTCGTTGAATATGACGGGCAGTTCAAACAGCAACAACAAGCTATGAAACGCCTTAGTATAATTGTTCCAATTGTTATTATATCAATATTTGTTCTGCTTTGGATTGCATTTCACTGTTTTAGGCATGCTTTAATGGTTATACTAAATGTGCCAATGGCTCTAATTGGAGGTGTATTTGGATTAATATTAACACATCAATATCTATCTGTTCCGGCATCAATTGGGTTTATTGCCCTCTTTGGAATAGCAATGCAAGACTCAATGGTGATGCTGAGTGATTTTATTGTTCTAAGAAAGGAGGGACAGAACGTACGTGATGCAGTAATAAATGGTAGTTTAATTCGATTTAGACCAGTAATTATGACAACTCTTACTACTCTACTTGGACTGCTACCTCTGATGCTCTCAAACAGTCCAGGAGCTGAAGTTCAACGCCCTCTAGCGGCAACGGTGATATTTGGGTTAGCAACATCAACTCTCTTAACTCTCTTTGTTTTACCAGCAATATATCTTACTGTGGAAAAAAAACGAACACTATCATCCAAGAGTAGCTAGTTTCTCTCTACTAAAGGCTTCCTCTTGAATTCAAGAGGAAGCCCTATTTACATATGTAATATCACCATTTCTTTGTTTCGCATTCAATCGTACAGACGTGATTTATCGCGTCTCTCCCCTATTTTCAAAATTACGCAATTTCTAATTGAAAACTAACTTAAAACAAGAACTTAGAACGTTATAAACATATAAAGCTTGAAAAAATTTAGAATTTATGGATAATGTTAGACATTAACAATTTTACAAGAGAATAATAATGATAGAGATAACCAGTTTTTCAAATCCAAGAATAAAAGAGATAACCAAACTCAGAAAAAGAAGCCACCGCGACAAATCAGGGCTAATGATTATCGAAGGATATCGCGAAATAAAAAGAGCCCTAGCTGCCAACATACAGATAACGGAGTTATACTTTGCCGAAGAGTTTTTTCAACAGGATAGTATGAATGATTTTATCGATAAGTGTAAAAATGCAGAAATTAAACTCTTTCAATGCAGCAAGGCAATCTTTGAAAAGATATCCTACCGAGATAACCCCGATGGACTATTAGCTCTTGCTCCACAAATTAGTAATGGCATGGAAGTTCTGGATAACTTAAAAGAAAATCCACTGATTGTTGTTGCAGAAGCTGTTGAAAAACCGGGCAACCTTGGAACAATTTTGCGTTCTGCAGATGGTGCAGGTGTGGATGCCGTGATTATTTGCGACAAATGTACAGACATCAACAACCCGAATGTTGTAAGAGCAAGCACTGGAACTATTTTCTCTATACATATTATTGAAACATCAACTGAAGAAACTATAGAGTGGCTTCAGAAAAACAATTTCACAATTGTTGCAACAACGCCGCATACTGATAAGCTATATACAGACATAAACATGACTGGACCGACTGCAATTGTTGTGGGAACTGAAAAAGATGGTCTGTCAGACAAATGGCTTAATCAGAATAATGCAGAGGTGAAAATTCCAATGCTCGGCATTGCCGATTCGCTCAATGTGTCAACCGCGACAACCATTCTGCTATACGAAGCATTGAGACAAAGAACTAAATAATGGTTAGTTTTTAGCTATTAGCTAGGACACTGCCGTGGGCAGGAAAACTTTGTTCTTGTTATGTTTCCTAGGGCTTCACCCTAGGCTCTGTTTTTTCGGGCTGTCAGCCCTTTTCCACGCCGGAGCGACGCGGCTACAGTTCAGTGTTCGACTCTCTTTATAGTGTGCTGTAGCGTCGACCGTTGGTCGTCGAATTAAATAAATACCGCAGGAGGCTTTCCGCACCTATCTAACCATCTAACCAACTAACTATCTAACAAACCATATTAACCATTATTATTAACTTAATGTTTGTTGACCCCGAACCCACAGAACTACAGAAAAATATTCCTAAAAATTCACTTTGTCTGGATGCATTCCTGAGCCGGCAAAATACTCCATTGCATTTATGGCAGACATATCATCCTTAGATATCTCAAAATCAAATACCTGTGCATTTTCCTCGATTCTAGATGGTGTTACAGACTTTGCAAGCGGTAAGACATCATTTTGCAAGCACCAGCGTATACAGAGCTGTGCAACTGATTTGTTGTATTTATCCGCAATTTTAATCAACAACTCATTAGAAAGCATTTTACCAGTTCCAAGCGGACTCCATGCCTCAACTAATATATCGTGAGACCTACAATATTCTACTGTCTCAGCCTGCATCTGCCCAGGATGAAATTCTATCTGGTTGACCATTGGTTGAACTTCAGCATCTTTTAGAACTTCAATATGGTGAGGAAGGAAGTTTGACAAACCAATAGCACGAATTCGTCCAGACTTGTATAGTTCTGTCATAGCCTTCCAAGTACCTTGATTTATGCTTTCCCAGTCATCAAAACGAGATGGCGAAGCCGGCCAGTGAATTAGATAAAGGTCTAGATATGATAAATCCAGATCTGAAACAGTTTTATCATAAGCAGCTAATGTTTTTTCGTAGCCTCTTTGTGAATTCCCGACTTTGCTTGTCACAAATAATTTTTCTCTACTGATGCCAGATTCTTTTATTCCCTGCCCCACACTTGTCTCGTTTCCATATGCTGCAGCAGTATCAATGTGACAATAACCTGCTGAAATAGCTGTCTTTATGGAGTTTACTGCAGTTGCATCATTTGGAGTCTGCCATGTTCCGAAACCTAAACATGGAATTTTGTATCCATTATTTAGCTTAAAAGTATCACTTATATTATTCATCTCTAATCTCCCATATTTTTTTATACATTGCCAAAAGTTTTATCTACTTTTCAGCCCTATCTTTTTCAATATTCAATAACCAAGAACGTCCAACATCGACCCAGCTACTAAACTAAAAAATGTTGCGTTTAAAATGAAAAGTCTCATTTCTTTTAGTAGCTGGGCAACATTCAACATCGAATTAAAGACACTGCCGTGGGCAGGAAAACTTTGTTTTTGTTATTTCTCCTAGGGTTAAAACCCTAGGCTACAAAGATGTCGCCCCGCTGGGGCTATTTTCACCCACATAGTCAGGCTTTTCCGTGCCAGAGCAACGTGGCGAGTGACGCATGACTCATGACAAAAAACTATAAAGGCTGATTAACATCGAATCAAATAAATATCTGCGAAAGCTTTTCCGGCATTAACCATTAACAATTAATCATTAACCATTATTTATTGATTCTCGAAATTTTAGCACCCAGCTGTCTTAGCTGCTCTTCCACATTCTCATAGCCACGGTCGATACATTCTGCATTACCGATATAGCTGGTGCCATCTGCGGTCAAAGCAGCAATTACCATTGCAATACCGGCACGAATATCAGGACTGGACATTTTCGTGCCACGCAATTGACTTGGACCGCTCACAACAATTCGGTGCGGATCGCACTGAACAATCTGTGCTCCCATTGTAATCAATCTGTCAACAAAGTACATGCGACTCTCAAACATCTTTTCAAAAAATAGAATAGTACCCTCAACTTGTGTTGCAAGAACAATTGCCGCACTCATCACATCAGAAGGAAATGCAGGCCAGATTCCATCATCAATCTTTGGTATTGAATCACCAAAATCTTTTTGAACACAAAGCTTCTGATCTCCAGGAATATAAATACTCTTATCCGACAGTTCCCAAGTGACGCCTAATTTTGACATCTGCTTGTATAATATCTTAAAATGTAAAGGATCTATGTTTTTTACGGTTAACTCACCACCTGTAGCAAGCGCTGCTACAATAAAACTTGAGGCATAAATATAATCGGACGAAACATCACATGTTGCTCCATGCAGTTCTTGTACCCCATTGATAACAAGATGATTTGTCCCAATCCCTGAAATATCTGCGCCCATTGCATTCAGAAGATTGCAAAGATCAACTACATGTGGTTCACATGCAGAGTTAAACATTGTTGTTCTATCATCTGCTAGAACTGCTGCCATAACAATATTTTCTGTTGCGGTAACACTTGCTTCGTCTAATACAATATCTGCACCTTTTAAAGACTTTCTTTTGAATGAGAACAGTTCTCCATTAACGGAGAAGTTTATACCTAGCTCCTTGAGACCGTCAAGATGTGTATCAAGACGACGCTTTCCAATTACATCTCCTCCTGGAGGGTAAAGATTTATTTCTCCAAATCTGGCAGCCATTGGTCCGGCAAACAAAATTGATGACCGGGCATCGTTACATAGAGCTTCGGAAAGAGTATTCTTGTTGATGTTATCAGCCTGAACTGTAACAGTATGTTCCTTTTTATTAACTTCAACTGATGCTCCAATATCTTCCAATATCTTAAGCATTGTTAAAACGTCTTTAATGATTGGTACATTTCTTAAAGTTACAGCATGACTGGTAAGTATTGTTGCCGCAATCATCGGCAGGGCTGCATTTTTGTTGTCTGGGGCTTCAAGAACACCTGAAATCGGTGTCCCTCCTTCTATTTTCAATTCTGGCATTTAGTAAATCTTTCCTGTTCTTGATAAATTATGGCTCTGTCACGGTTTCCGTGGGCGAGACGTTTTTGTTCGACCCAGCTACTAAAAGAAACGAGACT
>JGI1221J13441_10000369_pt1 | contig 20684 bp, 17 predicted proteins | sample LakVidmifraction_4_FD_13441 | JGI IMG/M metagenome (IMG submission 13441) | reverse complement strand
CATCTCTTACACATTCAGAGAGCGGCACTGCATCGGGGATTCGGCGAATAATCAGTGATGCATGGTAAAGCAGAGGCCCGCGCAAACAATAGCCGGCGGCGATAGGCTCGGGTACCGGCAAACCCTTCTTGAGGAGCTTGTTCAACAACCGGAATTCAGCGAGCGACCGAACAGCATCCGTATGGGTGAATACGTAAGCTCGTCGGATATAGCGCCCAGGCAATCCTCCGCGGCAAAAGTGCCGCAAAACAAGTTCGCCACAAGGTGCATGAACAAACCAAGCGGCGCCTCGACCACCTTTGGTGACGATAACCGCTTGCTCACCCCAGAATACCGGGTCAAACCAGGCTTCCTGGAAGCTCTCTCTGACGGCATGGGACACAAGATAACCGCCAGTGTCGCCAATGTGTTTGGTATAGTTTGTCCCCACAGGGGCATTACCGCACGTGCGTCAGCCAATCACTATGCTGCGGGAGCTTCCCTTGCACCGCATCAAAATACATAGCCTGTAGCTTTTCGGTAACCGGCCCACGCTTGCCCGCGCCGATAGTGCGGCCGTCTAGCTCTCGGATTGGCAGCACTTCTGCCGCGGTACCTGTGAAAAATGCCTCATCAGCCACGTACACTTCATCACGAGTAATACGGCGCTCTTTAACGGGAATATTCAGGTCGGCGGCGAAATCCAGAATGGTCTGGCGGGTAATGCCTTCCAGGCAGGAGGTCAGCTCTGGCGTATGCAGAACACCGTTGCGCATAATGAAGACGTTCTCGCCGGAGCCTTCAGCTACATAACCTTCGTTATCCAGCAGCAACGCCTCCTCACAACCACTTGCAATGGCTTCGTTAAGTGCCAGCATGGAGTTGATGTAGTTGCCGTTCGCCTTGGCCTTACACATGGTGATGTTCACGTGGTGACGGGTAAAAGAAGAGGTGCGCACCTTGATGCCCAGTTCCTTGGCTTCTGGCGACATGTAAGAAGGCCAGCTCCAAGCGGCGACCATTACGTGCACTTTTAAGTTTTCGGCGCGCAGACCCATTCCTTCGGAGCCCAGAAAAGCCATCGGGCGTATGTAGGCTTCGTCTAGGTTGTTGTCACGAACAGCCGCACACTGAGCATCGTTAAGCTCTTCTTTGCTGAACGGCATTTTCATATTCAAAATGTGGGCAGACCGGAACAGGCGATCTGTATGGTCTTTCAGGCGAAAAATAGCCGGGCCGTTCGCAGTGTTGTAGGCGCGCACTCCTTCAAAACAGCCCATGCCGTAATGCAGGGTGTGGGTCAGGACGTGAGTTTTGGCTTCCCGCCAGGGAACCATTTCACCATCCATCCAGATAACGCCATCGCGATCGGCCATCGACATGCTTCGTTGCTCCTAAAAAAGCGGTTTTCGGGGATACAGTATTCTAGCAGGAAATTTTGACGGAACGACACCCGGCCCGCTATCCCACCATGATTTTCTGCCAGGCAGACCGAATACAACGCCGCTCGTCCAAAAACGCATCCCCTGACACCTGGCTGTTAAGATTTTGCAGAGCCCGACGATGAATGCTTGAGCGCAACGCAATGTAGGCTTCGCGCAGCTGCTCAGCTTCTTCTACCGGCAACACCCCAGCCCGGCCCAGTTCTTCCATTTGCCGGATATTATCAGACCACCCAGTCAATTCTGGGTGCGACTCACTCCATGCCAACATGAGGTACTGCACCATAAACTCCATATCCACAATGCCGCCTGCGTCATGCTTAATGTGGAAGGTGTCCTCGCGCCGGCTTTCTGGTGTGCCCAGATTGGCCCTCATTTTCTCACGCATCTCTACCACTTCTTGACGCAACGCTTCTTTGTCACGCTTTTGGCACAGTATGTTGTGTCGGACAGCTTCAAAGGCGGCAAGTGCTTCAGAGTTCCCGGCAACCCCTCTAGCCCTTGCCAGAGCCTGGTGCTCCCAGATCCAGGCGTCATTGCGCTGATATTTTTCAAAAGCTTGTAGCGTGCTCACCAGCAATCCGGAATTACCCGACGGCCGCAATCGCATGTCGACCTCATACAACTGGCCAGATGGCGTCTGGGCATTGAGTATGTGAACAATTCGTTGCCCTAAACGGGTGTAAAAAACCGCGTTGTCAATTGGCTTTTCGCCATCGGTCGCCAGCTCCGAATCCGCCGTATGAACAAACACCAGATCAAGGTCCGAAGTGTAGCCAAGCTCAATGCCACCGAGCTTTCCATAACCGACAACCGCAAAATCTGTTTCGTTAGTAGCGCCGCCAGCACGACCCGGATAACCATGGCGGGCAACCAGGTTGGAAAACGCGACATCGACAACGTGATCAAGAACAACCTCAGCAATCCAGGTTAGATAATCACTCACCTTCATCAGCGACAAGGTGCCCTTCAGCTCGGACGCAGCAACGCGAAGCGTATGAGCTTTTTTAAAATGCCGCAGCGATTCCATCTGATTTTCCAAGTCGTCGTAGGAAATTCGCAGCATTTGCTGGCGCAAATCATCCTGCAATTCGTCTCTTGCGGGCGGGTGGTACAGGCTCTCAGCGTTCAGTAGTTCATCCAGCAGCAGCGGGGTTTCTGCCAGCTGTCGCGCAATCCAGGGGCTCTCACTACACAGGTTGACCAACTGAGTACGAGCCCCCGGATTTTCCAGAAGCAGCATCACATAAGCGGTTCGGCGTAAAATAGCTTCAACCAATAGAAGAACACGAGACAAGGTTTCTGAGGGATTCGCTACCTCGGTCAACGCCTCAAGCAATACCGGCATGAACTGGTTCAGCCGTTTACGACCCTGGGTCTGCATGGTTTGAACCGTGCGACTGTCGCGCAGGCTGCTAAGCAGGCTCAAACTGCCGGCCGGATCTTCGTAGCCGTGTTTTTCAAGCCATTGCGTGTCTGAGGCCTCATCAACCTCCGCTAACCAGAGCTCAAACCAACCCTCATCAAGGGCAGATTGCGCGCTCTCTTCGCTCTCTTCTGTGGCAATGATATTAGCAAAGTGGGTGGCCACGTTTTCCCGGTGTTGCGCCAGAGTTTTCTGGCAATCCTGCCAGCCTTCAAAGCCCATGATCAACGCAACCCGCGCTCGCGAAAGCTCGTCTTCGGGTAGCAGCTGGGTTTGTTTGTCTTCCATGCCTTGTAGAGCGTGCTCTAGGTTGCGGAGAAAAACATAAGCCTCGCGAAGCTCTTTAATCACTGGCGAAGGCAAAAGCTCAAGGGCCTCAAACTCATTCAGGATGACCAACAGTTCGCGCTGCTGCAACTCCCTGTCGCGACCGCCGCGAATAAGCTGGAATGCCTGAACCACAAACTCAATTTCCCGAATACCACCGCTGCCGAGCTTGATGTTGTTCTCCAGCCCTTTCCTGCGAACTTCGCGGCTGATCATCGCCTTCATAGTACGCAAAGACTCGAATGCGCTGAAATCTATGTATCTGCGATACACAAACGGCCTGAGGCTTTCCATAAGAACTTGCCCTGCCTCGGGGTCTCCAGCCACTATCCGGGACTTCACCATGGCGTAACGTTCCCAGTCCCGGCCCTGGTCCTGATAATAGGTTTCCAGCGCAGCAAAACTCAGCGCAAGGGCACCACTTTGCCCATAAGGGCGCAGGCGCATATCCACACGAAACACAAATCCATCGGCGGTAATCTGATCCAAGGCTTGAATCAAGCGCTGGCCTAACCGGATGAAAAATTGCTGGTTATCAAGGGAGCGTCGACCGCCCCGGGTTTCACCTTTTCCGGGAAACGCGAAAATCAGATCAATATCCGACGATACGTTCAGCTCGCGGCCGCCCAGCTTTCCCATACCTATAACAATCAAGGATTGCGGTGCCTCCACACCTGATACTGGGTCGACCCCCCAAGGCGTGCCGTACTGCTCGCAGGCCGCTTGATGCAGCCAGTCGAGCGCAGCCTGAATACACACCTCTGCAAACGCGCTAGTGGCTGTTATGGTTTCCGGAAGGTCTGCCCAGCGCATCACATCCCGCCAGATAATGCGGAACTGCGTTTCCCGACGAAAACGGCGCAACGCAGCATGCAGGCCGGGCTCGTCAGTCACCTCCACAAGATACTCATTCCAGCGCGTCTGGAGATAATCTGGGGTGGTTGGCTCGCTCAGCACGCGCGACTCCAGAAGAGTTTGCACCTGCTCCGGGTGCCGCTCAAGCGTCTGGCGCAGAAACAGGCTTCGGGCCACGGCCTGAGCAACCACTTCGGCCGAGATTCTGGCATCTTTCAGCAGCCAGCCAGGCAAACCTTCCGGAAAAACCGACGACCAACTGGCAGCGACATCGCCTGCCAGCGACAACGGAAGGCAACTCCATGGTTCAGACATAATGCAAACCCCTGTCTCTCTGTTATATTTCCGTTACTGTATAACGAACTTACCCGAGACTGAACAGGCTAATACCGGATGCTAAGAAACCGCTTTCCCCTTAACGCCGAACATGAGAAAAGCCACGTACCCATGGGCGGACTCATCCGGAAGCGGGTGAAGCGTCTGTTCATGATTCTGATCGCGCTGCTGGCCACCCAGATACTGATTATCTGGGCGGTTGAAGACCTGTCTCTGTTCGAGTCACTGTGGATGACAATGACCACCATCGCCACGGTAGGCTACGGCGATTACGCTCCCGTCACCTACATCGGCCGGATCAGCACCATCCTGCTCATGTTCGTTGGCGCCATCACGCTGCTGACTCTGATTGTCAGCGATTTTATCGAGTACCGGTTCTACCGCCGGGAACGAATTCTAACCGGACGCTGGATCTATAAAATGAACAACCACATTGTCATTATTAATACCCCGAAGCACGGCGGCCTGACGTACTTCATGCGTTTTGCCACGCAAATCCGTTCTGTACAGGGCTACGAAACCATTCCCATCATGATACTCACGCGCGAGTTTCCAGATGGCCTTCCAGCCGAGCTATCTGACCTCGGCATCGTGCATTTCCATGGATCCGGGTTCGATCCAGACGCGCTGAAGGCGGTACATGCGGGAAGTACACGGCATATTGTTGTGCTGGCCGCCGACGAAACTGACCCGCACTCAGACAGTCTAACGTTCGACATATCTCATCGCCTCAGCGAGCTTAACCTTGGCCAGAAAACCACTGTGGAGTGTGTTACGGATGCGAACCGTAGCCGCTTTAAAGAACTGGGTGTACGATCGATTATTCGCCCAGTTCGCACCTATCCGGAAATTATGGTGCGCTCCGTGGTTGCCCCGGGGTCGGAAAAAGTGCTGGAAGACATGTTCAATTACGAGCAGGATCACCCGCACCGCTACGATCTGGAGCTTGACGGACTCAACTGGGCTGATATTGTCAGCGCACTGATTCGCCACGGCATTGGTACTGCGTTGGCGTATATAAATGCTAGCGACGAGGTTATCTGCTACCCGCCCGTGACCGATGAAATCGAGGGGAAAGGGCTTATCGTGCTGGTCAAATCAAACGATCCGCCGGATCTTGAGGTTATAAAAGACGCACTGAACCGCTATCGCATTTTTCTGGATAAATGGAGAGACCTGCAGGACGAGGCCAACATAGCCGACTCTTCAGCGCCCACTGCTCACTGAGCAAATTTACCAGGCATTGTCTATGGAATCCGTGCTTTTCCAGCCGGAAGACTGCTTTTCTCGGTTAGCCAGCAGGCCAAGCTGGCATTGACCAAGCTCTGGCTCGCCGAGCAACTCGCTGGGGGCTTCACCATTAGCCAAGCGCTCAAGCAGCGCAGAAAACGTTTGCCCTAATCCGCTGGCTTCAGCGTAAGTGCCGAGCAACTGGAGATCTAAGCCTTCAAAGGATACAGCCTTCTGCTCCAGCCATGCATTGCTGAGCTGCTGCAAAAGCCGATCAAGGTCATCGTGCTCGCTGGCATTAGCACCTAGATGTTCTGTAACCACCGCCCCTGTTTTATGTATTCCCGCAAGGTGGTAACCCTGCTCTGCTTTGCTGATCAGGTTCAGAAAAACCGGGCATGTTTGTGCCAACCTTTTTGCCCAAACAAGCAGTCGGCTGGGGTCACCGGATACCAGCTCAAACTCCACTTCGTGGAGTGGTTTAGTATGGGGGCTGGCTATAACCACACCGTCGTCCACTGCACACTCGATCACGGCCTCGCCATCGTCCAGCATGACGACCTGGCGGGTAAAATTAGTTTCGAAAACGGGTGCAAGCCGGGCCAAGTTTATTCGGTCTCCCAGCGGCGTATCTGCCAGCAAGCCCAGTGACAGCGAAGGCCCCGGGAGCGGCCATTCCCATTCTTCACGACGATGCGCACCATTAACAAACTCACCACGGGTTTTGAGGGTCTGTATATACCGGTCTCCGGCCTGGCGCACACGCAGGGCAGCTTGCTGATGATTAAGCTCTGCATCAGGTGTGTCGTAGTAGCTGTTCACCAGGGATTTCTTGTCGCCTTTTGTCGCCTCGGGCTGAGCCTGCAACCAACTCAGCGCTTTTATTAAACCGCCCGGCTCAAGGCTCAGTTTTATTTCCAGCTCTTCAGCCATTCCTCACGCACCTTTAAATTCTGAGAACCCAAAAACACAAAAACCGGCGACCCTGAGGTCACCGGTTTTCAATACTAACTCACTAATTAGCTGGTTAGCTGATCAGAAGTAGTAAACACCACCCACGTTGATCTGGTTGATTTCTTCGTCAGCAGTGCCGTTGTCGTTGTTGCGCTGAGCCAGCTCTGTGTAAACGTAAAGGTGGTCAGATACGTTGTGCAGGGCCTGCAGCGTGATCACGTCAACGTCAAGGTCGCTGGTATCCGCTGACGCCATTTCGTAAGCGGCACGGAAAGTGTTGGCACCCATGCTGTAGGTTGCCATCACACCGAACTGATCACGACCCTCCTCACCTTCGAGAGAGAACTTTTGGTCGTCACTGCCGCCTGTACCATCACCGTCTACGAAGCCGTCTACGCCCTTACGTGTGTCGTAATAAGCGTCCAGCACCAGACTGCCAAGGGCGTATTCAGCCGAAAGACCATAACTGTTTTCGTTGCTGGTGTCGGCCGCGCCGTCGTTGGAGTCCATGACAAAAGACAGTGTCAGTGCGTCCACGCTGTAGCTGGCAGCCAGCTGATATGGGCGCTTCTCATCGCCACCGGGGTAACTAGCATCGCTTGCACCTTGGATCTGAACGCCTGCGTGCAGTGTCAGACCACCGAAGCTCGGCGAGGCGTACTGAAGCATGTCACCTTCACCAGTGGTGTAGCTGGCGTAAGGGTTAAGGCCGGCATACTCAAAGACCCAGTTACCGTAGTCACCCAGAAGTGATTCGTACTGGGTATCGTCTGAACCGATCCAAACCTGACCGAAGCTGTCGCCACGAACACCAATGTATGCTTCGTCCATGTCGACTAAGCCGTTATCCGGGCCTTTTTCGTCTGCTGCACGGACTTCCAGCTCGACCCTCATGAAGCCTTCAATGCCAGGAGCAATTTGATGGTCGTGCGTAAAACCAAGAGTGGTGCCGTTATCGGCGTGTTGACCGCCACTACCGTTGACGTCGGAGTCAGAATAAGTATAAACATACTGAATGTTGCCGTAAAAATTCGGCATAGCATCCATTTTTTCGGTAAGGTGCAAGATCGACATGGCGGGTTCAGGCATCTCTGCTGCGACTGCGCCTGAGAATGAGATAGCAGCAATAGCGGATGCAATGAGTGTTTTTTTCATGTTGTATGTCCTTTTGCGAGTTATGTCAGGTTTTAACAACGGGTTAATCCCGATTTTTTTAGGGCGCCCCAGGTCAACTGGATGGCTCCGACTTTAGGGTTGCAACATGTCAACTCTATGACATTACAGCAACTTTTTTTGTTATTGAGGCCTGCACCTAGCCAGGTCTTTATAGTTCAGTGACTTACAGCGCCATCTTAAAGCACTGCCTGATGACTCTGTTTTAGTACAACAGCGTCTGTTTTGCAAATATTTAATGTCGAATTTTAAGTCTGCTTGGCACCAGAAGCATAAAGGTTACCGGCCCATCATTAATCAGGTTCACTTTCATGTCTACGCCAAAACACCCTTCTTTAACCCTTCCTACACCCACGCTCATGCGTGCATGGTCAATAAATTGGGTATAGAGGCTGTTTGCCGCTTCCGGGGAAGCGGCACAAGAGAAGCCAGGGCGAGTACCAGAGGAGGTATCGGCTGCAAGTGTAAACTGGGGAACAACCAGTAGGGCACCTCCTGTATCGAGCACACTTCGGTTCATCTCCGCGCTCCACACCCAGAAACAAAAGGATGCCGGTATCTATCCGCGATATTTCGCGCCCATCCACTTCGACGCTCGCTTTTGTTACCCGCTGGATAAGCCCTTTCATCCGCTTCTCTGGAAATCCCGATCACATGAGGATTAAAAACAGGTAAGAGTGTATCCATGCACACGGATTCCCGCAACCCTCTGAAGGCATAAGATATCAGCCCGCATTTTTGCTCGTTTTAGCCATCACTTCATCAACGCCGCGCATGAGCGCATCCACGATGGCTGGCTCAGAAGCAGAATGCCCGGCGTCGCGAATAATGCGTAAATCTGCTTCGGGCCATGCCCTGCTGAGAGCCAGTGCATTATCCAGCGGGCAAACCATATCGTAACGCCCGTGAACAATAATGCCGGGTATGTCTCGGAGCTTATGGGCATCCCTAACAATCTGATTGTTTTCAAGAAACGCGGAATTCATAAAGTAATGGCACTCGATTCGCGCCAACGCAATCGCAACATGAGGATGACTAAAATGAGCAACAACCCGGGGGTTCGGGTGCAGCGTTGCGCAACGCCCCTCCCAAACCGACCAGGCTTTTGCCGCCTGAATCTGTTCCAGCTCGTTGCTGCTGGTTAGCCTACGATAGTAAGCGCTTACCATGTCCCCACGCTCACTCTCGGGAATCTGCGCCTCAAACTCTTGCCAGTAATCTGGGAATACTCGGCTTGCGCCGTCCTGATAAAACCAGGAAATATCCCGCGGGCGGCACAGAAAAATACCCCGAAGCACAAGCCCCAGCACCCGCTCAGTATGCGTCTGCGCGTATACCAAACTGAGGGTCGACCCCCAGCTCCCGCCGAATATCAGCCAGCGATCGATACCCAGAAACACGCGGATGGTTTCCATATCCTGAACCAGCTTGTCGGTGCTGTTGCCCGCCAGCTCGGCCAGGGGCGTTGAACGGCCAGCGCCGCGCTGATCCATCAGGATGATCCGGAAACGCTCTGCATCAAAGAAACGACGATGATAGTCCTCGCATCCCCCACCAGGGCCGCCATGCACGAAAAGAACTGGAATACCCTCAGGGTTGCCACTTTCCTCAACGTAAAGTTCATGGGGCGCGTCCACCGCCAGCTTATGGTTGGCGTAGGGTTTGATATCTGGGTACAAGGTGAGCATAGGCCACTCCGATGATCAGGTGAAATTCCATAACATTGTAGCGGAGTTACCTAAACAGTGAACCGCCTTTAAAGAAAGCGAAGACCAAAAAAAGGCCGGGGCTGTTACCAGCGCCGGCCTGATTCAAAGCGGGAACATTACTTCTTGTTCGCGCGCTTACGATCGTTCTCGGTAAGGTGCTTCTTGCGCAAACGAATGGACTTAGGCGTTACTTCCACCAGTTCCTCGTCGTCAATAAATTCCAGCGCCTGCTCCAAAGTGAACTTGATCGGCGGCACAAGAGGAATGACTTCATCCTTGCCAGAGGCACGCATGTTGTCGAGCTTCTTGCCCTTGGTGGGGTTGATCACCATATCGTTTTCACGGCTATGAATACCACAAAGTTGCCCTTCGTAGATTTCCTGACCGGGATCGAGGAAGAGCTTGCCACGGCTCTGGAGAGTTTCCAAAGAGTAGGTCAAGGCTGTGCCTGTTGCCATGGATACCAGTACGCCGTTCTGGCGGCTGGTCACATCACCACCTTTAATGGGCCCGTAATGGCTGAAGGTTGAGGTGAGAATGCCTGTGCCGGATGTCATGGTCAGGAAGGTATTGCGGAAGCCAATCAGGCCGCGCGCAGGGATGGTGTATTCAAGACGCATACGGCCTTTGCCATCCGGAACCATGTTGGTCAGATCGCCCTTACGCACCCCCATCTGCTCCATCAAAGCGCCCTGATGCTGCTCTTCAATGTCGACAATAACGTTTTCGTATGGTTCTTGCTTCTCGCCGTCCACTTCCCTGATAACCACTTCCGGGCGACCTACCGCCAGCTCGAAGTTTTCACGGCGCATGTTTTCAATCAGAACCGACAGGTGCAGCTCACCACGACCAGACACCTTGAACTTGTCCATGGAATCGCCGTCTTCAACCCGCAGAGCCACGTTGTACAGCAGTTCTTTTTCCAATCGCTCTTTAATGTTCCGGCTAGTTATGAACTTGCCTTCCTTGCCACAGAACGGTGAGTCGTTAACCTGGAAGGTCATGGATACCGTGGGCTCATCTACCGTAAGCGGTGGCAGGGCCTCTACGTTGTTCATGTCGCACAGGGTATCTGAGATGTGCAGCTTATCTAGGCCGCTTACACAAATGATGTCACCCGCCTGAGCTTCGTCAACTTCTACACGCTGCAAGCCGGAGTGACCCATAATCTTGAGAATTCGACCCTGGCGTTTTTTACCATCAGCGCCAATGGCAATCACCGGCGAGTTGGCTTTGATCTTGCCGCGGGCGATGCGGCCAATACCAATTACACCAAGAAAGCTGCTGTAATCGAGCTGGGATATTTGCATCTGGAAGGGGCCTTCCCGGTCAACGGACGGCGCAGGCACGTGGTCCACGATGGCCTGGAAAACGGCATCCATATTGTCGGCAAGGTTTTCGTGCTCAAGACCGGCGACGCCATTCAGGGCACTGGCGTAGACAATCGGGAAGTCCAGCTGGTCGTCGGTAGCACCGAGGCTGTCAAACAGATCGAAAACTTGCTCCACAACCCAGTCTGGGCGTGCACTCGGGCGGTCAATCTTGTTCACTACCACAATTGGGCGTAGGCCGGCCGCGAAGGCTTTTTGAGTGACAAAACGAGTCTGTGGCATGGGGCCGTCGATGGAATCAACCACCAACAGCACACAGTCAACCATGCTCATTACCCGCTCCACTTCGCCGCCAAAATCTGCGTGGCCCGGGGTGTCTACGATATTAATATCGTAGCCGTGCCATTTAAGAGCGGTGTTTTTGGCAAGGATGGTAATGCCCCGCTCTTTTTCTTGGTCGTTGGAGTCCATGACACGCTCGTTCTCGAGCTCTTTGCGATCCAACGTGCCAGATAGACGCAGTAGCTTGTCTACGAGGGTGGTCTTACCATGGTCAACGTGGGCAATAATGGCGATATTACGAAGTTTTTCAATCACAAAATTATTCCTGCGGAATGCACTCAATGACCTGAGAAAGCCGTTCAGGGGCAACCCTGCACACGCCAACCCAAATCTGTAAAATGAACTCATCCACCGGAGCCCAAAGGCCCGGCGCCTCACACGTGACAACCAGATCGATAATCCGGGCACATGCGGAGAAAATGAAGCGGCGCGCAGTATACCGAAAACTCTGCACCGTTTATATGCAGAAGAACGCCTATTTCTTAATCAGTTTCATCAAGCAACCTTAACGCACCACTTTCGCGCGGTCTCAAAACCAATCTCACAGCAATGCACCAAAACTGTGCAAGGTTTCATTGCCGCAGAAGTCCACCCAGGGAAATACCCCCTCACCGGCGTGCGCAAAGCGCGCTACCCGGCAAAAAACCACCAATTCAGGGTCGCTACTTAAACCTGGCAAGCACCTTGCTTTAATCTACCCACTAGGCTTTTTAACCTTCTGTACAGCTGAAATGTGAAGGTAAGAACCAACAGCTTTTGCTAAGCTGCGCAAACCTGTAACGCAGACCGGAATTCAGTCTCACAGAACCATCCGGAACACCGATCACGAATACACCCGCAGTGCGGGATTACTTACGGAGCATGCATAATGTCCAAGACAGTTGATTTGATCAAAGAACACGAAGTCAAATGGGTTGATCTGCGCTTCACCGACACCCGGGGTAAAGAGCAGCACATAACCATGCCTGCAACCGTGGTAGATGAGGACTTCTTCACCGAAGGCAAAATGTTTGATGGTTCCTCCATCTCTGGCTGGAAAGGCATCAACGAATCCGACATGATCCTGATGCCAGATGACAGCAGCTGTGTTCTGGATCCGTTCACCGAAGAATGCACCATCAACATTACTTGTGACATTGTTGAGCCCTCCACTATGCAGGGTTACGAACGGGATCCCCGCTCCGTTGCCCACCGCGCCGAAGAATATTTGAAATCTACGGGCATCGCAGATGGCGCACTGTTTGGCCCTGAGCCAGAGTTCTTTGTTTTCGACTCTGTTAAATGGAAAACAGACATGCAGGGCTCTATGTATGAGCTCTTTTCCGAAGAAGCAGCTTGGGTCTCCGGGGATGATTTTAACCGGAACAATATGGGCCACCGCCCGGGCGTTAAAGGCGGCTATTTCCCAGTACCACCCGTAGACAGCCTGCACGACTTGCGAGGCGCAATGTGTGCGGCCATGGAGTCCATGGGGCTAGATATTGAAGTGCACCACCACGAAGTGGGCACGGCTGGCCAGTGTGAAATCGGTGTTGGCCCCAACCCGCTCACCAAAAAAGCGGACGAAGTTCAGATTCTGAAATACTGCGTGCACAACGTGGCCCACGCCTACGGCAAAACCGCCACATTTATGCCCAAGCCCGTCGTTGGTGACAACGGTTCGGGCATGCACGTGCACATGAGCTTGAACAAAGACGGCAAAAACCTGTTTGCAGGCGATAGCTACGCGGGCCTGAGCGAAATGGCTCTGTTCTATGTTGGCGGCATCATCAAGCACGCAAAAGCTATCAACGCGTTTACCAACCCGGCCACCAACAGCTACAAACGCCTAGTTCCAGGCTACGAGGCCCCGGTGATGCTGGCTTATTCTGCCCGCAACCGTTCTGCATCTATCCGCATCCCATATGTAACCAGCCCGAAAGCCCGCCGCGTGGAAGTACGCTTCCCAGACGCCGCAGCCAACCCATACCTGGCGTTCGCTGCCCTGATGATGGCCGGCCTTGATGGCATTCAGAACAAGATTCACCCTGGCGATGCCATGGACAAGGATCTGTATGACCTGCCCAAAGAAGAGGCGCTGAGCATTCCAAAAGTGGCTGAAACTCTGCAGGAGGCACTGGACTGCCTGAAAGAAGACCATGAGTTTTTGACCCGCGGCGGCGTGTTCACTGAAGATATGATCCAAGGCTACATCGATCTGAAGCGGGGTGAGGTTGAGCGCATCAACATGACCACCCACCCGGTTGAGTTCGAACTGTATTATTCATGCTAATAGCAGTACCTAAAGCCTCGCTCCCACAGAGCGGGGCTTTTTTGTGGGACTGTTCTTGTGAACTAGAGCACAACGCCGCCGCCCTTAACGATATGTAATCATCATCTCCGCTCTGCCACATTGAAAAGGTCAGCCCGGCCATTGATAATCAGATCAAATATTACTGCAGGCTGTACTTATGAACCCAAGGCTAGGAATCACCGTGGGGCTAATGCTCCTGATCGCAGGGCCGGTTACCGCAGAGGTTTACCGCAATGTGGATGCACAGGGCAATGTAACCTTCTCCGATGAGCCCTCCAAAGGCGCAGAGGCGGTAAAGGTAAAGCCGGTTACAACCATCACCCTCCCGAAGCCGCAAAACGTGCGGGAAACCGACAAACTTCGGGAAGACGTAAAACGAGAAGGTTCGGTTTATGAAAGCGTCTCCTTTACTTACCCTGAAAACGAGCAGGCATTTTACAGCGGCAGTGGTGATGTACGCTTTGACATGCGCAGTACGCCAGGGCTTGAGCCCGGCCACAAATACGAAGTAACACTGGATGGCCAACCAGTTGGCCAGAGCACGTCGGGCTCCGTTGACGTTAGCAATGTGTACCGGGGAACTCACAATGCCGGTATTCATATTGTGGACAAAAATGGGGTTCAGATTAAAACCGGCAGCCCTGTTCGCTTTACCGTTCATCGCCCCTCCACCCAAAACTAACGCCTTTGCAGTAAAAGCATCGAGACTGGTTCGGTTTTTGCTAAATCCTGTTACAACCAACAGGAAATGCCCATGGCGCACTCATTAGCCAACGCAAACAGATACAAAAATATGCTGGATAACCTCACCACAGCCATTGTTGTGCTGGAAAAAAATCTAGCAATCCGCTATCTGAATCCCACGGCCGAAAGCCTGCTTGAAACCAGCATGGGCCGCAGCATTGGCCTTACATTCGGCGACATCCTTCTGGATTCTGATGGTGCCCTCAGAACCCTGCGCAAAGCAGCTGAAACTGGCCGATCTTACACGCGGCGGGAAACAGAGTTCCTGCTTGCCAGTGGTTCACGCAGAATCGTGGACTACTCTGTTTCAATGCTTGACGAGAACCCGATTGCGCTACTGGTCGAGATACAGCCCAGGGATCGCCTGCTGCGGATTAGCCGGGAAGAGGGCCTGATCGCCCAGCAAGAAACCACACGAACCTTGGTTCGCGGCATGGCCCACGAAATCAAAAATCCGCTTGGTGGCATTCGTGGTGCCGCTCAACTGCTTGATCGTGAACTGAGCGAAGGCCAGAGGGAATATACTCGGGTCATCATTGAAGAAGCTGATCGCTTGCGTAACCTTGTGGATCGCATGCTCGGCCCCAACAAAGCGCTGAAACTGGCACCCGCTAACATCCATGAAATTCTTGAGCGCGTACGCACCCTGCTGGAAGCAGAGAGCAAGGGCCGCGTGCTGTTCAAACGAGACTACGACCCCAGCCTACCCGAGTTTTCGGGTGACAAAGAGCTGTTAATCCAGGCCGTCCTCAACATCGCACGCAATGCCATGGAGGCGGCCTTTGAGAGCCGGGCAAGCCAGCGCAATGAGGCAAAAACCCCCACCATTACGTTTCGCACCCGCGCCCTGCGACAGGTCACCATCGGCCCTAGGCGGCATCGGCTTGGATGCCGGGTAGACATTATCGACAACGGCCCCGGGATCGCACCGGAACTGCGCCAAAACATTTTTTATCCAATGATCAGCGGTCGCGCCAACGGCACTGGACTTGGGCTGTCCATTACTCAGAGCATCATCGGCCAGCACCATGGGCTGGTTGAGTGTGAGAGTGAGCCAGGCCAGACAGACTTCATTATCTTATTGCCTCTGGAGGCCACATCATGAGCCAAGAACACGCCAAAATCTGGATCGTAGATGATGACCGCAGCATACGCTGGGTGCTGGAGCGGGCCCTAAGCCAGGCCGGCATGCAGCCTACCGCCTTCGAGAGCGGAGAAACGATCATGGAGCGGCTGGAGCGCGAGCAGCCAGACGCCATTATAAGCGACATCCGCATGCCCGGAGTGGATGGCATCACCCTGCTCTCACGGATTGTTGAAGCACACCCAAACATACCCGTTATCATCATGACCGCGCATTCCGATCTGGAAAGTGCGGTGACCAGTTACCAAACCGGTGCCTTCGAGTATCTACCAAAACCCTTTGACGTAGACGATGCTGTTGCCCTGGCAAAACGGGCCGCCGCTCACAGCCATGAACAGCGCGCAGTGTCTGAGCCACAAACAACAACCCCTCAGAAACGTGCCGAAATCATCGGCGAAGCCCCCGCCATGCAAGAAGTTTTCCGCGCTATCGGTCGGCTTTCACATTCCAATATCACCGTTTTGATCAACGGTGAAAGTGGCACTGGCAAAGAGCTGGTTGCTCAGGCGCTGCATAACCACAGCCCCAGGGCTCGGCATCCGTTTATTGCCCTGAATATGTCGGCAATTCCCAGAGATCTCATTGAATCTGAGCTATTCGGCCACGAAAAAGGCGCCTTTACCGGTGCCGCAGCGGTGCGCCAGGGCCGTTTCGAACAGGCCAACGACGGCACCCTATTCCTTGATGAAATCGGCGACATGCCCAGCGACACTCAAACACGCCTATTGCGGGTTCTGGCCGATGGCGAGTTCTACCGTGTTGGCGGCACCACGTCCATTAAAGTGGACGTCCGCATCATTGCAGCCACTCACCAGAACCTAGAGAAGCTGGTTCAGTCTGGCGCATTCCGGGAAGACCTTTTCCACCGACTGAACGTCATTCGTGTGCACCTGCCCAAACTGGCTGAACGCCGTGAAGATATCCCCCAACTGATGCAGTATTTCCTGCAACGGGCCGCCAGAGAACTGGCTGTGGAGCCCAAAATCCTGCGCCCAGAGGCCGAGAGCTATCTCACCACCCTGCCCTGGCCCGGCAATGTGCGACAGCTTGAGAATACCTGCCGATGGCTTACGGTCATGGCAAGCGGCAGAGAGGTTCACATTGATGACCTGCCTCCCGAGTTGCGGCAACACAGTGAACAACTCGCTACCGGAACCACCTGGCAGGAGGGACTGAGAAACTGGGCTGATCAGGCGTTAAAGCGAGGGGAAAAGGCAATTCTCGAGTCGGCCATGCCAGAGTTTGAAAAAATTATGATCGAGACCGCGCTCAAACACACCGGCGGGCGGCGCCGAGATGCGTCCGTTCTTCTTGGCTGGGGGCGGAACACTCTCACGCGCAAGATCAATGAATTGGGCATGGAAAGTGCCGAGAACGATGTAGTTTGACGGAATAAACAGCCAAGCTCGCTCATATTTTCTGCGGATACGCCCCCGCCTCTGGGTTGGCAATCGCCCGCCAAAGCATCTCAAACAAAACATTGGCCCGTGCCGCGTTTGAGACTTTTTTGCGGCGAATTTGCCGCATCTGAATAAAACGAAACAATACTCCGTAGAAAAACTTGCGGGCCTGCAGCCCTCCTTTCTCATGCAAGGGTCTATGGGTTTCGACGCCACAGCACTTAATAAATACACCGATCTTGAAGCCGTCAACCATGTGCACCATGCCGGCAACTCATCAGGCATCGTCGATGGCGCCTCGCTGATGCTGATTGGCAGTGCGGAAGCCGGTGCAGCTCAGGGCATGAAGCCACGGGCGCGCATTCACGACATCGACAAGGTGTTTTTAATCACCGACCCAGAAGAAGCCATGCAGCTGGCAAATGACTTCAAAGCCGTTCTGCGCCGCATTGAGCTTTGTGGCAAGCCTGTGGCGGCGGCACCCAGCGTTTGCCCCGAATGATCGGTATCCAGCAAGCCTTACCACTGCTGCTTGAAGGCAAAAGCCTACGCCCTGGCAAAGCCAAGTCGTCTGGACTGGTTGACGAGTTAGCAAGCGACAAAGCCGATTTGCTCGCCAAAGCGAAAGCTTGGTGCTTGGCTAACCCCAAGGCTCATACCCGGTAGCCGTGGACATCATGTTGTGTGTGTTTGAAGGCGGCATTGCGGAATCGTCTGTGAAGAAGCTCGGTGTACTCGGTGCCGGCATGATGGGCGCCGGTATCGCCTGCTTTGCTAAACACCATGGCTGAAGCCAACCAAACTTTCGCGTAATTAAACAAACAGGTAGGTCCCATGACGAACCCAGAGATTTTTGACGGCAACTACATTACTGAAGAAATGCGCATGTTCCGCAAGTCATTTCGTCAGTTCGTTGAGAAAGAATGCGTACCCCATTGCAGAAATCTGGCGCAGCTCTCGTTGCCAGCAAATCTACGGCGGCACCAATGAGATCATGAAAGAGCTCATTGGTCGTATGCTGTAATGACTGCCCCTCAAAGCCGCGCTACGCCCACATTGCCTATTGTATTGGGCGCAAGTCGCCGATCAGGTGCAGCGTATGGCGGCCTATTTGCTGTCTTTACAGCTGCCACCGGAAAGCCACATCGCTATTTATGGAAAAAACAGCGCGCACTGGATCATGACCGATTTGGCGGTTTGGATGGCCGGGCATGTCACTGTGCCGCTCTACCCCACGCTGAACGCGGAAACCGCAGCGCAGCCCACATTCCCCGACCCTGATCGCTTGGCCTCGATCATCTATACCTCTGGCAGTACCGGCCAACCCAAGGGTGTAATGCACAGCTTCCGCACCTTCATGATGGTTGCGCAAAATATCCAAGGCCAGTTTGAGCTCAGCTCAAATGAGCGAATGCTGTCTTACTTGCCGCTTGCCCATGGGCTTGAGCGCGCGGTACTGGAGGGCACCTCACTCTACGTGGGTTGTCACATGTTCTTCGCTGGCAATCTCGATACCTTTATCGAAGACCTGAATCGAGCTAGCCCAACGGTGTTTGTCTCGGTACCAAGACTGTGGACCAAATTTCAACACGGCATCAATGACAAAATTCCACCGCGCATTCAGAAAGCCATNTTTCATGTGCCGGCGATCAACAAGATGTTCCGAAAGTTCATCCTGAAGAAACTTGGCTTAGCGGACGTGCACTTAGCCTTGACGGGCTATGTGGGCTTTCCGCAACTAGGCGTGGAATGCCGTATCGCCGACGAAGGCGAAGTGCAGGTAAAAAGCCCGGGTAACATGCTGGGTTATTATAAAGCGCCGGAACAAACCGCCGCGACCATGACCGACGACGGCTTTGTAAAAACCGGGGATGTGGGCGTGATGGACGCCGATGGCTGCTTAAAACTCACCGGCCGCTTGAAGGATATTTTTAAGACCGCTAAAGGCAAATACATTGCCCTGGTGATGTTGGATGAGGAAACTCAGCGTTCCTTGCAGAAAGGCCACCACCGCACTGAGGTGCAAGAATCACTGGAAGCATTGTTGGTGCAGGTTAATCAGACACTGGAACCGCACGAGAAGTTGGGCTTTATTGTAGTGATCAGCGAGCCATGGACCATGGCAAATGACTTGCTTGCGCCGACGATGAAAATTCGTCGACAAAAAATTGAAGACCAGTACGTCGATAAATTTGAGCCTTGGGCAGCACAGAAGCGCTCGGTGATATGGGCTTAAGAAGATAGACACCACGTAATAAAACCTAACCGACGTAAAGCTTACCTCACAAAAAACCCCGCAGTAGCGGGGTTTTTTGCCTCGGGTGCCAGCTAAAACGGTATGTCGTCATCAAAGTCGTCAACTGGCTCAGGCATACTGCTACCCTGCGCTGGTTGGCCTTGGTTCTGGTTCTGGTCATAACCGCCAGGCTGGGCAGGCTGCTGGTTATTCTGAGCCGGCGCAGGTGGCGTCGATTGCTGCTGAGGACGTCCGGCAGGTGCACCTTGATTTGCGCCACCGTCACTACCACGACTGTCCAGCATCTGCATCTGGCCATTAATGTCTACCACAACCTCAGTGCTGTAAACGTCCTGGCCTTCTTTGTTCTGCCACTTGCGCGTCTGTAGCTTGCCCTCTATATAGACCTTAGATCCTTTACGCAGGTATTGGCCGGCCACCTCGGCAATCTTGCCGAACATAACAATCCGGTGCCATTCCGTTTTGGGAACCAACTGGCCCGTCTGGCGATCCTTATAACTCTCGTCGGTAGCAATATTCAGGTTCACCACGGCATTGCCGTTCGGGGTGTAACGGGTGTCCGGATCCTGCCCGAGATTCCCGATAAGAATAACTTTGTTTACGCCTCTTGCCATGTTCTGCTCCCGATTCTGTTTTCATGGACGCCCGCATTCCTTGCGAGCCTCCGGATTTCAAGAACTGCTACCCTGTTGGACAAATGGAACGTCCGCAAGTAACGCCTCATCAAAGTGCTGTCGATCCACCTTAAGATAGGCGGTGCCAGCGTTTTCAATAATGACCACATCCTGCACGCCCGGCAGGCTGCGCAAGCTGCCATCAACATCGCCGTATTGGTCGCTGGCCATGTCCCGCAACTGTACCACGAAACCCGAGGTGTGGCCCGGCACAGGCATGGTCAGAGCGACCAGCAACCAGAGCCCAAGCACGGTCACCATAAACCACACTACACCCTCAATTCCAACCTGCTGCAGCAATAAGCCACCCAAGGCCCCGCCCAAAAAAGCGCCCATAAACTGCGAGGTAGAATACACGCCCATGGCTGTTCCCTTGCTTGCAGCCGGCGCCTCTTTACTGATCAGAGACGGCAGGCTGGCCTCAAGCAAATTGAAGGCCATAAAAAAGAAGAAAAGCACGGCCCAAGCAATGGGCAGGCTATCAGACACTCCGGCAAGCCCAGCGGTCGCCAGTGTAAGCAACGCAATGGCACCACACAGCACCGGCTTCATTCTGCGCTTTTGCTCACCCATGATGATAAACGGCACCATGGCAACAAATGAGGTAATCATCACACTCAAATAAAACCACCAATGTGAACTACTAGCCAGCCCAAGCTGATTCTGCAGAACAGATGGAAACACCAAAAACAATGACGTTAGTACCAGGTGCAGTGCGAAAATCCCGAAATCCAGTCGCAACAGACGTTTGTCAGACAGAACGCGCCCCAGCATAGCTTTCGCAGGATGGGTATCGGCACTGATTTTATGTTGATGCGGTGTGGGTACAACGCGGCTGACAATGAGCAAGGCGATCATGGCCAGCAAGGCTGTCGCGTAAAAGATTCCAGACAGGCCCCATACCGAACCCAGCAGCGGCCCCAGAACCAGCGATACGGAGAACGAAAGCCCTATGGAGATACCCACCGTCGCCATGGCCTTGGTACGCTCTTCCTCTCGGGTCAAGTCACTGAGCAGCGCCATGAGCACGCTGGCAATGGCACCGGCCCCCTGAAGCATCCGACCGGC